>VAPB010050573.1_pt1 | contig 11804 bp, 10 predicted proteins | sample 3395101 | NCBI WGS metagenome assembly VAPB01 (sample SAMN08290433, study PRJNA428436) | hydrothermal vent metagenome | isolation source: Deep-sea hydrothermal vent chimney | place: Indian Ocean: Southwest Indian Ridge | reverse complement strand
TGGGAAGGCAACATGGCGAAAGAGCGTGGGCTGAAGGGCATGCGCCCGCTGGCGATTCTGCCGGACAACATCACCACCGACCACCTCTCGCCCTCCAATGCCATCATGCTCGATAGCGCAGCGGGGGAGTACCTGCACAAAATGGGCCTGCCGGAGGAGGACTTTAACTCCTACGCCACCCACCGCGGTGATCACCTGACCGCCCAGCGGGCAACGTTGGCGAACCCGAAACTGTTCAACGAAATGGTCCACGACGAGCAGGGCAAGGTGCTGCAGGGGTCGCTGGCGCGTATTGAGCCGGAGGGTAAAGTGACCCGCATGTGGGAAGCCATCGAGACCTATATGGCCCGCAAGCAGCCGCTGATTATTATTGCCGGAGCGGATTACGGCCAAGGCTCATCCCGTGACTGGGCGGCCAAAGGCGTTGCCCTTGCGGGGGTAGAGGCCATCGTCGCCGAGGGCTTTGAGCGTATTCACCGCACGAACCTGATCGGTATGGGTGTTATGCCGCTGCAGTTCGAGGAAGGGACCACGCGGAAAACCCTAGAGTTGGACGGCACGGAAGTCTTCGATGTGGAAGGCACGCCCGAACCGCGCGCCATGCTCACCCTAGTCATTCACCGCACCAGTGGTAGCACCGAGCGCGTGCCAGTGGTTTGCCGATTGGATACGGCCGAAGAAGTGACCATCTATTCTGCCGGTGGCGTGCTGCAGCGTTTTGCTCAGGACTTTTTGGAATCCTCCGTTGCCTAGTCGTCTCAGCGCGATGGTAAGGGGGTAATGAATAGCGAATAGCCTGGCCGTAGCCAGGCTATTGTTTAAGAGGTGCGTCATGGCTCATCAAGCACAAATGCGTATTCCCGCCACCTATATGCGGGGCGGCACCAGTAAAGGGGTGTTTTTCACTTTGAGTGACCTGCCCACCGCCGCTCAGGTGCCGGGTGAAGCGCGGGATAAGCTGCTGCTGCGGGTGATAGGCAGCCCCGACCCTTATGAAAAACAAATTGATGGCATGGGGGGCGCCACGTCCAGCACCAGCAAAACGGTGATTCTCTCGAAGAGTGACTCGCCCGATCACGATGTGGATTACCTATTCGGCCAAGTCTCGATCGATAAACCCTTTGTGGATTGGAGCGGCAACTGTGGCAACCTATCCGCGGCGGTAGGGCCTTACGCTATCGCCAATGGCTTGGTCGATCCCGCTAAGGTGCCTCGAAACGGCATCGCGGAAGTGCGTATTTGGCAGGCCAATATTCAGAAAACCATCGTTGCCCAAGTACCCATGGCGGAGGGTGAAGTGCAAGAGACCGGTGATTTCGAGCTGGATGGCGTGACCTTTCCGGCGGCAGAAATCCCCGTCGCGTTTATAGACCCTGCCGATGGTGAGGGCGCGATTTTTCCCACCGGTAACGTGGTCGATGACCTAGAGGTGCCGGGTGTTGGTGTGCTGAAAGCAACGCTGATTAATGCAGGCATTCCAACGGTGTTCGTCAATGCTGAGGCGCTGGGCTACACCGGGTGTGAACTGCAAGAAGCGATTAATGGGAATGCCAAGGCGCTGGAGATGTTCGAAACGATTCGCGCCCACGGTGCTGTCCGCATGGGATTGATTAACCATGTGGAGGAGGCTGCCAGCCGTCAGCATACTCCCAAAGTGGCCTTTGTGGCCCCCGCGGCTAGCTATATGGCATCGAGTGGGAAAGCCATCAATGCTGAAGATATTGACCTAGTGGTGCGGGCGCTCTCGATGGGCAAGCTACACCACGCCATGATGGGCACGGCGGCGGTCGCTATTGGCGCGGCAGCGGCGATTCAGGGCACGTTGGTGAATTTAGCGGCCGGTGGCATTGAGCGTGAAGCGGTGACGTTTGGCCATCCTTCAGGGTCACTTCGGGTTGGGGCGAAAGCCAGCCTGGTAGACGGGCGCTGGCAGATTGATCAGGCGGTAATGAGCCGCAGTGCACGAGTGTTAATGGAAGGGCGAGTGCGAGTGCCCGGCGATACAATTTAAGCGGCTTGTCAGCACCGCCACCGCCGATGTGTAACCGTGCGGTGGCATGTGGTGGGTTGCTTTTTAAATTTACTCTTCAAATTTGATTTGATCACGCATACGGTCAACGGTGGCTGGCCCAATGCCGTTCACGCGGGTCAGGTCATCGGCATTTTCAAAGGCACCGTTGGCTTCGCGCTCTTCAATAATCGCTGTCGCGCGGCTTGGGCCAATACCGGGCAGCTCAGCAAGCAGTTCCTCATCGGCACTGTTGACGTTAATCGGCGCAATGGCTTGAGCCATCGCTGTTCCTGATAGGCCAAGGCTGAGGCTAATAAGTAGTGCGGCTGCGATACGCTTAAACGTTGTCTGCATCGTTAACATCCTTCTGTTTTTTCCATTGGGCCAGTCGCGTACTCAGCACGAAAGGCCATGAGCGCAGCGATAGGAGTGAAGCTTTATTCGCCGCCTTAGTTGAAATTAGCATTTAGAACAGTGAATGCTGTAAGTCATCGACGATGGTTTTTGTAAGCCTTTTGCTACAGGGAAATGGCCAATCGCTTACACTGCAAGCTCTGTGGGGCTGGTACACTAATCAATACCCATCGCGTCAATGGCGCAATTTCCTTTTAAGCGTTCACGAACACGGAGTAAGCGCGTGTCCACCGATTCCCCACTGATTATTGCCCTGGATTACCCTTCGCTTGATGCAGCTCTGTGCATGGCAGACCAGCTTGACCCTGCTCGGTGCCGTCTCAAAGTCGGTAAAGAGCTGTTTACGCGAAGTGGCCCTGCCGTACTGGAAGCGCTCCATGGACGTGGTTTCGATGTGTTCCTGGATCTTAAATTTCACGATATTCCTAATACCGTGGCCAGTGCTGTTCAGGCGGCGGCAGAGCAGGGCGTTTGGATGGTAAACGTTCACGCCTCTGGCGGGCGCAAAATGATGGAGGCAGCGGCAAAGCGCTTATCCGACCATCAGCTTACTACGCACTTAATTGCGGTCACGGTGCTGACTAGCATGCAGGCGGAAGACTTGGCGGATGTGGGCATTACTGCAAGCCCTGCTGAGCACGTCATGCGCTTGGCAGCCCTGGCCCAGCAAAGCGGATTAGACGGCGTGGTGTGCTCGGCGCAGGAGGCGGCGCAGATCGAGGCGCAGTGCGGCAGCGCATTCTTAAAAGTAACGCCCGGTATTCGTCCTAGCTTTGCGGCGGCGAACGATCAACAGCGCATCATGACGCCTGCTGACGCAATGCAGGCGGGTAGCACGCATTTAGTGGTAGGTCGTCCGGTCACGCAAGCAGAAGATCCTATGGCAGCATTAGCGGCTATTGAGGCCGAGCTGGCAGGTAGGCAATAGCTATTCGCCCTCGACGCCGGTAATCGGTTTAATAGTGCCCCAGCGGCGGCAGCTGGGGCACTGCCAAGCCAGACTGTCGCTACTAAACCCACAGCGGCGGCAGCGATGGCGGGGGCGTCCCTTCAGCAGGGCATCGGTATGGTGTTTTAGTAAGAGGAGTCGGGTATCCGGTGTGGCTTTACCAGCGAGCCGTTCACTTTCCAGGTAGAGATCAACTAGGTAATCAAGCCCTCCTAGGCTGGGCGCTTCACTCAGCCACTCGCCGGTTCGCTCGATAGCGCTGTCTACTCCATCTCTTTGATGAACGAGTTCCCCTAGCGTCACAATGACGCTGGTATACGGCGCTTGGCCTAGTAGTTTATACAGGTGGCTTTCCAGACCGGGTAAGTTGTTATTGCGGGTATAAGCGCGCTGGAGTGCTGGTAGCATGGTCGGTACGTGAGCGATATCCTGCTGGGGTATATGATTAAGCCGCTCGATAGCTTTTGCATAGTGACCATTATCCATCTCTAATTCAGCCAGCATTAAGGTGGCGCGAATACAGCGCTCATCCAACTGGAGCGCTTTTTTGAGGTGCTTACGCGCCATTGCGCGGCTAGATTGATCAATTTCCTGTTGGGCAAGTTCACAGAGCCAGTGTGATGCAGGGCGGCGCATGGCGGGTTGCTGCTTAATCAGCGGTTGAACAACGTCTAGCGCGTCTTGCCACTCTTTTTCTCGCTCAAGTAAATCAATCAGCAGCCGCTTCGCTTCTAGACGGAGCGCTTCGTTCACCGAGTGTTCTAGCAGGCTGCGCAGTAGCCGCTGGGCTCGGTCGTGCACACCCAAGGCGATAAAGTCGCGGGCGAGCTCAAGCTGAATGATTTCATTAGTCGTGGTAGAGAGTGCTGGGCGGGCTAGCAGGTTTTGATGAATGCTAACGGCTTTATCTGCTTCACCGCGGGCACGGAAAAGCTTGCCAAGGGCAATATGAGTATCAATGGTGTCGCTATTAACATCCAATGCATGGATAAAGGTGTTAATCGCTTCGTCGGGCTGCTCGTTCAGCAGATAGTTCAGCCCGACGAAGTATTCCCGTGATAAGCCGGGAGTACGCGAGGCGGGGGAGTGCTGCTGGCGGCGGTAGGCGTAACGGATGCCTAGGCCAAAGCCGATGGCAATGGCTGCCAAGAGTACGCCTAGCAGCACAGCATCATGCATTTACGCCAGTTCCTTCAACCCCTGAGTGCGTAACCGGTCTAGCTCTTTGCGCTGCTGTTTATTGTGACGCTCACTGCGGGTAAGCCGTGCTTTCAGGCGAACATAAACACCCAGCATGGCCAGCATGCCGACAATGACGCCCACCGCTAGGGTGGCTAGTAGCCATACGGAGAGTGATACGGCAGGCAGTTCAGCCCAAATTAGGTTTAAGGCAATGGCTTGCTGGTTATTCACAGCAAACAGAATGCCCACCAGCATCACTACCAATAAAATGACGGCCAGAATCAGCCCTTTGATCCAACGCATGAGAGTTTCCTAATCAGTGACGTTCACGATGATGCTATTGTGTCTGAGTCTGGGCGCGACGTCATCCCGCAGAAGGTCGGATGGCGCTATTAACTCGCTTTAGTAACCTAAAGCGCGGCTCGCATCGACTTGTTCGCGCAGCTCCTTGCCCGGTTTAAAGTGCGGTACGTATTTGCCGTCTAAATCTACCGGGTCGCCGGTTTTAGGATTACGCCCCGTGCGCGGCTTGCGATAATGAAGCGAAAAGCTGCCAAAACCACGGATCTCTACTCGTCCTCCAGTGGCGAGAGCATCGGTCATATCATCTAGGATAATACGCACCGCTGTTTCGACATCCTTGGCGGATAGCTCCGGTTGACGCATCGCAATTTGTTCGATTAGTTCAGACTTGGTCATCGGTTGGCTCCCTGCGTTTAAAGGCCGTAATGCACATGCGACCTCGATAACTTTGAAATCAGCATACTGCGCATAACCGCATAAAACAATTCAGATAAAACAAGGTACTAAGCAAGTTAGTACGAAGCTGATTAACAGCATAGGCGAAGCTTGGCCCTGGCGCGACCCCACAGCTTCGGTATACTGGCTTTTCATTTTCATCTACTCGGAGAGGCTGACGTTGAGCGACGATACTTCCCCCGCCGCTGTGCTTCGTAAGCGGCTTTACTGGCACTCCCGGCGCGGTATGTGGGAGCTGGATCTGCTGTTAATTCCCTTTTTAGAAAAACGCTTCGACACGCTGAGCGAAGAGGAGCAGTTGACGTATCAGCGTTTGATTGAAGAAGAGGATCAAGATTTGTTCGTTTGGCTGATGCATCGTGAGTGGCCTGAAGACCCTGACTTGCGCCATCTTGTGCAAATGATCGTTGAGCATGCTGAAACCACCGATAACACTGCTTATCGCACGCTCTAAGCTGGCAGGCGGGCTTTGCGGGGCGTTGGTGCTGGGGCTGGCGATATTAGCAGGTTGGGCGATAGGCCATTGGTTAGGGGGATTAACGCTAAGCATTGGGATGGCGCTGGTGTATTGCTCCTATAGTGCGCAGCCATGTGGGGCGCTGCAGCTCACCAAGAACGGCAGCCAGATAGAGGGATGCTGGTTGCTAGCCACTGGAGAGGCGGGGCCGACATTAGGAGTTAGCTGTGACTATCTAGGGCCTTGGCTAGTAGGGCTTCGTATGGGATCACAGCGTCTCTGGTTATGGCCAGACAGTCTCCCAGGTGACAGTCAGCGCGCCCTGCGCCGATGTTTCCATCGGCCTGGTCGATAGTTTGGCAGGACGTTAGTGCGGAAGCCCTGCTAAACGCAAACTATCTAGTGTCAGTTGAGAAGGGGCGGAGGTGGCCTGATGTTCTGGCCAGTCAATAGAGTAATGCAAGCCCCGAGACTCGTGGCGTTGAGAGGCGGCCAGCACAGTGAGTTGAGCAAGCATAATGGCTTGCCTTAGTCGCATACTTTCTGGGTGCGACATCGCTTTATCTAGCTTTTCCAATTCTTTTTTGATTTCTGCCAGTGCTTCACTGGCGGTAGCAAGGCCTTGGTCGCTTCTTACTATCGATACGTATTGACTCATGACGCTGCGCATCTTAAAGCGGAGCTTTCTAAGTGCCTCTAGTTCCACGTTAATGTTGGGCTGGATGATAGGTGCTTGATGATCATCCCCTGTATTCAGCGGCTCATTGGGTGGCGAGGGCAAGGAGAGCAGATGCCGGGCGCAGCTACGCGCATAAACCAAACACTCAAGCAGCGAATTGCTAGCCATACGGTTTGCGCCGTGGAGGCCGGTGTAGGCCGTTTCGCCAATGGCATAAAGGTTGGCAACGTCGGTAGCGCCAGCGTGGTCGGTAGCGACGCCGCCACAGCTATAATGGGCGGCGGGCACAACGGGGATCGGTTGGCGCGTAATATCCATTCCCCGCGAGGCGCAATGAGCCAAAATTGTAGGGAAGTGATGGCGTATAGAGGCTTCCCCTAAATGGCGTATATCTAGCCAGACGTGCCCCAGTGTGCCTTGCTGAATCTGTGCATCAATGGCTCTGGCCACCACATCTCTAGGCGCTAGCTCGGCACGTGGATCGAGGTCGGGCATAAAACGATGGCCAGCTTCGTTAAGCAGGTGGCCGCCTTCACCGCGCACCGCCTCGCTAATCAGAAAGGCTGGGCCATCCGGGTCGAATAGGCAGGTAGGGTGAAACTGCTGAAACTCAAGATTGGCAAGCGTTGCTCCCAGCTCAGCCGCCATCATCATACCTTCGCCGCTGCTGGGTGCTGGGGTGGTGGTGTGCCGGTATAACCCGCTTGCGCCGCCGGTAGCGAGAACGGTGTGATGGGCATAAAACGCTTGTAGGCGCTGCTCGCTATCGACACCTTGGGCGCCAATGCAGTGGCCCTCAGCGTTACTCAGCAGGGTGAGAATAGTCAGGTCGCTGCGCTGAGTAATGCCAGGGTGGGCAGAGACTTTATTGACCAAGGTTTCAACTACCGCACGACCGGTGGCGTCATCGGCATGAATAATGCGTCGCGCGTTGTGCCCACCTTCTCGGGTCAGGTGGTAGGGGTAGCGGGCACTTGGGTCCGGGTCGGGCGTAAACGGCACACCGTTGTCAATGAGCCATTGAATCGCCTCAGGACCATGGGTGACGGTAAAACGAACGGCGTCTTCATCGCATAGTCCATCGCCAGCGATGAGGGTATCGCGTACATGGTCGTCGAGATTGTCATCCGGAGAGAGCACTGCCGCAATGCCGCCCTGTGCCCAGCGGCTGGCTCCTTGATCATCCATTGCCGGACGTACCAGCGTGACTGACAAGTGGTCAGCAACTTCTAGCGCTAGGGTGAGGCCGGCGACGCCGCCGCCGATAATAAGTAGGTCGGTTGTTGGCGTGCTCATAGGGGCCCGCTCCTTCTTTTTGCTATCAAAAGCTGCGCGCGCAACACGCTTTCACAGGGAGGGTGGCATCATAGCGTGACCACTGGCGCTTAGCGATGGTGTGGGCAAAAAAGCGAAAGGTAACTGATCGGGTGGGCGTTAAACACAAAAAAGCCGCGTAGATCAGAAGATCTCGCAGCGTCATGTTCTTACTAACAATTCATGGTGCCCGGAGCCGGACTTGAACCGGCACGGAGTTGCCTCCGAGAGATTTTAAGTCTCTTGCGTCTACCAATTTCGCCATCCGGGCAGTGTATCGGCGCTTTAGCAGCAATCGCTACACTGACAATGGAGGCTGGAGTCGGAATCGAACCGGCGTACACGGAGTTGCAGTCCGCTGCATAACCACTCTGCCATCCAGCCTAACAAGTCATTGGTGTTAACCAAATGGAGCGGGAAAAGAGATTCGAACTCTCGACCCTCGCCTTGGCAAGGCGATGCTCTACCACTGAGCTATTCCCGCTCGACTCGAGGGCGAATTATACGCATCGCTGCGCGCTTGTCAAACAATCAATTTATCAACGGGTTCAAAGAGCTACTGTGCTGCTGACATTTATGCTGCCTACATTGAGCGACTAAGGTGCGGCCAAGCAGCTTTTAGATACTGAGCCATTGACCAAAGCGTGAGAGCAGCGGCAGCGTACAGAACAACCACGCCCAGTAGCGCGATTTCGTGCCCTGGCGGGAAGGCCAGCAGCACCAGAATGGCGACCATCTGCAGCGTGGTTTTTAGTTTGCCAACCCAAGAGACTGCCACCATGCCGCGTTTACCCATTTCGGCCATCCACTCCCGCAGGGCTGAAATAACGATCTCACGACCGATAATCACCAGTGCGGGCAGCGTCAGGATCAGCGTGTCGAAACGCTCAATTAACAGTGCAAGCGCCACGGCGACCATAAGTTTGTCTGCCACAGGGTCTAAAAAGGCGCCGAAGGGTGTCGACTGATTCCAGCGGCGGGCCAGGTAGCCATCGAGCCAGTCGGTGACCGATGCTAGGGCAAATAAACCAGCGGCAACCGGCATGCTCCAACTGAAAGGTAGATAAAACAGTACTACCAGTAGAGGGATAAAGACGATTCTTGCCAGTGTAAGTATGTTGGGTATATTCATCGCAGGGCGCGATCCTTGCCGGAGAATCATGAAAGTCGGAGTGTAATGTGCGGGTTATTCTATCCCCCTTAGCGCATTGCATCCATGTTAAGAACAAGTTTATCCATTCAGTGCCGTATAAATGCTCTCTGCGAGGGCTGCATTAATTCCGGGCACCCTGGCTAGTTCATCACGGCTGGCCTTTTGTACGCCCTGTAGGCCACCAAAAAAGCGCAGAAGTTCACGCCGCCGTTTAGGGCCTATGCCAGGAATATCCTGCAAAGTAGACGTGCGTCGCGCTTTGTCTCGCGCTGCCCGGTGGCCTGCAATCGCAAAGCGGTGGGACTCATCGCGGATATGCTGGATTAAATGCAGTGCCGGCGAAGCCGGATCTAAAGGTAGCGGGTTATCGCTGGTCTCTAAGAAGAGAGTTTCCAGCCCGGCCTTGCGAGTGGTTCCTTTGGCAACGCCTAGTAGGATGATGTTGGTGACCGAAAGGTCGTTTAGTACCTCGCGTGCCATATTGAGCTGCCCTTTGCCGCCATCCACAATCAGAATATCGGGGGCCACTGCTTCTCCGTTTTTTACCCGCTTCAGGCGCCGCGTCAGCGCTTGTTGCATGGCGGCGTAATCATCCCCTGCTGCGATGCCTTCAATGCGGAAGTGGCGATAGTCACTTTTACGCGGGCCTTGGTGGTCAAACACCACGCAAGACGCCACGGTGGCTTCGCCCTGGCTGTGGCTGATATCGAAACACTCAAGCCGCTCTGGCAGTTTTTCCAGTCCCAGCGCTTTTTGCAGTGCCTCAAACCGCTGAGTGAGCTGGGTTTTATTGGCCAGCTGTGATGCAAGCTGCTGCTCGGCGTTGGTCATGGCGAGGTGCTGCCATTGGGCGCGATGCCCGCGCACTTGGCTTGCTACTCTGACTTTTTTGCCTGCTTGCTGAGAGAGGGCATCGGCAATCAGAGTGCTATCTTCCAGCGGGAGGCTAGTAATTACTTCTCCGGGTACGTTATGCGGCTGGCCAAAATAGTATTGACTAACCACTTCGGTCAGCAGCATTTCTGGCGGCAGGTCTAGATCATTCTTTGGCGTATGGTGCCGAGCGCCCAGTAGACGACCATCACGCACGCTCAATATGGAGATGCCGAGTGCGCCAGTGCGTTGGGCTAAGGCGAAAACGTCTGCGTCGCCGCTCTCGTTATCCACAAACTGGCGCTGCTGCAGCTGGCGTAGCTGCTGGATTTGGTCACGCAGGCGTGCGGCCTCTTCAAAGTGGAGCGCTTGGCTGGCTACTTCCATCTCTTGGGTTAATAGCTGGGTCACGTGCTCGCTTTTGCCTTCTAGGCACATCACCGCATGTTCCACATCCCGGCGATACTCCTCTTCTGAGATGTAATCAACACAAGGGGCGCTGCAGCGCTGAATTTGATACTGCAAGCAAGGGCGAGAGCGGTGGGCAAAAACACTGTCTTCGCAGTTACGGATGCGAAAAATTTTCTGCATCAGTGTCAGGCTCTCTTTTACGGCCCCGCTGCTGGGGTAGGGACCCAGGTAGCGGCCATCGTCGCGACGCTGGCGTGCTCGCTTATATTCCAAAGCGGGGTAGGGGTGGCGGTCAGTGACAAACACAAACGGGTAGGATTTATCATCCCGTAGCAGGATGTTGTAGGGCGGGCGAAGCTCCTTAATTAATGTTTGTTCAAGCAGCAGTGCTTCGGTTTCGCTACGGGTGACCGTAATTTGAATATCGGCAATGCGTGCCACCATCGCCTGGGTTTTGGTATTGAGCTGGCCGCGGAAATAGCTTGCCAGTCGTGCTTTCAAACGCTTCGCTTTGCCGACATAGAGCGTGTTTTGCTCCTCATCCAGCATGCGGTAAACACCGGGTGAAGTGCTGACAGAGCTTAAAAACTGCTTGGCATCAAAAGTCATAGCTGGGCATTGGAGCTCTTAAACGGCAGAAGCTGCGATGGTAGGCCTATCCCATAGTGGCGTCAAAACCTTCGACTAGACCGTGGCGTAAGGCGAGGTGGGTCAACTCGACATCACTGGTGACATGTAGCTTATCAAACAAGCGATAACGGTAAGTGTTAACAGTTTTAGGGCTAAGGTGTAGACGGTCAGAAATATCTTGTACTCGCTGACAGTTGACGATCATCAAAGCAATTTGTAGCTCGCGATCAGAGAGCTGGTTAAATGGGCTATCTTCGTCAGTGAAGTGGGCGAGTGCTAGCCGCTGTGCAATTTCTTGGCTTATATAGCGCCCGTTGCGGAAGACTTGGCGAATGGCATCGGTCATTTCCACCGCATCAGCCCCTTTGCTTAAAAAGCCCGATGCACCGGCTTCAAGCATGCGCCTCAGGACGCTGTCCTCTAAGTGGGCGGTAAGAATGATAACCTTAATGTCAGCCAGGGTGCGATGAATACGCCGTGTGGCTTCTAGCCCGCCGATACCCGGCATACGAATATCCATGAGGACAATGTCGGGCTTTAGTTGTCGGCACTGGGCGACGGCGCTCTCTCCATCATCCACTTCGCCCACAATTTTAATATCGGACTCTTCGTTTAGCAGGTGGGCGATGCTGGTTCTCACCAGGTGGTGATCATCGGCAATTAAAACGTTGATCAAAGGTCTGGCTCCTGCAGGTAATCATCGTGGACTCAAGCGATACGCACGCTGCGAACCTATAGAGTGCCACAGCTCTCAGCAAAGGAGAATTAGATGATGCTGGTTTGCTTTAATGCTTGACTCTTACAGTGCTGTGAATTAGTATTCGCCCCGCTGCACGAAACTGGCAGCATGTGGGGCCTTAGCTCAGCTGGGAGAGCGCAACACTGGCAGTGTTGAGGTCAGCGGTTCGATCCCGCTAGGCTCCACCAATATTTCTAAACGCTACGTTATTTATAACGTGGCGTTTTTTTATG
>VAPB010356083.1_pt1 | contig 11828 bp, 9 predicted proteins | sample 3395101 | NCBI WGS metagenome assembly VAPB01 (sample SAMN08290433, study PRJNA428436) | hydrothermal vent metagenome | isolation source: Deep-sea hydrothermal vent chimney | place: Indian Ocean: Southwest Indian Ridge | reverse complement strand
GAGGTGATAAGGCTTTCAGGGATGAATCTGATCATTGAAGACACAGATCACCCACTCATCATCAAAGTGGCCTCTATCCAGTCGGCCAGAATGCAGGTTTATTTCATTGATAATGAAGAATATTTTCATAGGAAGCACGTTCTTAAAAACAATGACGGCAAGGATTTTAATGACAATGATGAACGTGCAATATTCTTTGCCCGTGGTGTTTTGGAAACGGTCAAGAAATTAAGATGGTCTCCTGATATTGTACACTGTATTGGTTGGTTTACGGGTCTGGTGCCATTGTATTTGAAGAAAGCTTACAATGACGATCCTTTATTCATGAATTCCAAGGTTATATTTTCGGTATATTCTGATAGTTTCTCAGGCCCCCTTCATAAAAATTTCAAGAAAAAACTCTGGATTGAAGGTGTCAAAGACGATGATCTATTTGTTTTCAAAACACCAGATTTTGTAAACTTCAATAAACTGGCAATTCAGTATTCCGACGGTATTGCTTATGGCAGCCCGGAAATTCCGGCTGAATTGCAGAAATTTGTTGAAGAAAAACAACTTCCATCCCTGAACTATCAGGGCGAAGATGATTATGTACAAATCTATTCAGATTTTTACGACCGAATTTTAAATGAGAAATCCGATGATGCGAACCGGTAGGAATCTTTTAAGTGCTGTTTCTTTATTGATATGTGCCCCAATTTTTTTCTTTTCTTGTGAAAACCGTCCAACAGAAATTGATATCGATTTTAAACCCGAAGGACAGCTTCGTGTAGCTTATTCTGATACCATCACCATTAAGGCATATACATATTCACAGGATTCCATACGATCTGATAATTCTGATTTTTCCATAATTGGCCTGGCTGAAGACCCTGTTTTTGGCAGCTCAAAGGCATCCTTTCTTACACAGGTCAGGTTGCCGCAGACGTTTAATCCGGGAGCCAACCCACAATCCGATTCCGTTTACCTGTATCTGGAACCTTCAAGTTTTTATGGCGACTCCTTATCCCAACTGGCTGTGGAAGTGAGGGAGTCTTTTAAAAGATTGTATGCTGACAGTGCCTATTATTCAAATTTGAATATTCAGGATTCCTTAGGTACCATAGTGCTGGGGACCACTGTTGCAACGGCCGGCGATTCCCTGCTCAGGATAAAACTGGATCCTTCAGTGGGTGAAAAACTGCTCGCTGATTCTCTGGCATTCGATGATCAGGAATATTTCCTGAACTATTTCAGAGGATTGCATGTGGAAACAACAAGCATAACGGGACAGGGGGGCTTTCTTTCTTTGTATTTACTGTCATCTGAATCTGCCCTTGTGCTTTATTATCACAATGATGAAGCTGCAGATCTGCAATTCCAGTTTGTGATCAGCTCCTCGGCTGCCAGAGTGGGTTTGTTTGAACACGACCATTCCACCGCGGATCCGTCTCTTAAAATAAATCACCTGGATGATGGAGTGGAAGACACCGTTCTGTATGTACAGGGTTTGAGTGGGGTATATTCAAAAATCGAAATCCCGTATCTGGAAGCCTGGATTGACTCCATGCCTTTGGCACTGAACCATATTGAGCTGGAAATTCCACTGGATTATAACGACCCTACCGGTACTGTGTTCCCCAAAGCGAATTATTATAATCTTTATGCAAAAAATAATGAGGGCACATTTCAAAGGATCCTGGACAATTTCTTCGGGCAAGACTATTTTGGCGGATACATAGTTGACTCTGTAGTAAGGTTCCGTATCACCTCACATCTCCAGGATTTCCTGGAACAGAAAATCGATGATGCTGAGGTTAATATCTTTGTCCGCACTCCCTCCATTACTCCCAGCAGAACTATTTTTACAAGCCCTCTGAATACAAACAGGGCACGTTTGAGATTCACCTATACGCGGATTAAGAACTGATTTCTTTTTCTTGCTTCACAATTAAACTCTGTTACAGACCAAAATAAGTTTGTAAATTGCGATGTTATTAGATTAAATATCACCTGTCTTATGTGTGGAATTTTCGGATATTTGGGAAAACAACAAGCTTATCCTATCTTGATAAAGGGCCTGAAAAGACTGGAATACAGAGGCTATGATTCGGCTGGGATCTCAATTTTTAATGAGAAGATAAAAACATTCAAATGCAAAGGAAAGGTAAGCGACCTGGAAAATCATATTTTACAAGGATCAACCGCAGGTACAATGGGAATGGGACATACCCGATGGGCCACCCACGGACCACCCAATAATATCAATGCCCATCCTCATAAATCACAGCACGGACACTTTGTGCTCATCCATAATGGGATCATTGAAAACTATTCACGGTTAAAGAAGAAACTTCTTGCACTGGGGTACCGGTTTGAAAGTGAAACAGATACGGAAGTCCTGGTCAACCTTATTGAATATATTTATCTTGAAAATAAAGTGACACCGGAAGTGGCCGTTCGCCTTGCTTTGCATAAAGTGATTGGAGCTTATGGTCTGGTCATTCAATGTTCCGACGCTCCGGGGCAACTCATTGCTGCCAGGAAAGGCAGTCCGCTGGTAATCGGGATTGGAAAAGATGAATATTTTGTGTCTTCAGATGTTACTCCAATTGTGGAGTATACCAAAAAAGTAAGCTATCTTAATGATGGTGAGATTGCCCTCATTACCAGGGACACTTTCAGTATCAGTACCATAAAGGATAAAAAACTGGTCCCCGTATTCAGGCAGATTGATATGGAAATTGGTGAAGTTGAAAAGGGAGATTTTGAACACTTCATGCTTAAAGAGATCTTTGAGCAGCCCAGGACCATTCAGGACACCTTCAGGGGAAGGATTTCAAAAGAGTTGGGTACCATAAATCTGGGCGGTTTATTTGAGGTCATGCCCAGGCTCGTTAATGCCAAACGTATCATTATAATTGGTTGTGGCACATCCTGGCATGCGGGACTGGTTGGGGAATACCTGATTGAGGAATTTGCCCGCATCCCGGTTGAAGTGGAATATGCTTCGGAATTCCGGTACAGGAATCCGGTCATCCTTGAGGATGATATCATTATTGTTATCAGTCAGAGTGGTGAAACGGCCGACAGCCTTGCCGCCATTCAAATGGCCCAGGAAACGGGAGCTCTTATACTTGGAATTTGTAATGTAGTGGGATCCAGCATTACCCGTGAAACACATTGTGGTGTTTATACACATGCCGGTCCTGAAATCGGTGTGGCTTCTACAAAGGCTTTTACAGCACAGGTTACCGTTTTAACCATGCTGGCCATGCTGCTTGGGAAAAAGCGAAAACTGTTGAGTGAAGCATCTTATGGGAAGTTTATTTCAGAGCTGCAGGAAATACCTCATAAAATCCATGACATTCTCTCGGATAATGCCCATTTTAAAAGTATCGCGAAACAATATAAAGATGTTGACAACTTCTTATACCTGGGCAGGGGCTATTCATTCCCTGTGGCCCTGGAAGGTGCACTGAAACTCAAGGAGATCTCATACATTCACGCAGAGGGATATCCGGCAGCTGAAATGAAGCATGGTCCTATTGCCCTGATTGATGAAAATATGCCCGTGGTCGTTATTGCACCAAAAGATGATTCATACGATAAGATTGTAAGCAATATCCAGGAGGTCAAAGCCCGCGGGGGCATCGTCATTGCCGTGGTCAACAAGGGAGAAAAGAACATCAGCAAAATGGCCGATCATGTGATCGAAGTCCCTACAACCAATCTGGCACTGATGCCCTTGCTCTCTATCATACCTTTGCAATTGTTATCTTACCATATCGCTGTGATGAGGGGGTGTCATGTGGATCAGCCACGAAATCTTGCAAAATCAGTAACTGTTGAATAAGATGAAACGCACATAATACATGAAAACCTACAGAAATTTGAACAAGGACGAAATTACTGTTTTGAAAAGTCAGGACTGCTCTGCGGATGACTGGTCTCAAATTTCCGTCTCAAAAGGGTTTAAACCAGCCTTTATTAAAAATGTGCATTTTACCGGGACTGCTCAACTGGGAGTGTTTAACAAAACATTTGATCTTCAGAGTGGCCGGCAAAAACATTCGGGCATATATAATGCACATATGCATAACTGCATGGTTGGAGACGATGTGTATATATCCAATGTGCGCAACAGCCTGGCCAACTATAAAATTGGCAAAGAAGTTTATATTGAAAATGTTGATATTCTGGAGGTGACGGGACCAACAGCCTTCGGTAATGACACCGAAGTAAATGTGCTGGATGAAACCGGAGGGCGCAAAGTCCCCATCTTTAACGGACTGTCTGCCCAGATGGCATACATCCTGGCCATGTACCGGCACCGGCCGCAAATGATACAAGCCGTTAATGCAATGGTTAAAACCTTTACGGATCAGCAAACTTCCAATACCGGTACTATTGGAGATTTCTCCAGACTTGTGAACTCCAGAACCATAAGGAATGTTAACATAGGCCCCTCCAGTTGTATTGATGGCGCAGAGTTTCTTTTTAATGGAAGTATCAACAGCACGCCTTCCGCCCCGGTAAATGTTGGCGCAGGGGTGATCATGAAAAATTTCATCCTCTGTTCCGGATCAACTGTTTCTGACTCAGCCATTATTGACCATTGTTTTATCGGGCAAGCCTGTGAACTTGGTAAACATTATTCTGCAGCCCATTCCGTCTTTTTTGCGAATTGTGTTGGTTTTCATGGTGAAGCCTGTTCTGTTTTTGCAGGCCCGTATACCGTTACACATCATAAATCCACGCTGCTCATAGCGGGGATGTTTTCTTTTTTAAACGCGGGAAGTGGCTCAAACCAGAGCAATCATATGTATAAACTGGGTCCGGTTCATCAGGGTATAGTTGAAAGGGGTTCAAAAACCACAAGCGATTCCTACCTGCTCTGGCCGGCCAGAGTAGGCCCTTTTACCCTGGTGATGGGACGGCATTATAAAAATTCAGACACTTCAAATCTTCCGTTTTCCTACCTGATTGAAAGCAATGATGAGAGCATCCTGGTACCCGGAATCAATCTCAGAAGTGTTGGGACTATCAGAGATGCGCAAAAATGGCCCAAACGGGACAAACGGAAAGATCCGGACAAACAGGATGCAATAAATTTTAAATTGCTGAGCCCCTATACCATTCAGAAAATGATTGAGGGGCGGAATATACTTATCCGGCTTAAGGAATATTCCGGCGAAAAGTCTGAATTTTATTCATATGAGAATGTTAAGATCACCAGGTCTGCTTTAGACAAGGGTGTTGATCTGTATAACCTGGCCATCGAAAAATTTCTTGGGAATTCACTTATCAACCGTCTGGGAGATCGAAGCTATGATACAGATGGGGATGTCAGGGAACGCTTAAAACCCGATACGGATATTGGCACCGGAAAATGGATCGATGTGGCCGGCCTTTTGGCCCCTATGAATGTGGTTGAGGATCTGATAGATAAAATAGAGAATGGAAGCGTAAAGGACATTGACGGGATCAAACAGGAATTTAACAGGATGTTTGAAAATTATGATGATTATGAATGGACCTGGAGTATTGATACTTTGCTTAAAGAAGCCGGCAAAAACATGCACAGCATCTGGGCTAATGACGTGATTGAACTGATAAAAAAGTGGAGAAAAAGTGTGGTGGAACTGGACCGGTTATTATATAATGATGCCAAAAAGGAATTCACCCTGATCTCGCAGACAGGATTTGGTATTGACGGGGATAAAGAAACCAGGATGCTTGACTTTGAACAGGTGCGCGGTGAGTTTGAAAAAAACCCTCAGGTTTCAGCCATTAAGACCCATATCAAAGAAAAGACCGCCCTGGCAAATGAAGTCATTAATCGCATGAAGGCAGTACGTACGCAGGTTATGTAAGTGCTTTGATGCTTTAGTGCTCTGGTGGCTTAGTGCTTTGCTTTAGTTCGTCAGGGTTTCGGCTTTTCAACTAAACTTATGGGCAACCTGTTTCATGGAAGGACACGTCAATTTCCAAAATTCAATTTCCAATTTCCAAATAAATCTCAAAATCCAATTTTCAAATTTCAAACACCGGCAACTTCCCGGTTTGGTTATTGGGTTTTGGTTATTGATTATTATTTGAAATTTGGAATTTGTTTATTGGGATTTTGTCCTTCACTACTATTTTCCAACCTGCATTTACTTCTGATTAACCTTCCTCTATTCCGGGTATCCCGGTATACTTTATTTTCTAAATGAAGAACCAAATCACCAAGCAATTTTTAACCGCCAGGCAGTTTTCATACCCGTGAAAATGCAGGGCTAAAGCCCTATTAGCGTTTCTGTACTTTTCAACTCCGCCCTAAAGGACGGAGTTAGTTATACTCATCTCAGATACCGGGCCCTGACTAACTCCGGCATTTATGCCGGGGTAAAGACCGGGAACATCACCGGGCTTCAGCCCTTCATCTTCTTTCAAGTAAAATACACTTTTAATACAGCCCCCTATTATCTTCCGCCCCTACAGGGCCTGGGAGGGCATTCAAACGTTTGGTGGACGACAAAGCTTATGCAGAAGGTTCTGTAGATCGACTTTCCAAGTCGATTAGCGACTCGGAGAGGTCGAAGCGAAGCGCAGACCCTGACCGTAGCGTCAGGGTTTCCAACCTTACAGAGCTTGGGATTCGCAAAGGCAGGATATCCCTTCACCCTACCTCTTTACGTATTGCTCATGGTAGTAATTTTCATAGCTGCCAGATACTATGTGATCAAGCCATTCCTGGTTGTTGAGGTACCAGTCCACTGTTTTTTCAAGTCCGTTCCTGAAATCATGCTCGGGTTTCCAGTGGAGGTTACGTGAGATCCTGGATGAGTCAATGGCATAGCGTAAATCATGACCTGCACGGTCCTTTACATAGCTGATGAGCTCGCTGGAAGTTCCTTCAGGACGGCCCAGCTTCCGGTCCATGATCTCACATAACAGTTGAACCAGATCAATATTCTTCCATTCATTATTGCCCCCTATATTGTAGGTCTCACCTATGGTTCCTTTATGAAAAATTACATCCATGGCTGCTGCATGGTCCTCAACAAACAACCAATCGCGGATATTCAATCCTTTGCCGTAGACCGGAATGGATTTTTTTTGACGTATATTATTAATTACCAGTGGAATAAGTTTTTCGGGAAACTGATTCGGACCGTAATTATTGGAACAGTTTGATATTACAACCGGCAATTTGTAAGTATGGTAAAACGCCCTGACAAGATGGTCTGATCCGGCCTTTGATGCAGAATAGGGACTGCGGGGATCGTAGGGTGTTTCTTCTGTAAAATAACCGGTGTCACCCAGCGATCCATAGACCTCATCTGTTGAGATGTGGTAAAACAACTGAAATTGCTCCGGATTATTTTTACAGGCCTCTCTTGCGGTAATTAACAGGTTTGAGGTTCCGACAATATTGGCATATATAAAATCCATCGGGTTGGAAATGGACCGGTCAACATGTGATTCTGCAGCGAGGTGAATGATACCCGAGATGGGATATTGACTAAAAACTTCCTTAATGCATTTTGCATCGGCAATATCGCCCTTAATAAAGACATAGTTATTGGCGTGCTCAATGTCGGCAAGATTCTCAAGGTTCCCGGCATAGGTTAATTTATCAAAGTTGAGAATTGTATAATCCGGGTATTTGTTTACAAACCTTCGTACCAGATGGGATCCAATAAATCCGGCGCCACCGGTAATCATTATGATTTTTTTTGCACTCATTTCGTAAAATGTCTTTAAATGTTAACGATGTCTGTTGCGATAGTACTGTTCCCAGTCCCACGCTGTTTTCATAGCTTCATCCAGGGTGCTCTGTGTTTTCCAGCCAAGCTTTTTGTTAGCCAGTGTGCTATCGGCCCATATCTGTTCAATATCTCCTTCCCGGCGGTCCTCAACCTTAATTTTTAACTTTTGACCGCTCACCTTTTCAAAGGATTTAACTATTTCCAATACCGACACTCCTGAACCAGTTCCCAGGTTAAATACTTCATAACCGGAAGCTGTTTGCTTCTGAAGAAACCTTTCAACAGCCAATACATGGGCCAGAGCCAGGTCCACCACATGGAGGTAATCACGAATGGCACTTCCGTCCGGGGTGTTGTAATCGGTCCCGAACACTTTTAAATGTGGATGTATCCCTATTCCTGTTTGCGTTATATAGGGAACCAGATTGTCAGGAGTTCCCAGAGGTAACTCGCCGATCCTGGCAGAGGGGTGGGCTCCAATGGGATTGAAATACCGGAGAGATATGGCTTTAAGTCCTGGTGATGCGACTGTAGTATCCCTGATGATCTCTTCAGCTATCTGTTTGGTATTTCCATACGGGGAGGCCGCAGGAAGTATGGGTGAAGATTCAGTTACCGGAAGTTTTTCGGACTGACCGTAAACAGTACATGACGAAGAAAACACCATTGACGGGATCCTGAATTTTAACATAGCATCCAGAAGATTCAGTAAGGAAACCAGGTTATTGTAGTAGTACTTTACCGGAGATTTTACCGATTCAAAAACAGATTTAAATGCAGCAAAATGAATCACCGAATCAAAATCATTATGTTTTTCCAGGATGGTATAGAGAGTGGTTTTATCGCAAAGATCCATTTTTATGAATTCCGGCCGGATTCCTGTAATGGTCTCAATGCCATTAAGTACATCAATGTTCGAATTGGATAGATTATCCAGGACAACCACATTAAATCCTTTTTGTATGAGTTCCACAGTTGTGTGGGAGCCAACATACCCTGTGCCTCCTGTAACCAGTATCTTTCCGGTCATATTTTAATATCCTTTAATTCAGGACTGGATTTACAAACTCCAGTAATCCAGAGTTTTAATCTTGTTGCGATACGATCCTTTAATATCCACTATTACGCCATGTTTATTCATCAGGGATGAGAAGTATGTTTCATCAAGATCCAGGTAATCTTTGTGACTGACAGCTATGATAATGGCATCATAGTTTTTATCATTTTCACTCTTTAATTCGAATCCATATTCTTCATAAACTTCCTTTGGATCTGCATAGGGATCTGTCACATCCACATTGACCCCGAAGGAATGCAGTTCGTTTACAATATCAACGACCTTGGAATTGCGAATGTCACTCACATTTTCCTTAAAAGTTGCTCCCATGATGAGGATGTTGGCCTCACGGATGTTTACATTATTTGAAATGATTTTCTTAACCGTTTGTTTAGCCACATATCCTCCCATAGAGTCATTTACAAACCGTCCTGAATTAATGATCTGGGCATGGTATCCAAGTTCCCGGGCTTTATAGGTGAGGTAGTAGGGGTCGACCCCGATGCAATGGCCTCCCACAAGGCCCGGATAAAAATTCAGGAAATTCCATTTTGTACCTGCAGCTTCCAGGACCTCATAGGTATTGATGTCCATCCTGCTGAAGATGATGGACAGTTCGTTCATAAAACCGATATTGATATCTCTCTGGGTGTTTTCGATAATTTTTGCCGCTTCTGCAACTTTTATGGAACTTGCCTGGTGAACTCCTGCTTCGATGATCAATTCATAAACCTTTGAAATATTCTCAAGCGATTCAGTATCGCAACCTGAAACCACTTTAACAATTTTTATCAGGGTATGTTCCTGGTCTCCGGGATTGATGCGCTCAGGTGAAAAACCCACTTTAAAGTCGGCCTGGCAGGACAAACCGGAAGTTTGTTCAAGCAATGGTATGCATTCTTCCTCTGTACAACCGGGATATACTGTGGATTCAAATACAACATAATCTCCTTTGCTGAGCTGTTCCCCCACCATTTTTGTAGCTGACAGTAAAGGCTGAAGGTTGGGGAGGTTGTGCTCATCAATAGGGGTGGGTACGGCTACAATATGAAAACCGGCTTTTTTCAGATCTTCAGGGTTGGAGGTAAAATGGATATCGGCATTTTCAAAGGCACTGTCTGGCAATTCCTTACTGGGATCTGTTCCATTCTTCATGAGGCCCACCTTATCAGAGTCAATATCAAAACCGATAACCGGGAGGGATTTAGCAAATTCAAGTGCTATAGGCAAACCCACATATCCCAGTCCAATGACTGAAATACGGGTTTTCTTATTAATGATTCTTTCGTACATCATAGGTTTCTGGTAAACAATTCGGCATTTATTTTTTTAAAAGCGGGTGATAATTGTTTTTCAATCCAACAGGATGTGCATTTCGGATCTGGTAAACAACTTCAATGGAGTTCCGGATTTCATCAATTTCATAACCCTCACCGGCAAGAATTTTTTCATAACTTTTAGTATGCAGATCTGTAAATCCGTTACTAAAATCAAACTCTTCATTATCGAGCTTTAAGGATCGGTAGGTGCGCATTCCGTTATCCTTCATTTTATCAGGTATGTCGTTATAATCCACACTCAGGAACCAGCGCACATTGGCCTTTTCCAATTCAAGAAATCCGGCCGCTTTTTTGTCCTCGGAGAGATGGACGGTATTGCTTTTTATTCCGCCAAATATCCAGGTTAACATATCAAAAAAATGAACTCCGATATTGGTGGCTACGCCACCGGATTTTTGAACATCACCTTTCCATGAGAAGGAATACCACTTGCCCCTGCTGGTAATATAGGTCAGATCAATATCGTAAATTTTATCGTCGGATGATTTCTCAATTTTCTGTTTCAGGGCCAGGACGGCAGGATGCAGTCTTAACTGCAATATGTTGTAAACCTTTTTTCCGGTTTCGTCCTGGAAATCCGTCAAGGCATCCACATTCCATGGATTCAGTACCATTGGTTTTTCACATATCGCATCTGCCTTGTGTCTCAGTGCAAAACGAATGTGGGAGTCGTGAAGGTAGTTCGGTGAACAGATACTGATAAAATCAATACTGGTACCCGATCGTTTCAGTTTATCGAGATGCCTGTCGAAACGTTCGAACTCGGTAAAAAAGTCAGCTTCAGGAAAATACTGGTCAATAACTCCCACACAATCGAAAAGATCGAGTGAGGCAATTAACATATTGCCTGTTTCTTTGATGGCTTTAAGATGTCTGACCGCGATATATCCAGCGACACCGATCAGTGAAAAATTCTTCAATTCAGATTCCATTCTATTCAGCTCAGAAATTGGCTTACAAATTTAGTTAAAAGAACTTCTAATAAGTGGTTGATATGATATTTTCTATTCAGGGATTTTTTTAACAGTATTTTTTTCAAGTTTGTATTTTGCATTACTTTCAGGGCAGGAAGCAAATCCACCGGCAGTGAAATTGAGCCGGTGTCCGTATTCACTCATCCATCCCACCGCCCTGCCAGGATTCCCTACAATGAGTGCATAATCAGCAACATCTTTCGTGACTACAGCACCCGCTCCGATAAATGAATATGACCCGAGTGTAATACCACAAATAATAGTGGCGTTAGCGCCGATGGAAGCTCCTTTTTTTACCAGTGTTTTTACATACTGGCCTCTTCTGATAATGGCACTGCGCGGGTTCACAATATTTGTAAAAACCATAGAGGGCCCCAGGAAAACATCATCTTCACATACTACGCCGGTATAAATGGAAACATTATTCTGCACCTTCACGTTGTCGCCAAGTACAACATCGGGAGACACGACCACATTTTGACCCAGGTTGCAATTTTTTCCAATGACACAGCCTGTCATGACATGAGTGAAGTGCCAGATCCTGGTATTGGAACCGATCTGGCATCCTTCGTCAATAACTGCGGTTTCATGCGCAAAGTAATCTGTTTTCATATTACAGGTTTTTGACAATCTCAATAACAGTGCCGGTGATGTGATCTATTTGTTCATCGCTTAGTTCCGTATGCATGGGCAGGCTAAACACAGTCTTGCTTAGTTGCTC
>VAPB010723878.1_pt1 | contig 11851 bp, 12 predicted proteins | sample 3395101 | NCBI WGS metagenome assembly VAPB01 (sample SAMN08290433, study PRJNA428436) | hydrothermal vent metagenome | isolation source: Deep-sea hydrothermal vent chimney | place: Indian Ocean: Southwest Indian Ridge | reverse complement strand
ATTCCTAGATACAGCAGTGCCTCAACGTCAAGGAAATCCGTGGCTGTTGAATCCAGAAGTACTTTGCAGTCTGGACTGAAATCTTCATCTCCTGACCAGAGCAGAACGAGGAATGGAATTTTCGGCAGGGGCCGGACAAGAAAACTGTAATCTGCAGAATATCCCGTTACCTTTTCAGCGCCCAGTGCAGTTAACGCCTGGATAAAGCTTTCTTCGTGACTGCCGAATAATCCTGCCAGGTACTTTTCACAGGCTTTGTTAAAGCTGTTAGCCCTGATCAATCCGTTCTTCAGCTCTCTGAAAGCTGTCCATTTGCCGGTTAGAATGCTGTGGCCGCTGTTTTTTATGTACATGAGAACAAGCAGTTTGTCCCATATTCCAAGCTCCTCCTGAAACCCGGAGCCGCTGACGGAGATTTCCCGGCCCATATACCTGAGCCTTAGAGAGTTTTTTTCGCTGACCGCGCCCAGGCCTTCTGCTGATTCGGACAGATCTGTTTGAGAAACCTCGTTGAACAGTTCAACAAGGCGTTTCTCTTTCCAGTCGGCAACAGAGGAGATCATACTGTCAATTTCCTTTCCTGCATGTTTATCCAGTTCAGGGCAATCAGCTGTTGAGCATTCCTGTTTAGACAGCTTTACGGCAAACGACATACAGGTCAGGGCGGGGCAATTTCCGCAATTACTGCGGGGAAGTTTTTTATAGATATCAAAAGGAGTCATAAACTAAAAAACTGTTCAAACAGTTCAAACGGTTCAAACAGTCAACGGTCTTTTATGGTTGTTACTATTAACTTTTAACTGTTAACACTTAACTGCATTTATAGCTGTTACTATTAACTGTCTTTATGCGCAAGGACAAGAGTTTTTACTGTTTCATCTCCAAGAGTTTTCTCTATCGAGTCGTCAAGTCTTTTCATAACATCGTCAACATCAGGAATGGAGTAAATCCTCCGCTCTATCGATAGCGCCTCTCTTACGGCTATCCTGACGGCATCAAGGAGTTCCTTCAGCTTTATTGTTTCAATGTCTCTTGAAGGAATGAACGCAGGCGGATCATCGGCTGTTTCAATGATAAGCTTGTTCTTTTCAAGCAGAGTTATTATATCCTGCACAGGCTCCATAGGCAGTCCAAGATGATCAACAATGGATTCAAGCGTCCATGGTTTTTTGTTGAAATAATAGTTTCCGCCGATCAGGAACATTACCGAGAAGACCAGTCTCTCCCTCAGCTTGTTGCTCACTCGGAAGACATCTTTTGTCGCCGTCAGAAACTGGGGATACTGCTGGTAAAAAGAGATCTGGGCTCCGACAAGAAGAATAAGCCAGCTTACATAGAGCCATATCATGAACATTATAAGTATGGCAAACCCTGAATATATTGCTGCATATTTTGTTGAAGACACAACAAAAGAAGCAAACGCCCAGCCGGCGGTTTCCCACATGACTCCGGCAATTATTCCCCCGGTGAGAGCAGAGGAAAATTTCACCTTAGTATTTGGAATAAGAATATAAATAAACGTAAAAGCGGCGCAAACCAGAAAATAGGGAAGAAACTTTGTGCCGAAGTAGAAAAACGGGCCAAACAATTCGATAGAAATTATATACTGAACAAAAGAACTGCTTTTGATGGATGCTGTCAGCCCAAGCGCGGCAAAAACAAAAACAGGGCCAATGATGATCACACTTATATAATCGCTGAACCTCCTCGCAAAGCTCCTGGATTTCTTGATCCTCCAGATATAATTAAAAGCCCTTTCGATCTTCTGTATGACGGAAACCACGGTGTATATCAGCAGGGCCAGTCCTATGAAGCCAAGCACCCCGATCTTCATGTTTTCAACAAAACCTATGATCTGAACTGTTATCTCCTGACCTTTTGCCCCTAGAGGAGAGAGAAACTTCAGCAGAAAAGGCTCAACAATTTCATTATGAACGCCAAATGCTTTTAGAACCGAAAAGCTGATCGCAAGCAAAGGGACAATTGACAGAAGAACAGTATAGACAAGGCCCATTGCCCTGAGGTTGAGCTGTCCCTCGGTAAATTCTCTGAATGCAACATAGAAGAGCCTGAGGGTCTTTATAAAAAAGGCTTTATATTTGCCAAGGGACCCGGTATCAATTTCCCAAAGGCCGTTAATAAGAAAATGTTTTATTTTTTGAATGATATCTGCCATATCCCGCGTCTCGTAATTCTATTTGAACAAAACGTGTTTGATCAGAATTTGTTGATCTCTATATGGGTGTTGGCCATTTTTTTATCAATATAGCGTCTGGCAACTCTCTTTAGATAATTTCTGGAGACAGGAAAAACCATAAGGAAGCCGATAACATCAGTAAAGAAACCCGGAGTTAGAAGCAGAGCACCGGCCGTCAGGATCATCATTCCATTAATGAGTTCCTCAGCAGGGAATATTCCTTCATTCATGTCCTGCTGGATCCTGTACATGACACCAAGACCCTCCATTCTAACCATGTACGCGCCGATTATGGCTGTTAATATGACAATAAACACCGTATTGAGTGTGCCGATTATAGAGCCTACCTTTATCAACAGGGACAGCTCTATAACAGGAATAAGTGTAAATAACAGAAATAATCTGAAGAACATTATTAATTATGGGTTATCCGCCAAAAAGTTGCAATACAGGGTTCGGAGGCCCGGCAGAGAAACGTTGGTACTGTTTTGGAAATTTCTTTAAGCAGGCCCGTACATGTCTTTTGACAGGAAGTCGGGCTTAAGGCGGATAAACTTGTTCTTGAGTATGGCTATATCCTTATTTTTCTGCAGTTTATCAAGAACTCTCGTAACAGTTTCGCGCGTCATGCCGGTCATTTCCGAGATGTTCTGATGGGTCAGTTTTAGATTTAATGTTATACCCTCATCAGATTTTTCGCCGTACTCACTGGATAGTATCAGGAACAGCATCTTTATTCTCTGAGACGCGTTATTGAAATTCAATAATTGAATTGATTCATAACAGTGCCGGAGCCTGGAGCACAATATTTCCAGAAGGCTCCAGCCCACTTCACTGCGGCTGGATACTATTTCGCGAAAATCCTGTTTTGATATAGTTGATATCATGGATGGTTCTATCGCTATTACAGAAGCAGGAGTTGTTTTGCCGTCTATAAGAGTCATCTCGCCAAAGAAATCGCCGGCCTGATGCATCGCGAAGAAAACTTCTTTGCCTTCTTCCGTTGTTCTGACGACTTTGACTTTCCCCGACCATATTATGTACATGTACAAATTGGTATCTTCAGCATGAAGAATTATTTCATTTTTCCTGAATTGCCTGTCGATCATCCTTGCGCTTATTTCCTGGATGTCCTTGTCTGATAATGAAGAGAAGAGAGGTATTTTTCTTAGTAACGCTGTCCTGTTTTCTTTTTTCATAATAATCCTCTATTTAGTTAAGATGTCTCTGAAGACCTGTTTTACTTCTTTTGCAAGTGCGTTATGAACAGCAGGAGGTCCGGCGATAATGTTGCCTGTTAAGAGATACTCCGATCCCCCGCCAAAATCACTGACAATACCGCCGGCCTGTTCAATGAGCAGACTTCCGGCAGCTATGTCCCATGGACTGAGGCCTATCTCAAAAAATCCATCGCACCTTCCAGCCGCGAGATGCGCAAGGTCCAGCGCCGCGGAACCTGCCCGCCTTATGTCGCTGACTTTATTGAAGATATTTTTGAAAAGTTCGAGATATTTATCAACAAGGTTTTTTTGTCTGAAAGGAAATCCGGTCGCGATAAGGCTTTCTGATAGCCCGATGATATGTGATACTTTAATCGGAGTGTCATTTAAAAAAGCCCCTTTGCCCTTTTCTGCATGATAGAGTTCATTCCTGCATGGGTCAAAGATAACGCCCAGAACCGTTTCCTGCCTATATTGTAATGCAATTGAGACTGAAAATACAGGATACCCGTGAATAAAGTTAGTTGTGCCGTCCAACGGGTCGATTATCCATCGGTATTCATCAGTCTCAGAATCTTTGACAGACTCTTCAGTCAGGAAGTGATGGTGAGGATAAATTTCCCTTATTGTCCCTAATATGATCTGCTCGGACTCTTTATCTATCCTTGTAACAAAGTCTGACGCCTGTTTAACACTGATATCTTTTTTCGATACATTGCCGAGATTATCAATAATGAATTCACCGGCAGACTTTGCAGCTTTCCGGGCTGTGGCAAGAAAGTTTTCAGCCATATTTATTTATAACATTTTTCTTTGTTTACTATCATGTTTTTATTATATCCCAGCCCGGGTTATTGACTTCATCCCGTGCTCTGTTATACTGAATATATTATGATCGTTCATAAACGAAAGAGAGTTAAGCCATGAAAATAGGGGGCAGGGGCTGGAACCCTTATTTGGCAGGCTCCTTAACGGGCCTGGTGATAATTCTGTCTGCATGGAATGCCGAAAGGTATTTCGGTGCATCTTCATGCTTCGTTCGCTCAGCCGCAATGATCGAACAGCTCTTCTCAGCCGGGAGAGTGGCCGGGATGGATTACTTTAAAAGGTTTGCCCCGGTAATAGACTGGCAGTGGATGTTTGTGATCGGTATTCTTATAGGATCGTTTGTTTCTTCGATCACCTCCGGCAGTTTTAAACTGCAGGCAGTTCCTGATATGTGGAAGGAGCGGTTTGGAGAAGGAAGGCTCAAAAGAGGACTGGCAGCGTTTTCAGGCGGGATAATACTTATGTTCGGAGCGCGATTAGCCGGCGGCTGCCCGAGCGGCTATGGACTTGGTGCCCTCGTACAAATGGCAGTGAGCGGACTCATTGTAATTGTCTGCTTTTTTATCGGCGGTATAATTGCAGCGCATATACTTTATAAAAGGGGCGGACGCGGATGAACGTACTTCTTAACGGAATGATAACCGGCATCATTTTCGGTTTTTTACTGCAAAAGGCGAGGGTCGTCAGATATGACAGGCAGGTCGGGGCCCTGCGGCTATTGGATATGACAATTGTTAAATTCATGTTTTCAACTATTCTGGTCGGTATGGTTGGAGTCTATATACTTCAGGATGCCGGATTAGTCAGGCCTATGATATTGCCGACCACAGTAGGTGCAAATATTATAGGCGGTCTTGTTTTTGGAATTGGATGGGCCTTGTTGGGCTATTGTCCCGGAACTTCACTTGGGGCACTTGGAGAGGGCAGGATTGATGCCCTGTGGGGTATACTTGGAATGCTTGCCGGTGCCGCTATATTTGCAGAGGTTTATCCTTTCATGAGCCGAACTATCTTATTGTGGGGCAATCAGGGAAGTCTGACTTTGCCTCAGGTGCTTGGCTTGAGCCCGTGGTTTGTGATACTTGCCTTTATTGCCGGCGGGGTAGGTATGTTCATGTGGTTTGAGAAGAAAGGCCTGTAATCTCTTTGATTCTAAAACAATAATATGAGGATACTGGTTCAGCGCGTTAAAAATGCCAGAGTGAGTATAGCCGGGAAAGATATTGCGGCAATCGGGTACGGCCTTCTGATATTTGTTGGAGTAGGCAAGGGTGATGAGCCCGGGGATATTGAGAAAGTCGCAAAAAAAATTCTGAATCTCCGCATCTTTGATGATGATGACGGAAAGATGAACTTAAACATCGGGCAGGTTAACGGACAGATAATGAGCGTCCCGCAGTTTACGTTATATGCTGATACACGGAAAGGCAACAGGCCCGGATTTGACCTGTCCGCAGAACCTTCATTGGCAGAAGAGTATTGGCAAAGGCTGAATGGCTTTTTGAAACATGGCGGTATTGATGTTAAGGAAGGCTCCTTCGGCGCGCATATGGAAGTAAGCCTGATTAACGACGGGCCGGTGACAATATGGCTTGATTCAAAAAAGAAAAGTGAGAAATGAGTGTGTGAAACAATCAGCATATAGTATTGTCGCTCATTCTCGTCGAATCGACTCCGAGGTTTTTATCCCGAAGTGCCGGGATAAAAAAAACCGCTCAAATACTATATCCTGCTTGCAGTTTTATATTTTGTAGGTGCTAGTGTAACAAGACATGGAAAGCTGGTGAGCAATTTCTATACGACACCTTTGAAAGAAGACATTAGGGAAGATCAATCGATGAGAAAGAACCTGGTTGTAGGTTTATTACGGGAAAGCAAAAAAAGGGAGCACAGGGCTCCGCTTGTGCCTTCTGATGTTAAATGGCTGAATGACAGAGGAATAGAAGTTGAAGTTGAGCGAAGCCGGAACAGGATTTTCAGTGATAAAGAATATAGAAGTAACGGAGCAGGAATAGTTGACAGGATTCAGAATGCTTCTCTGCTGGTAGGCATTAAAGAGCCGCGCGTGCATGATCTGCATTCAAAAAAAATATATATGGTGTTCTCTCATACATCCAAAGGTCAGGCTCATAATATGCCTCTTTTAAAGGCATGTCTAAAAAAAAGGATCACATTAATTGATTATGAGAAGATAGTTGACCTGAACGGAGCACGCCTCGTGTATTTCGGCAGGTTCGCCGGGATCTGCGGTATTGTTGACAGTCTGCATTATCTCGGCAGGAGGCTCGAATCAAGAAATATTAAGAGTCCGTTCTCATTAATACGGCCTTCTTATGAGTATTCATCTCTTAGGGAACTAAAACGGTCAATGGAAAAGGCGGGACGGCTTATCCTTAAGCAGGGGTTTGGTAAAGATCTGTCCCCGTTTATTATTGGAATTACAGGCCATGGGAATGTTGCGAAAGGCGTGCAGGAGATACTGGACCTGCTGGACCCTGTGGAGATACATCCGGACAATATGATGCATTTTATTAAGAACAAGAGCGCACGAAACCGCCGCCTTTATAAAATAGTTTTCCTGAGGGAGGAAAAATTCCGCTCAAAAGACGGTAACGGCTTTTATTCTGAAGAGTATTTAAAACATCCTGATAAATTCGAATCAAATCTGGACATGTATCTTCCGTTTCTTAATATGCTTGTCCATACAAGCTATTGGGACAGCAGATTCCCGCGTCTTGTGACCAGAAAAATGATACATGACCTTTCCGGGAAGAAACCGTTCCGCCTGGAATTTATCAGTGACCTTTCATGCGACATTAAAGGTGCGATTGAAATTACCTCCAAAACAACCACGCCTGACAGGGCCACTTATACTTATAACCCTGTTACCGGGAAATATGTCGACGGATACAGATCAAAAGGAGTTACTATATTGGCAGTAGACAACCTGCCTGCTGAATTGCCCCGGGATGCTTCGGATGATTTCAGCGGCCTTATCAGGGACCATGTCTACCAGATAGCGGCCCACGGGGTTACGGACATTACCGGGCATATGGCAATACCGGCGGAGATCCGTCGGGCTGTTGTTGCACAGGGCGGAAAATTGATGAAAAGTTATTCATATTTGAGGAAATATGTATCCTGATGTTTATTAGCAGGGTAATAATTGTTGTCAGTTTTATTGCCGTTGCGATTATACCGCTTGTTACCGGATGCGTCCGCACGCACAGGTCAGATAGCAGTCAATCGAACAATTTCAACCGCTCGCTGTTTCTGGAAGGAAAAGAAAGGACATTTCTCGTTCATCTTCCCACTTTGTATGACAATAAGAAAACGTATCCGTTGGTTATAGCACTGCACGGCGGGTCGGGCAACGGCGAAAAAATGGAAGATTTATCACAGCTCAGCCGGCAGTCGGACAAGTACGGCTTTGTCGTCGTCTATCCTGACGGTATAGAGCGCCACTGGAATGATGGAAGGAACGTGCAGAAATACAGGGCCCACCGCGAAAATTCTGATGATGTAGGGTTTATTTCTCAAATGATCGATGATATGGCTGATGAATTCAACATTGACCTTAAGAGAGTGTATGTTACAGGCGCGTCAAACGGAGGGCTGATGTCCAACCGGCTTGCCTGTGAGCTGACGGGAAAGATCGCGGCTATTGCGCCGGTAATCGGGTCGATTGCATTAAACGTGGCAGTCAGCTGTAACCCGTCAAGGCCAATTTCAGTGATGCTGATAAACGGCACAAAAGACACCATGGTACCCTGGGCAGGCAATTACGTTAAATTGGGCTCGAGGAAGCTTGGAAGAATACTGACTGTGCCGGAGACATTGAACTTCTGGATCACGCATAATGACTGTGAGAAGACGCCGATCATGTCTATGGAGCCTGATAAAGACCCGGACGATGGAACAAGGGTCAGGAAGTTTGTGTTCGATAAGTGTAAGGGAGGGGTCGAGGTTGTTCTGTATGAAGTGCAGGGAGGAGGGCATACATGGCCTTCCGGATCGCAGTACCTTCCAGTATTTATTATCGGAAGGACCAGTAAGGACATAAACGCAAATGAAGTGATATGGGATTTTTTCAGTAAATTCAGATTATGAGCTAATGTTTTCTGTCCTTGACTAATTCCGTGATTCTGGACAGTAGTTCATCGCTGACCTCTAAGAAATCCAGGCCAAATCCGATACCTTCCTGGATGTGTTTGACCTTTGCCTTAAGTTCAATGTTCTCGTCTTTGAAGGGGATGGAAACCTTAACCACATCTTCAGAGTTGAAATTGTGTTTTGTGTACACATACAGGCCGCCTTCACTGATCTCGATCGCCTTGACTTTCAACGAATCGTTAAGGGTTATTTCTTTGCTGTAAGGCTTTCTGTCATGTCTTCGCTGTTTGTCGTTCTCTGAGAATTCCATAATAGTTGAATTAATTGTAATACATTTGAAGTCCAAAATCCAGAAAACCGATATTTCCGTAATTTGATATAATTATGAAGACCGCTGTTTACAGCTGTAAACAAGAGTATTAAATCTTAGCACAAGAGTAAGGAGAACTGGAACGATGGAATGGTCAACTCGATTAATATTAATGTTGTTAATTGGAGCTTTTTTGCTGAGCGGATGTATTTCCACTAAAGTAACGCTTTTCAGGAGCTATAGCGAGCCGTTAAAAGAATATACTCTGGAAGGAGAGGCTGACGGCAAGGTACTGATAATCCCTGTAAAAGGTGTGATCACCAGCCGTGCAAAAAACAGATTGACCTACACAGAGCCCGGCACAGTCCAGGAGGTCGTGTCTCATCTGGAAATGGCTGCGAAAGATGGAAAGATAAAAGTGGTTGTTTTACAGATTGACAGTCCAGGGGGCACAGTTACTGCTTCTGACATTCTTTATCATGAAATAAATAAGTTTAAGAACAAAACCGGAAAGAAAGTAGTGATAGCCATGATGAACCTTGCAGCTTCTGGAGGGTATTATATCGCGCTTGCCGGTGACGAGATATATGCCCATCCCACCACTGTAACCGGCTCAATAGGGGTGATCTTCATACGTCCCAATATTGAAGGCCTTATGGGAAAAATTGGAGTTGAGGCAGATGTTACAAAATCAGGCGTTTATAAAGATATGGGGTCGCCTTTTAGAAAGAAGACAAAGGCTGAGCTGGAATTATTCCAGGGAATAATTGATGAATTGTACGGCCGTTTTGTCGGCCTCATCGCTGAGAACCGCGGCCTTGATCCTGACACGGTCAGGAATATCGGCGATGGCCGCATATATACTGCCCGGCAGGCCCTTGATCTGAAACTGATAGACAGGATCGGGTATCTTGATGAAGCTATTTCAGGAGCAAAACAGATTGCAGGACTGTCTGATAATGCTCAGGTCGTAGTCTACCGCCGCACCGAAAGGGCCAATGACAACAGGTACAATACAGCAACAGGAAAAGGCGGGGGAGGGTCTCCAAAGCTGATAGATCTGGGTATTCCGGGGTACATGAGTATTCCTGATGCCGGATTTTATTACCTGTGGACACCAGGGGCGGAGTAGTGCTATCGGCTTATAGAGGGCAAACCAATGGCAAATATACGAAGCAGCGGTCTTAATGATACTGCCATTGCAATAGGTACATATACTTAAAATAAACTATTTTCTGTTTTATTTTTTCAAGCCCTATGAATCATTGACAAATGAACCTATTGGTGATAATAAGTAGGTATAGGCTGCTTCTGAATAAATATATTTTTTAATGCTAAGACCAACATCTCCCAAACGGGAGGAAATGCGTGTCTTGATAATTAATCGTATTGAATGATGAAAGGAGGTAATTTATGCCTTTAGAGAGCAGGAGAAAAAAGAGAATAACCATAGTAGGGGATGTTGTAGTTGATGACATCATTAATGCGAAGGCGCTTGATTTCAGTGAAGGTGGAATGTATGTCTTTATAAGGGACCATTTTGAAAAAGGTAAAATTGTTAATGTCTCAATACCTTTTAAAGAAACAACTATTAATTTGAAAGCAGTGGTTGAGCATATTGAGGAAGAGATGGGTATTGGTCTCAGGTTCTACGATATTGATGCTGATCAAAAAGCGTTGATAAATGATTTTCTGGATTATTTCTATTCAAGACCTCTGGAAAAAACCAAGAAAAGGGTGCTCCTTGCTGATAGCAATGAGAAATACAGGAAGTCTGACAAGAACAGGCTGGCTTTAGAAGGGTTTGATGTCTTTGATGTGATTAACGGGTCTGAGCTTTTAGAAGTTCTTGAAGAGGAGAAAGTGGATATTGTTGTAGCAGATATGTTTCTTGATAAAATGGATGCATTTAAACTCCTTTCACTTATGAAACAAACTCCTCGTTTTAAAGATATTCCAGTAGTGGTCCTTTCATCTTCGAATAATCCGGATGATATTGACAGGGCAGCTTCTGCCGGAGCTGTTGAGATTCTAACAAAGATAACAACAACACCGTGCAGATTGTCTTCAAGAGTAAAGGAAATTCTGAAGATGTAATATCTAACTGTATGGTGTCCTTATATAGTTTGTAAGGGTATTTATTTATGACATACACGTATCCCACAGACACACTTGCCTGATTACACTCCAATTCTCCTTTTCAGTCTGCTAAACATGTTTACCACCGGGCTACGGACATTACCGGCAGAAAATACTGTTTATTATGATTTATATCATGGCACTTTCACTTTGGATGTGATTAAATCCATATCAAAATCAATTTCCAAAAACAAGGAGGTAGTAAATGTTTTGTTATCAATGTGAACAGACTATGGAAGGCGGCTGTGACAAAAAGATAGGAGTATGCGGGAAAAATGAGGATATTGCAAGTCTTCAGGACATCGCAATTTTCGGACTTAAGGGGGTCGCTGCATATGCGCACCACGCGCGTGAACTCGGGGCCGTAGATCCGGAAGTTGACTCTATTGTGGCAGATACTCTTTATTCGACCCTTACAAATGTAAATTTCCGTCTGAATGATAATGTCGATACAGTGCTTAAAGTCGGTGAGGCAACCATTAAAGTGATGGACCTTCTTGATAAGGCCCATACGGACAGGCTGGGTATTCCTGAGCCGGTGACCGTGTCTGAAGACAAGGTTGAAGGCAAGAGCATCCTGGTGTCAGGACACAATCTTTACGCGCTCGAGGAATTGTTGAAGCAGACAGAGGGCAAAGGCATCAATATTTATACGCATTCCGAGATGCTTCCCGCCCATGGCTATCCAAAGCTGAAAAAATACAGTCATCTTAAAGGCAATGTAGGGCAGGCATGGCATGACCAGAGAAGGCTGTTTGATGATTTTCCGGGGGCCATTCTTATGACTACCAATTGCGTAATGCCTGTCAGAGGTACATATCGTAACAAATTGTTTACCTATGATGTTACCGGCGTGGAGGAATGTCCATATATCGAGGGAAATGACTTTGCCCCGCTTATTGATAAAGCTCTGTCCCTGCCTGATGCTGACGTAAAGTCCAAAAAAACACTGACAACAGGCTATCACCATGAAACTGTCCTGAAGCTTGCACCACAGATAATTGATGCTGTGAAGTCAGGCAGGATAAAACGCTTCTTTGTAAT
>VAPB010664860.1_pt1 | contig 11900 bp, 9 predicted proteins | sample 3395101 | NCBI WGS metagenome assembly VAPB01 (sample SAMN08290433, study PRJNA428436) | hydrothermal vent metagenome | isolation source: Deep-sea hydrothermal vent chimney | place: Indian Ocean: Southwest Indian Ridge | reverse complement strand
GGTGAGCAGGTCTGTGCTCAAAGAGCTGTAATCAGGCAGTCTGTTCCATGCCGAAAATCAGGGAGCTTTTCCGTAGAAGAGTGTATAATGGAAGGATATAAATCCTTTTGATGGAGGTGTTATGAGAGACACAAAAATTGTGTTGTCAGACAGTGAGATCCCTTCCAAGTGGTACAACATCATGGCGGATATGCCGAACCTTCCGGGTCCGCCGCTGCATCCGGCTACAAAACAGCCCATTGGCCCTGATGACCTTGCTGCAATCTTTCCCATGTCGCTTATTGAACAGGAAGTGTCGACAGAGAGATGGATAGATATACCGGAGGAGGTTTTGAATGCCTATGCCCTCTGGAGGCCGAGTCCCCTGTACAGGGCCCGCAGGCTCGAAGAGGCACTCGGCACGCCTGCAAAGATATATTACAAGTATGAGGGGGTAAGCCCTGCAGGCAGCCATAAACCCAATACATCCATACCCCAGGCATACTACAACAAAGAGGCCGGTATAAAGAGGATTGCCACAGAGACGGGTGCCGGTCAGTGGGGTTCTGCAATGGCACTGGCAGGAAGCCTTTTTGGTGTGGAAGTTACTGTTTACATGGTGAAGGTGAGTTATAACCAGAAGCCTTACAGAAGGATAGCGATGGAGACCTGGGGGGCCACTGTCCATGCAAGTCCTACAGCTATCACGCAGGCAGGAAAAAAGATACTTGAGGCAGACCCGGACTGTCCGGGCAGTCTCGGGATAGCCATTTCAGAGGCGGTTGAGGATGCAGCAAACCGTAGTGATACGAATTATGCCCTCGGCTCGGTGCTTAACCATGTGCTCCTGCACCAAACGGTAATAGGGCTTGAAACAAAGAGGCAGTTTGAACTCATAGGCGACTATCCTGATATCATCATCGGGTGCTGCGGCGGGGGGAGCAACCTTGCAGGTGTGAGCTTTCCATTTCTCCGGGACAAGATAAACGGAAAAGAGCTGAGGGTGATGGCCGTTGAGCCTGAATCGTGCCCGACTCTGACAAAGGGTGAGTTCAGGTATGATTTTGGTGACACTGCCGGGCTGACTCCACTTTCAATGATGTATACCCTCGGACATGATTTTATGCCTCCCGGCATACATGCAGGCGGACTCAGGTATCACGGGGACGCCCCCCTGCTGTGCCAGCTCTATCACGACGGTTTGATAGAGGCAAAGGCATATCCACAGACACCGGTTTTTGAGGCAGCACTGCAGTTTTCCCGTACAGAGGGTATAATTCCTGCTCCCGAGACCGCCCATGCCATAAGGGCTGCCATTGACGAGGCGTTGCTCTGCAAGGAAGAGGGGAAGGAAAAGACCCTGCTCTTTAATCTCAGCGGTCACGGTTATCTCGACCTCCAGGCGTATGCAGACTACCTTGCGGGTAAACTGACTGATTATGAATACCCTGAAGAGAAGATAAAAGAAGCCCTTTCGAAGTTGCCCGTGATTTAGGTTTAAAGGGCGTCGGCCGTTACTGAAGGATCGTCTGAACGAAGAGGTTTATATTATGTATGTGTTGCAGGGTAAGTTACAAATATCCTGCAACACATTGAGTCTGCTTGCACGTTCAGTACGACTGATATCCCGGTTTATTTTCCGATACAGAACTGACTGAATATCCTGTTCAGGATATCCTCTGTTGTAGTCTCGCCGACAATCTCTCCCAGCCTGTCAAGGCCGTCTCTCAGTTCAAGGGCCGTTATCTCGTAGGGCATTCTGTTTTTGATGGCCTCTGATGCCCTTGATAGTAATTCCGTTGCCTGGTCAAGGGCGAGTTTATGCCTCAGGTTTGTTATCATGACCCCGTCGGAAGATGAACCGCCTTTAAATATCCGGGACTCTACCTCTTTCTTCAGGGAGTCTATCCCGGCGCCTGTTTTAGCCGATATCCTGATTATGGGTAGGTCTTCAGCAAAGATGTCTTCCTCTACTGAATGGGGCAGGTCTGCCTTGTTAAGGACAATAATGCTTTTTCTGTCCCGTATCTTTTCAATAATGCTGAAGTCTTCATCTTTCAATGGGAGGTTTATATCAAACATTGCCAGCACTAAATCCGCACCGTCAATAGCCATGAGGCTCCTTCTGACCCCTTCGCTTTCAGCAAGGTTGTGGGTCTCCCTGATGCCTGCTGTATCCATTATCCGCAAGGGCAGACCGTTTATGTTCAGGCACTCCTCGATGACATCCCTTGTTGTGCCGGGAAGTTCCGTTACAATCGCCCGCTCTCTTTCAATGAGGGCATTGAGGAGGGAAGATTTTCCGACGTTCGGTCTTCCGATAATCGCCACGGACAGGCCCTCACGGAAGAACCGGGCTTCATCGTATGTTGAAGAGAGTTTCCTGAGTTGCAGGATGACCTCATCCGTTTTCCTGCTCAGGTCAGTCCTGGTCTGCAGGTCCAGCTCCTCTTCCGGGAAGTCAATATACGCCTCAATGTGTGCACATATTCCCACAAGGGTATCTTTCGTGGAGGTTATCTTTTCAGAGAGTGCTCCGGAGAGTTGTTCAATGGCGAGTCTCCTGCTCTTGTCCGTCTTTGCCCTTATCAGGTCGATTGTTGCCTCTGCCTGGGAGAGGTCTATCCTGCCGTTCATAAAGGCCCTGAATGTGAACTCTCCCGGCTCTGCAAGCCTTGCACCTTCCTTTGCAGTTAGTTCAAGAACCTTTCTCAGCGGTAGCATTCCCCCATGGCAGTTAATCTCCACTACATCTTCCCTGGTATAGGAGTGTGGTGCCCTCATAACCGACAGCAGCACCTCATCAATATGGGCGGTGTTTTCAGGATTGGTGATATACCCGTAAAGTATGGAGTGGGTGCGGGCTTTTGCGGGCGATTTTCCTTTGGGTGAGCAGAAAATCCCGGAAGCAATATTTATTGCATCTTTCCCGCTTAATCTGACTATACCTATCCCGCCCTCACCTGAAGGGGTGGAGATGGCGACTATGGTATCTTCAAGATTCATATTTGGAAAATTCCGAGGATCGGTTATCTGTTTTTAGTAATCGTGACAAGAGATGGATAAAATGATGGGGTGAGCGATGGGACTCGAACCCACAACCGCTGGAGCCACAGTCCAGTGCTCTAACCATTGAGCTACGCTCACCATAATAAAACGGTCATTACTTTCAGACCATGATTATTTATATTTTATCAGAAATAGCCTGTATTTTGCTAATAGTGGTGCGCCTGGGAGGATTTGAACCCCCGCCCCACTGATTAGAAGTCAGTTGCTCTTTCCTGCTGAGCTACAGGCGCATTTGATTGCCTTTTAAGAGTCTGCGTATAAAATCGATTTTTCTATCTGTTGTTCCGGCTTAAATTCAGAATGGTCGGGGCGAGTGGATTCGAACCACCGACCCCCTGCTCCCAAGGCAGGTGCGCTAACCAGGCTGCGCTACGCCCCGAACATTTAAGCCTACTAAAAAATGCTGTGAAATGTCAAATTGAGCTCAGGGAGTCAATAGAAACTTCCTCCGGAAATTTGTATAATAAAACTAAGGATTAAAGAAATCTCCTGTAACTTCCGATATAGTATCAGAGGAGGTCGAGATGGAACAGGTTACGGAAAGGATAGACCCGGAAAGGTTTTTCAGGTATTACATCGTAAAGGTCTGTGAGGAGGCCAGTGTTGATACAAGGGAAAAGTTCTTACAGATAGAGTACCTTTCAAAAATGCTGACCGGTTTTGTTGATCCTGAAAAGTATTTTGACGACTCCGGAGACCTTGTAAGGGTTATAGACGTCCTGAAAGAAGAAGCTGAAAAGACACAGATATCTATTAATGCATACAAAAAGGCAGCAGACAAGATACTCTTCTATCAGAGTTTTTATCCTGAAGCATTTAAGAGGCGTCTCCTGAGCTTGAGTTTTTATTCAGGTGCTGCAAGGATGTTTTACAGAATTGTGGGTAATTACAGAATTCCCGTTTGTGGTCTTATCTCAATGGAATATTCTCTCTGGAACTTTATACTCAGGTCAACACATCAACGTTATTTCTTCTGAGTGATTGAGATAGTACATATGCGGTCCCGGAAGTGTTGTTCCGGGACCGCTTTCAGGTCTTCTTCTTCCGGAAGTCTACCTTGACAACTTTTGACGGCTTTTCCTTCCCGGTGGTTGACTCAACGGCGGGTTTCGGCCCTATGTCCGTCAGACATAAAAATTGTGAGTTCAGCTCGGGACAATAGACCCCCATTATATGTTCTGCCGGGACAATACAGTGCTGTGGGGTTGTTCCAAAGACGAGCCTGGCATCAATACCGAAATCATCCCACTGAAATTGCATCCCCTTGTTAAAGACCAGGATAAGTCCCTTCTCCTCCTCTTCAGGGAGAAAGCCCCTGTTACCGATAATCACATTTTCAGCATTTCTGACAACAACAAAGACCCTCCCGGAGAGATCGAGGAGTTCATAAAAGATGTGTCTCTTTAATTCATTCAGTCTGATTCCTTTTTCCATTCTGTTTTCCTTTTTTAAGTTGAAAAATGACTGACTTAAACCACAGAGACACAGAGAAAAAAGAGAACCTTACTCTCAGCAACCAAAAAAACTACCCGGAGCTTATAGTTTCTTGTAATTATTCTGTCTGTCTCAGTGCCTCAGTGTCTCTGTGTTTATTAACCTGTAAAATCAACATAGGTGACAGGCTATTTTTCTGTCTCCAGTGTCTCTAAGCTCCGGTGTCTCCTTGCTGCATAATGATACTTTTTTCGGACATCTTGGATAGAAGAGACAGCCTGAAGGTGATTCGGCCATTTCCGGGATGCTGTTGAAGGCTTTCACGAATTTGTCCTTCCTCTTTTCGGTTATCTCCTGTTGTGTAACCCTTACCCTGGGTATGGCATTCAGGAGCATTTTAGTGTAAGGGTGCTGCGGGTCCTGAAATATCTTTTCAGCATCCGCCTCTTCAACGATTTTTCCCAGATACATAACTGCCACCACATCGGCAAAGTAATAAACCACATTCAGGTCATGACTTATGAATATGAATGACAGCTTTTTCTCCTTTTTAAGGTCACCGAGCAGGTTGATTATCTGGGCCTGTATTGAGACATCAAGGGAAGATAAAGGCTCATCTGCCACAATCAGCTCAGGCGACAGGGCCAGTGCACGTGCTATACAGACCCTCTGCCTCTGTCCCCCGCTGAATTCATGGGGATAACGGTTCATGTGTTCAGGCTTTAGTCCGACGGTTTCAAGAAGCGCTGCAATACGGTCCTTAAGTTCTTTTTTGCGTGCGATATTGTGGATAATCAGAGGTTCGGAGAGGATGGAGAATATCTTCATCCTTGGATTCAGTGATGCAAAGGGGTCCTGAAAAATCACCTGGACAGCCCTCCTGAAGTTTTTTAGTTCCCTGACGCCGGCTTTCTGGATATTATTACCCTTGAAGAAGACCTTTCCCTTAGTGGGTCTGAGCAGTTGCAGTACGAGTCTTGCAAATGTTGATTTTCCACATCCACTCTCACCAACAATAGCAAAGACCCTGTTCGAATCAACGGATATGCTCACTCCGTCCAGGGCTTTTAAGGTCTTTGTCTTACCAAAGCTGCCTGCCTTGATTTTGAAGTATTTTTTGAGATTTTCCGTCCTTAGTATTTCCATATTAACCCTGCCGGATAACATCCTCCACCCTGATGCACCTGACGAGATGGTCCTGCTCTATCCTGTGCAGGGGTGGTTCTTCGAGGTCACATACAGCAGTCCTGTATGTGCACCTTGTTGAGAACTTGCAGCCGGGGGGCAGTTCGTCCAGATCCGGGACCGATCCCGGGATCGGCTTTAACTGGGTATTCCTTGCCACCGGAAGGGACTGAATCAGGCCAAGAGTATAAGGATGGGCGGGTTTCCGGAAGAGTGTGTCAACAGGAGCTATCTCCACGATCCTGCCGGCATACATGATGGCTACCCTGTCGGCATTTTCAGATATGATTGCAAGGTCATGGGTAATAAGCAGGATGGACATTCCCCGTTCCTCCTTGATATCAATCAGAAGGTTGAGTATCTCCGCCTGAATCGTTACATCAAGGGCTGTTGTGGGCTCATCGGCTATCAGCAGGGAGGGATTACACGCTACAGCCATTGCTATCATCACCCTCTGACGCATACCCCCCGAGAGCTGGTGCGGGTAGTCCTTTATCCTGTGTTCAGGCGATGGTATATGGACGAGGCGAAGTAGTTCCACTGTCCTCCCGGTTGCCGCTTTCCCTGAGAGCCCTTCATGTGTTGTCAGGACCTCCGATATCTGGTACCCAATAGTAAAGACAGGGTTCAGGGATGTCATTGGTTCCTGAAAGACCATTCCCATCGCTTTTCCCCTTATAGAGCGTAGTGTGGATTCATCAAGATTCAGGATATCCGTCTCTTTGCCGCTCGTCGGAAGACTGAAAAGTATCTTTCCCGTGGCATAGGCAGTGCCTGGAAGCAGACCCATGATTGACAGTGCTGTAATGCTTTTACCGCACCCGCTCTCTCCGGCAAGACCAAAGGTTTCCCCGGGCCTGATGTCAAGTTCGAGGCCGGAGACAGCCGCAAGGGGATTGTCTTTTTTTCTGAAGAAGATGTTGAGGTCCTTTATTCCCAGGAGGGGTGAGTCTGTAACAGCGGTTATAGGCCGTTTGCCGTCGGCAGCCATAAAGTCTATTTTTTTTCCTCTTTTCTTATAAGATGGAGATAATTTTTTGCCTCTTGCAGTTTCGGATTTTTCTCGAATGCCTTTTCCCATTCCTCAATTGCGAGCCCCGTTAGACCCTTCATGTAGTAAGTGATCCCGAGCTGTACCCATGCCTGACCGTAAGCAGGATTGATCTCCTTGGCTGAATTGAAATGTATTATCGCCTCTTCGTACCGGTCCTTGTTCCTGAGGGCAATGCCGAGTTTTGTGTGTACATCCGGAAGCCTTGGAGAGAGTTTCAGGGCCTTGCGGTATTCTTCTATTGCATCCTCATCCAAGCCGAAATCAAAGTAGATATTGCCAATCTTGAAATGTTCATTTGCAAGCTTGCCGGCAACAAAGGGATCAAGTCTTCCAGGTGTTGGATGGGCTATCTGGGCTGCAATGGAGAATATCTCCTGTGCTTTCCTAAATTCACCGAGGTCATTATACGTGATGGTAAGATTCAGTGACGCCTCTGTGTAGCGCGGGTTCAGTTGCAGGGCTTTTTCAAAATAATCTACCGCTTCGTTCAGTTCTCCTTTCAGATAGGAGATAACCCCGAGGTGATTCAGTATGTCTGCATACTCGGGCCTTCTCGTCAGAACCTCTTTTAAGATTGGTTCTGCTTCAGAGTATTTCCCTTCCTCAAATAGCCGGTTACCCTCATTATAAAGTTCTTCAAGCTGTTCGTTCACAGTTATCCCTTTTGAGGCCTTGAAATGCATGAATATCAGGTCCGGGTTCTTTTAGGGGATGCCTTCCCGCTTCTTAAAAGTATAGGGACTCAAAAGATTTTTTGTCAAGATTCTGTCCGTCTTATTGACATATAAGGATAATTATTGATACCCTATGCTTAGGGGTCTGATTTAATAATATTATGGTTAACGGCAGGATAAATGACAGATAAGTCTGAAGTATTCAGAGAAGCACAGAAATTTCTTTCAAAAGGTCAGATAGATAAGGCTATCTGGGCATGGCAGGAGTATGTCAGCCAGAATCCGGATGGCAATATATATAATACCATAGGGGACCTCTGTCTTAAGAGCGGAAACCGGTCTCAGGCAATTGAATGCTTCCATAAGGCGGCTGAATATTTTAAGGATGAAGGTTTTATAACCAAGTCGCTGGCCCTCTATAAAAAGATTCTTAATATTGATTCCCTTGACCCGAAGGCATTGTTTTTTATCGGCAGACTGAATGAGGAAAAGGGTCTGATAACCGATGCCATCAAATATTATCTTGCCTCTATTGATGCCTATATCAAACATGGAATCAGGGATGAACTCATACCCATATGTGAAAGAATAATTAATCTTGCACCTTCCAACCTCTCCTTAAGGGTAAAGCTTGCGGAATATCTTCAGAAAGAGGGCTACATTGAAGAGGCAGCCAGAAAATATCTGGATGTAGGAAGGATATCCGACGAAAAGGGTGATGTAGCCAAGGCAAGGGACTATTATGAGAGGTCGTTTGAGCTCTATCCACGGCAGGAAGTTATCTATAAACGCCTGGCTGATTTTTATATTTCTCAGGGGCTTATGGAAAACGCAAAGGAACTCCTTGCCAAGGGGATTGAGTTGTATCCCGACAATATGCAAATACAGCTCCTCTATTCAGAGCTGCTCCTGAAAGAAGGAGACCTTGGCACTGCAAAGGATATTCTTTTAAAAGTTCTCTCCACTTGTCCGGAAGGCTCAGGAGACGAGGTTGCCGTTGAGGCGAGCAGGCTTCTTGGAGATATCTATTTTAAAGAGGGTCAAAAAGAACTTGCCTGGAGTAGTTATAAGATAGTGTTGGATGACTATCTTCAGAAAGGGTTATATGAGGAGTCCGCAGGATTTCTTAAGAACTTCAGGGACATAGCCCCGCTTGAGTGTTCGGAAAAGCTTATTGAGGTTTACAATGGAGTCGGTAAAGAGGATGAGCTTTTTGATGAACTCTTAACGCTTGCCGGGATACAATCAGGACAGGGGGCACTGGAGGATGCGTTTACCTCTTACATTGAAGCGAAGAAGATCAGGCCTGATTCTGAAGTCGTACTCTCCAGGATAGCGGAACTGGAGGAGAAACTCGGCATTGCTTTTCCATCCGACTCGGAAGAGAAAGCAACTGATGATAAGCTTGTTGATGTGGATATCTTTTTAAGATATGGCCTGATGGATGAGGCCGTGGATATCCTGGAAAAACTGAAGGTTGAAGAACCTGAGAACATAGAAGTTCATAAAAGGTTAAAAAATATCTATCTGGAGATGAATGATAAAGAGGGGGTAGTGACTGAATGTCTTATTCTTGCCAAGATACATGAAAAAGAGGGACGATTGGAACATAGGGAGCAAGCACTGAAAGAGGCATTTGAGGTAGATCCGGAGGATCCAAGGCTCATGGAACTCTCTAGTGCCACAGAAGAAGTTAGCGTTCCACCGTCTCCGGATTCCGAGTTTGAAGGGGCAGGGGTTATAAGATTTGAAGACGAGACCGAATCACCGGAGGCAGCGACTGAGATGGCGGAAGTACTTGAGACTTCGGTAGGAACACCATCGATTGAGGATTTTAAAGACGACCTGTCAGAGGCAGAGTTTTATCTGCGTCAGGGTCTATATCAGGAAGCCCTTTCAGCATATATCCGCGTACTTGAGGCATTTCCTGACAATGAAGAGGTTTTGGCAAAGATCTCGGATATCAAAAACAGGATTTCTGCAGTAGAGCCTCCTGTTCCAACAAAGCCGGAGGATGATAGCAAGAGTTTCTCAGAAGATATGCCCCCTGATATTGTATCTGAAACAGGGCCTGTCACAGGTGGAATCATTACTGAAGAACCTGTTGAGGAGGATGTGCCTGAACCAAACCTTGATAGCGAGGTGCTTGAGATATTTGAAGAATTTAAACGGGGGGTTTCCGAGGAACTTGAGGACGAAGATTCGGAGACTCATTATAATCTCGGTATAGCCTATAAGGAGATGGGGCTTATTGATGATGCCATAAAAGAATTTCAGACTGCAAAGAAAGATCCGAACAGAAAGGTACAGGCTGCAAGCTTGCTTGGGCTTTGTTTTATGGAGAAGGAACTCTATCCCCTTGCCATTGACGCCTTTAAGGAGGCGGTAAATAATATAGAACAGAGGGACGAGGCCTATTGGAGTACAAAGTTTGAACTCGCAGATGCATATGCGAAAAACGATGATATTGAAAAGGCCCTGGAGATATATGTCAAGATTTACGGATGGGATTCGAAGTTCAGAAATATTGGCGAAAAGGTAACTGCCTTGAAAGAAAGGTTGAGTGTTGATAAATCGGAGGCTGCAGTAATAGAGGATACTTTCAAACAGGGGAAAGACAGGATTTCGTACTTGTAATTGGTACCGGACAGAGTGTAGTATAATAATATAAATCCTGATTGTATTGAGGCAAAACCTTCTGAGAAATAGTATATTATGGATTATCTTAGATACTATAAGCTTAAAGAGCATCCCTTTTCAAATGTTGTTGACAACAAGTTTTATTATAACAGTGTCCAGCATTCCGACGCCCTTAACAAGTTAAAATATGCGATGGACAGCAAGAAAGGGCTTGCAGTGGTTATAGGGGATATCGGGACGGGAAAGACCACACTTGCAAGGAGATTGCTTGAGGAACTTGACGAGGAGCACTTTGAGGCAACCCTGCTTGTGGTGATTCACTCTGCCGTCAGTTCAGACTGGTTGCTCAAGAAGTTTGCAATACAGTTTGGAGTGGAAAAGGTGAAAGAGGATAAAGTGGAGGTGCTTGGCCAGATATACAGGCGGCTGCTGGAGATTAACGAGTCAGGAAGGAAGGCTGTGGTCTTGATTGATGAGGTGCAGATGTTGAATTCCGGAGAGATAATGGAGGAGTTCAGGGGGTTGCTGAATATGGAGATGGCTGATGGCAAGATGGCGAACTTTGTCTTTTTCGGTCTCCCCGAACTTGAAGATGTGCTTGCGCTGGATGAGCCTCTGCAACAGAGGGTCGCTATGAGAATCAGGCTTCATTCCCTTTCTGAAAACAACACCATCGATTATATCCGTTACAGGTTGCATGTTGCCGGCTCTGACGATATATTCACTGATGAGGCCCTGTCTATGGTCTATTATTTTTCGAGGGGAATTCCAAGACTTATCAACACGATCTGTGACAATGCACTTCTTGAAGGTTATCTGATGAAGAGAGAAAAGATCGATGGAAGTCTTATGGATACCGTAGCTGTAGACCTTGGGTTGAAATCCGAAACATAAGGAATCAAGATTCCGGTTCCTGTATTCGGGAATTATTGATGTAAGGCAGATTCTATGGCCTCATGTATATCCCCCACCCCCGTCACCTGTAATCCTGTATTGAGTTTGAGCCTTTTCAGGTTGCTCTCAGGTATGATTGCCTTTTTAAACCCTATTTTTTCGCCCTCGTTAAGCCTGGCCTCAGCCTGATTTACTGCCCTTATCTCTCCGGAAAGTCCAACCTCTCCGAAGACGAAGAGGTCATTGGGCAGGGGGATTTCCCGCAGAGAGGATGCTATGGAGAGGATGATGGGGAGGTCGGTCGCGGGTTCCGCTATCCTGAGACCCCCAACTACATTTACATAGATATCCGTGAGGCCGAGGTGCAGGCCGCCTATTTTTTCCAGGACGGCTATAAGGAGGTTGACCCTTTGACTATCAACCCCGATGGATGTCCTCCTGGGGACACCGAATGTGGTGGGTGAGACGAGTGCCTGAATCTCGACTATCAGCGGTCTGGTACCCTCTATTGTTGCAGTGGCTACGGAGCCGGCTGCATCGGCAGGCCTTTCCCTCAGGAAAAGCTCCGAGGGATTTTCTATTTCCATTAGGCCTGAATCGCTCATCTCGAACACGCCTATCTCGTTTGTTGAACCGAAACGGTTCTTGACCGTTCTCAGAATCCTGAATGAATGTGACCTGTCTCCTTCAAAGTACAGGACCGTATCAACGATATGTTCAAGTACCCGTGGCCCTGCTATTGCCCCCTCCTTTGTAACATGGCCTATAATAAAGGTCGGAATATTATGTTTTTTTGCAAAGATCATCAACCTTGCAGAGCACTCCCGTACCTGACCTACTGTGCCGGGGGACGATTGGAGTTCCTCGCTGTAGGTCGTCTGTATGGAGTCAATGACCACAACGGCCGGCTTTGTGTACTTTATTACCCCAAGAATCATATCGAGAGAGGTTTCGGAAAGGACAAGGATATT
>VAPB010720576.1_pt1 | contig 11911 bp, 14 predicted proteins | sample 3395101 | NCBI WGS metagenome assembly VAPB01 (sample SAMN08290433, study PRJNA428436) | hydrothermal vent metagenome | isolation source: Deep-sea hydrothermal vent chimney | place: Indian Ocean: Southwest Indian Ridge | reverse complement strand
ACCGCCATCACAGTGACATACTTGGACCCGACCCAATTAGTCCTGAAACAAGGTAGTACGGAAGCACACTCATATCTTTTGTATAAGTTTCGGGCAACGGTTGAGATAGGTGAAACCCAAGAGGAATCTGTGATTCGAGAAGTTATAGAAGAAACTGGAGTTCAATGTGAAATCATCAATCTCGTCAGCACTGAGGATTTAATCACTCCTGATGAGTCTGGGCGAATTGAATTTCATTATGTTCTAAATCATTATCTTGCCCGTGCGTTGACTGAAACTACAACACCTGAAACTCCAGAAGCCGAGGTTGGTTGGTTCCATCCAGATGAACTTCCTGATGATATGGCTAGTCTTCGGATAACAGAGCTGATTCTTTCAGTGAAAGACCGAATCCTGGAGATAAAAGCCGAATTTGATGGTGTGTGATTGTTTAAAATTGGATACTATTTCTCCCTGAGAAATTGGTAAGTATTATAAAAGCATTGGGGCTCACAAAAAGATACAACAGAGAATTTTCTGACTAAAGGAAGTATGTTTACAATGTTCAGAACTATTATGGCAGTACTTATTCTGTTAGTGACTGCAGTCCTAATCGGAGCCTTTCAAATTGTAGGCCTCGACATTGCAGCTATTCAAGCTATCATCGGTAGCGGCGACATCACAGGTGACCTTATGACCTATGGTGCGACCCTCTTTGGGGTTCTGCTATTCCCATACACCGCAGCTACGGCGGCAACTCCAATTTATGCCCCGTTGGTCGCACTTGGCGTTGCTGGTTTCGTCGCTGGGCTGATTTCCAAAAGCGGTGTCCGAATGCTGTTTGCATCCATTCTCGCTATGGTACTCTTCTTCTTGGGTTTCTACGTATTAACCCTTGTAGGTGACCCAACCAACTATGATGCTATGTTCACCATCGCAAGAAACATGGTCATAGACATTGGAGTTGCATTTGGTCTTCTATTCATACCTGGTATTATTGGAGCGTCATTAACGTCAGAGGACTACTAAGTCATCTAGATTGAATCAGGGGGCTCAAAGCCCCCAAGACATTTTTTTCTCATTTATCTTTTCCAAGCACCTTTGCAAGTTTAGCTGATGTGCGATCTAAGTACTCGTCAAGATACGCCTTTTGAATAAATGCTCCAGCAGCCATTGGGTGGCCGCCTGCCTCAGCTACAAGTGTATCGTGTCTTTCAAAAAGTTCGTCAGCGACTTCTACGAATACTTCTTTCAAGTTAACACCCTTATCAATGAGTGATTTGTGTGCCCGTCCAGAGAGCTTGACAAGAGGACTATCCCTTGTTGTGTTTGTGCTGATTCCTATGACTGGTCTGTCAATAGGAATGATCATCGATCCTTGTGCCATTCCTATAACTATCCCAATAATCGTATCTGGAGTTTCAGGGTCATTCACAACATACATCCCGGTTCGTTCTTCGTATCGATCGATTTCTAGTCTTCTAAGAGCCATTGCGAGGTTGGTTCTGTGTTGTTGTAACAAAATCTTCCCCTCATCGAATGCATCGGGGTCTCTCAAGCATACTCTTACTCCTACCTCTGGACGTTTGTTTCTTCCACACGCGTTCAACAGGGTTGAGAACTCCTTGGCACTCCGCATCTCTGTCTTTGGTGGTCTATTGGAGAGAACAATAACGTCACCAATGATTCCTTGGGCAATCCTAGAATCTGTGTAGTTCTCCAGAACATTTTGGATGATTCCTTGAATGACTTTTTGTTTCTCTTCAGGTTCCAAGTCTACCCATGTTCTCCATTCGTCGTCGGACCTCACGTCAATGTTTCGATCTTGGTAGAAGGCATAACACGCCTCTTCGTCACCGGTGAGTCCTGGGAGATATGGATCAGTAGCGTACTGAAGCAGATAGGGGAGTGGTCTGGTATGTATCCCAAAGAATGTCAGGTCTCTGCTGACGGTAAGATAACCTGAATCCTCACCGAGCTCGACAATCTCTTTGTTAATACCCACGAATCCTCGGCCGTAGTAGTCTTGGAGGTCTCCAGTCGCCCCGACAATAGCCAGTTCAGAGAGGTCGATATTGTTCTGCGAGACGAAGTAAGCCAAAAGAAACGCAGTTCCTGACCCAGATAGATCGTAGCTCCCACTCAAGCTATGTTGACTTGGATTGATCTCGATGAGGGTCTCTGTCCATGAGGTGTGACCAGAGATGTTGTCCTCGTTTGGAGGTAGATGGTGATCAAGGATGATGATTGATTTGAGACCATCGATACTCAGAATGTGCTTTTTTACGAGCTCAATCTGCCCAGTTCCAAAATCGCTGAATATAACAAGATCAGGTCCATATTTGCGCACCTCTTCCTCAATCAGTAAGATTGACTCTGAATTGATCTGATGGATATTCTTCCACTCGAACTCTTTTTCCTCACGTTCGAGCATCAGTGCGATGATTGCCAGTGCTGAGATCCCATCAGCATCAATGTGCGAAAAGGCGTAGACCTTTCTTGACTTCTCTACAATCTTAGAAGCATCAACAAGCAATTCTCCCATCTTTTCCGGAATTGACTCAAGTAAACTCTCCATTTTCTCCAATAGAGAAAATGGATAATATAAGTTGGCCGCTCATTGACAACGAGTGAGCAGTTTAGGATTTTATTCGTTCATCCTCATGGCTTTTGATAATGCGAGGAAGATGACTAGGAATATACTAGCCACAGCAGCGAGTGCCTTTGCAATCTTCTGCCATCGTTTTAGTGGAATCTCCATTTCTCTGAGCACGTTGGTGACTTTCTTCAAATAGACTCTTCTTTCGGTGTACAAAGCTTCATGGTCGTCAATCTTGGAAGAATACTCGACCCAACTCTGATAGAGGGGCTGCATTGGGTTAGTCTCTATCCATTCAAAGTAGACCCCGAGTATCTCATCATTGTGGGGATCTGGAAATCCTTCAATTACTTTTTGGACTCGAGTTTCCCATTCATTTGGTATTGTCATATCGATTTGTGCACCTCATTTTTCCCGGCTGAGGACTATTATGGGTCATTATGTTTGATTATTAAGTGTTGGTTGAATCTCATCCCAGTACTACCTTTACGCGCGAAATGTGTACGTCTTCTATTCGCCATGGATTATATCTGTTCCAGTACTGAAATATTTAATGGTCATTTTCATAAGAAGTATTTTAGTATGAATTTGAGAAATGTGTCCTATACTTTATAGAATCTAGTCTGGATTAATTGGGGGATAATGGACCTGTTGTTCTCATATTCTGGAACCTAAATCAATATCTCAGTGCAGTGAAGTGAATATATCCTAATAATTTATTATCTGAATTTCTCCTTGTTTCATTAGAATAACACCAATAGAAAAATTAGAAAAGAGTTGGCTGCTATCGGAAACAGTAACCAGACAACATAGTTTCCGATAGGAGCTGTGAACCGGTTGAACCAGGACGGGATGAAACCAAAATACCCTTTCTCTACCGGGGTCCATTGCCACAATCCTAGAAGATTACTCATAATTGGCTCAAACAGGATGAAATCAACTATTGATGTAATCCATCCAGAGAAAATAATTGAGGGAATAACACTCATACCAATTGATATCAAAAACAAGAAACTGCCTTGGATCGTAAAAATCCATAGGAACGAAATCCATAGTGGAACGTTTCTGATGAATGGACCATTGTAATTTGCCTTAGGGTAATGATAATAACCTTGAGATGAAACAAAGTTTTCACCAATGTTAACAATAGTTAGAACTATTAAAATCTGCGGAATCAAGAGCCATCCTACAATTTCCCACATTAAATTAGAGGTCAATAAGGATAAAATTCCAAATACACCTAACAGAACCAGATTTTTGCTTCGAGATAACATCTACTCCCCTCTTCGAAGTACAGTTCGCTTTGCACTGGTTATTAACTTGGATGTTCCTCCCACAAATTTAATGGCCCAAGCCTTTCCCATTTTTACTTTCTCAATTCTCTGAGTATTCAGAGATGCCTGCACTTCCAATATCAAGTTTATAGCTTTTCCAATAGTCCTGCGGTCAATACCAGTTGCTTTTGCAATCCCAGAAATTGAAATCGATGAATTATATTTCAGCATCTCAAGAACAGTAATCACAGCTTGACTTAGATCAACACGTGAGAATACGAATGGCTGGGTCATTTTGAATCAAGGAGGTTCATACTGAACTCTCTATATATACATTATTATGTATACATTATTATGTACATATTATGAACTGTATTGAGAAACATAAAATATTATTTTGTTTTAAAGACACTGCAAGCTATTTAAAATGTATTAGAATGTCACAGAATCACTGCCATAATGCCTAGAATTACACAGAGAGATGTTGTCTACATGAATCCCTATATCAAACTACTCAGGATGAAAACATGGTATGCATTTTTCCTCTTGATATTTCTTGGTTTTGTATTATCAGAAGGGTTCATTACTCAGCTCTTGGATATTTTCATCTTTGTTCTAATGATATCAGGTTTTGTAGGATTCAGTTTTGCAATAAATGATAGTTTTGACATAGCAGAAGATCAAATGAAAGAGTCAAGAAAAAACCCTGTTGCAGAAGGTGAAATACCTTTGAGAAGAGCCAAAGTCTTCTCACTCTCACTTGCTTTGATGGGATTGTTACTATCACTATGGTTCGGTTTGATAGTTTTTATTTACTTAATGTGTCTAACATTTCTATCTCTCTTCTATTCAGCTCCTCCCCTCAGATTCAAGTCAAGATTCCCCCTTGATATTCTCTCTCACGGGCTTTTCTTTGGCTCGCTTATACTTATTCTACCTGCACTTGTTTTTGGTTCATTTACTATTCAACTTCTCCTGGTTTCTGTTTCAATCTTTGTCCTATCTGTGATAGTCGAACTAGGAAATCACATAATAGACTTCGAGAGTGACTTGAAAGCTCGTGTAAGGACAACTGTGTGCACGATTGGACTCAAAAAGTCCAAAAGGATTACGAGAATTCTTGCTTTGATTTTTCCCTTAACATTCCTGCCCCTATACATCAACGGTATGTATTTTCTACTTTTTATCGTAGTTACATCCATGTATTCAATGATTATCTTGAGAAGTAATGGTCCTACATTACTATATTCGTCTGAAGTTACAATATCATATCTATACGCCAACTTCCTATATGGTATAATTTTGGTGTCAAAGATAATCGGTATCTCACTTTGAGAACTAATTAATCTGGTTTAGTTGAGAACCCCGTCCAATTCTCATGAGCACTCTATATTGGATCGGTTAATTTGGATAAGTCAACCCAAACGAGCAGTTCAAGGGTATCGAATGCGCATTATCTCATTTTTGTGATTTCTTTACTCCATGTTTTGATATCGCCACGGAGCTTTGAAAGGTCCGCTGGGCTAATTGTATCAACGCGACCATAAGTACGAAGGATTCGTGTCCATCTCTGCATCTTTACAATGACAGAACTTGCGACTCCACCGCCTTCCAGTATGCCTGCAGACTCATTAATCTTCTGTGCAAGGTCACTAGCGATTACCCCTTCTCTAACCTGTGTTTCGAGAGTGTCTAGCACAGATTGGAGTGTGGATACTGCACCTCTATCGGCTAGACTTGCAGTTGGTGCAGCAGATGCAACTGGAGCTCCAGTTTTGCTTTCGATAGTCTTGATGATTTGCATCATCTCATCTAATCTCTCTGTATTGGCATTGACTGCTAGGGTGAGTTCTGATGTGTTCTCTTGGACTTCGGTGATTGTTGAGATGATCTCAATCATTCTGTTCAACATCTGAGTGAGTCTCTCAATTGCACCATTAATCTCAGTGAGCTTAGCTCTCACGTATGTATCTTCTTCACTCATTATGATTCCACTCAAATTGAAGAGCGCCTTGCTTGGCACGTAATATCTGCTCATCAATGGAACTTAAGATTAAGCTTTCTGTGTTGTTTGTGCCCCCTTCTCACTACAGATATGTGCATAACCGAATACTAATATTTAGCTTGGGAAAGATTCTGCTCAGTCCCAAAGGCCTGAGGAGGTCTGATCACACCATGTATGTCATCAACTACAAGGAACGTGGAGAAACACCTGTTGAACTTGCTGGGAGCAAGAATATGACTGTGCGCTGGCTCATTGGACTCAACACAGGTGCAAAGACCTATGCGATGCGCCATTTCGAGATTAAACCTGGCGGCATTATCCCTCTACATACTCATAAGGAAGAGCACGAAATTTTCGTACTCGAAGGTGAGGCAGCGGTTCTTGGGGGTGAAGAAAGTATGGTAGCAAAGAAGGATGATGTGGTTTTTGTACCATCAAACCTATCTCATGGATACGACAATACTAAAGGCAAAAAGTCGTTCCGTTTCATTTGTTGTATACCGCTGTTGCCAACTAGTGATACTCAGTGAAACAAAGAGTAGGTAGTTTTTTCTTACTGAAAACACACCAGCGAATGCAGGAAATTGAAGATGATGAATCTAGGAGAGAAAAAGCTCTGGATTTTCGATGTTGATAATACCCTCATTCATGATGTCGAGCATCCCACTCCATTCAAGGATGCACTTACTCTTTGGAAAACTCTAGAAAAGAAGGATGTTGAACTTGCTATCCTGACAAATGTTGGTCGCCTCTCTTCACGTCAAGTCAATCAATCTCTAGAAACTGCCGGATTCGTTCTTCCCCTGGAAAAGATTTTCACTGCAGGTGCTGCGGCAGCTGCATACATCCATAATAGACTCCCCGGGGCTCGTTGTTTTGTTATTGGTGAAGGAGGTGCACAGGAGGACTTTGTTGCTCGTGGTTTGGATGTCACAAACAATCCTCCCATTGATTTTGTTGCAGTTGGTGCTGACAGGGGCATGACATTTCAGGAACTGAATTTCGCCACGAAGATGGTCAGAGATGGCGCAAAACTTCTCTGCATAAGCGGAAGCCGCGATTATCCTGGAATCTATCATGGGGATGAAGATACTTTCATCGGAGAACTTTCGATTGTTGCAGCTATCGAACATGCCACTGGAGCCAAATCCGTTATTGTTGGAAAACCTCTTCCCGAAATCGTATTAGAAACTGTCAATACATTAGGCTACACTGTGGAGAATGCTGTTATTGTTGGAGATAACCCTGCTTCTGATATAGCTGGAGGAAACGCAGCTGGATTGACCACTATTCTTGTTCACCGAGACCCTGACAACATCGCGGCTTTCGAATCCGGAGATTTAGATACAAAACCTGACATTACTGTTCAATCTCTGGATGAAGTAATTTCGATGTTATAATGAAGGATTGACTCACATATGAAGCCTGAGAGTCCAAAAATTCGATTTGAGGTAGATAGACCTGGTCTTAGCATCTCATTGATTATTCTTGAAGACCTTAAAGTTGGGGATTCTGGTTCTTCTTTTGAGGAGTATGAGAAAGAAACCTTCGAAGAAATACATTCTCAGATGACTCTTGAAGACGTAAAAGATGACCCTATATTCCGATCATACAGGGATCTCTACTGGACATTTGGGATGGACCCAACGAAACTTCGGGTATCTAGTGAAGCTGTTACACGCAGAATTCTCAAAGGCTTGAACCTGTGGCGAATTTCAGATATTGTAGACATTGTCAACCTCGCGTCAGCATATCACAAGATTCCCATTAGCCTGATTGATGCATCAAAGTTGAAGGGTGATCTAGTCGTCCGGACGGCTTTCGATGGAGAGTTGTTCCAGAGGATTGGGAATAAGTTGTTTATGTGTCGTGGACGGGAGATTGTCGTTGCTGATGACCAGAAGATTGTCTGTTTTGGTTTTGCTACGCACGACTCAAAACGTACAATGATCACAAAAGATAGTAGCACGGTTTATGTTCTACTATATGGTGCAGAGATTGTCACTAGGGATGTGATGGATGATGCACTTCGAATCACCCTTGATATGATTGACCAATGGGTTGACTGCCGGGTTTCTGAACCAGTGATGTTTTTTTCTGATACCTAGAACTCTAGGAATGGTTGCCCGAGTACGATTCTCTCGAGCAGATTGTTCTTATTGGCTTTCTTCACCATCTGTATAAACTGTTTCTTGAGACGCCCCTCATCAATATAATCTGGTTCTTTGACTCCCATACTCTCTATGACAAGCTGTAGCATGTATTCGAATTCGTAGATGAGATAGTCTACCCTTCTGGTCTTTCCCCGTTTGGTGATTTCTTTCTTGACCTTCTTGGCAAGACCTTGCTTGATTGCCTCTCGCGTTTCAGTCAAGTAGTATGACATAGATTTCTCATAATGGAGCTCTCCTCGCTTGACTAACTCCTGCAGGAATGGTAGTCCAAATGTTCTTCGTGCAATCGCTTCTATTCTAGCAACAAAACCGTTGATGATATCATCATATGAAAGCAAACCCGCTTGGCCGCGAGTTTCAAAGACCTTGTCGGTATCAGTTGCGGTCTTGAACTTCTGTTTCTTCGCTGCAATAAGTTTCTGTTTTTCTCTGAGAGCCGCCGCGTCAGATTTCTTCTTTTCTTCTACCAGACTCTTTCTTTCTGCTTCTGTCTTAGCGGCTTGGATCTTCTTCTGTCTCTCAAGTTTAGCTTTTTCTCTGTCGGCTGCTTCGCGTTTCTCTTTTGCTAAACGCTCGTCTTCTAGTTGTTTCAAAACTTTCTCTTGTTCCACTCTCAGCTTTTGCATATGTTTCTGTACGTCTCTCTCAGTGAGAGTGATGTGTTTTGTCAGCAGCCATCGAACTCCTATTTGGCTTACCTTTGGTTTCAGATCTGCAGATGAGAAGACGAAACTTGCTGTCTGTTGTCCTGGAAGTTGAGTGATGATTTCTTCAGATTCTTTCTCTCCTGCAATGGGTTCGAGGATGCGTTCTAGCACTTTGAGTGATTGTTCGCTACTTATCCTTCCTGCAGCTATTGTGTTGAACTGTTCAAAGGCTTTGTAATCGATGTCTTTCGGGCTCTGAGTAGCGATTAGACACTCGATTCCGTACTTACGAGCCTGTCTGAAAAGAAGCAGATAGGTTTCCTTTGGACCCGGTGCTCTCATCCCTGCTGGAATGAATGGTGCCGCTTCATCTTGGAAGATCATCATGCGTGGTTTTTCCGTGAAACCTTGTCTCAACATCCATGAATACAACTGATTCAGGACAATTGCGATGAAGAAGTGTTTCTCCTCTTCGCTTCTGAGTGTCTTGAGGAAAATCACGTTGATTGGTGTCTTACCATTTACGGGTTTTGTGAGAAAATCGAAATCGATGTTTCCTTCTTCCTTGAATAGAAGCTGTGAAGAACCAACTGTCAAGCTCCTGATTCGTGTGGCGAGAGTCTGCCTCTCAGAGAATTTCATAAACGGTTCAAGATCCACTCCTACTGTTTCCACGTCTGCAACAAGCAAATCTGCTAGTTCAGAAAGTTCGTCAATCTCAGTCTTCTCAGCTTCCCAGATGGTTCTGAGAAGTTCGTAGATTGCCGCGAATGCCTTTCCTTCCCAGGACCTTGATAGACCTGCAACCTTCATGAGAACCTTCACCAGTGTTCTCGCGGAGTTGTCTAGCAGCCGAATGATGTCATCTTGATCCGCATTTCTGTCAGGAAGTTTCAATGGATTGATTGAGATGGCAAGACCTTTGCTACTTGCTGGTGTATAGACTCGTACAATGGACTTGTCGATAAACTTCTTGAGTCTCTCCGGAGGAACCCCTTTCGAAGCTAGCTCTTTTGGGTCTCCAGGAAGCATCAAAGATGCAATATCTCCCTGAGGATCGAATGCGAGAATGGGAATTCCCTGCATTGCTGCTTCTTCCAAGATTGCCTTGGAAAGGACAGTCTTGCCTGATCCTGTCGAACCGAAAATTCCACCATGTCGTCGAAGGAGGTCCACACTTATCTCGAATCTTTCATCGGTTCGTTTTCCTTCATCATCAAGCTTGAATCCAAGCCAGAGCTTATTGTCTGCCATATCGAACACCAATTACGATGGTAACTTCATTGAGGTTTTAAGAATCTTCTTGAAATGTTTTTATTAGCAAGAAATATGAGAGAGTCTCTTGGTCATAACAAATACAGCGTGTGGACTGTGAATCCAAGGTATACCTCTCAGACCTGTCATGTGTGTGGGGAGAGAGGAAAGAGAGTGGAGAATGAAACTTCAACTTCTGAGAAGAGTGGTGGAGAGTTCTTCTACTGTGAGAAGTGTGACGAACACTTCCATGCCGATGTGAATGCGGCAAGAAATATTATTCATGTACAATCAAAATCCAGCGTCGTTCCTGGACGGACAGCTTGAAGTCCAAGTTTGTCCAATAAAAAATGGACGATTTAAGAGCCTTTCCAGTATCGCTTTCACAACAAAAAGAGAAAGAGTGGATGGAGAATTCTCCATCCCCATCTATAGATATTACTCGCCCACTGGTTCGTAACGTCTTCCAAGGAAGATAACTCTACAAACGACTAGTAGAACAGCGATGCCAAAGAGTGCCGCAGCTGCCCAACCGTAGGACAAAGTATCTCTAATAATGCTCGTAGCAAGGTAGACACCCGCCATTATCACACCCAAAACGAGTGAAACAATCATGAACCTTGATGTCATTTCCTTTGTCTGTCCCGTTTCAGCTCCTGCAGAGATTTTGCCTCCAAAGAAGACAAAAACAAAGAGGAATATGTAGGCAATAACAATCATTGTGCCCATGTCAAACAGGTACCCTTGTACTGTGACTGTTGTACCTTCAAGGAGTCCGAAAGTGAGAAGGGTTCCAATGGACATCATATACACGAGCATGTTGGACATCATTTTATCGTCTGGGTGGACAAATCCCGTCCACTCGGAAAAAGTGTTAATTATACTGATTAGTAGCACAACTGCAAGAACACCAAGTGCTCCAAGCCAGATGTAATATGGGTATACAAGCTGATCCCCCGTTGCTGAGAGGGAATCGAGTAGCGCTTTCACACCTATTGTGACGCCTAGCAGTGTTAGTCCTATTCCTGAAAGAAAGTTTCCAATAGTAGTAAGTCTAACCATCATTCTCTCTCCATGAGGTGGAGTATCTGAACGCCATCTTAGTCTATTTTCTATTAACTCTTTGCCACATTTACCCTAAAGACACTGTTACTGAATAATCTCTTCAGTTCGTGTGGGAGCTGCTTCGGGAAGGAAGTAGGTTCCAATGCAGGCGATTACGATGAAGAGTGCAACAAGAATACCAAGCCCTGGGAATAAACCACCAATCGAATAGGCAAACTCCGCTGCCAAAGGTCCGATAATCATCCCTGACCCAAAGAAAATACTGTAAACGCCCATTGTACTTCCTCGAGCCTCTTCACTTGATACATCAGTGAGATATGCCATTGCTGCTGGTGGGAAGGCTCCAGCAATGAATCCTAATATGGGCAAGGCTGGCCAAATGGACCAAACTACTTCGAATTGATCTGCATTTGCAACTAGAATATATGCAAGAAGACCAAATCCAATCAATCCAGATACAATGAAAGGTCGTCTTTTCATCATTGAGTCAGATAGATGTCCCATAACGATGATTCCCAAAATCAGGGATATACCAAGCATTGCAAAGAGGACAATCATATCAATGGCTGAAAGGGAGAAGTAGTCTTCGATGATTTTCTTCAACTTAGAGATTACAAGACCATAGAGTGAGATAATTGGAATGTAAACCGGGAGCATAAGCTGAATACGTTTGTCACCAGCGACCTCCTTCAACAGAGCAACCATGCTTACTTCTGATTGAGAAACGACGCGAGTCTCCTTGACCAGTAATAGAGCAAGAACACCACTGATGGCACAAGCTCCAGCAGCAGCAAAGAGAAGAATGCTAGGAGCCCAACCAAACTCTAAGAGTATAATTCCTAATCCGAAACCTCCAGCAAGTCCCATTAAAGTTGACAGATCATAATACCCCATGAGTCGGGCTCTATTGAATT
>VAPB010505821.1_pt1 | contig 11928 bp, 7 predicted proteins | sample 3395101 | NCBI WGS metagenome assembly VAPB01 (sample SAMN08290433, study PRJNA428436) | hydrothermal vent metagenome | isolation source: Deep-sea hydrothermal vent chimney | place: Indian Ocean: Southwest Indian Ridge | reverse complement strand
ATACCAAGGTACTCCCCTTCCGGACTGAAAATCAGAAAGGTCGATCCTTCCGGATATTCATCCAGGTAATAGGGGTAGGGTTTCTGTGCCCAGATGAAGCCCGCGTCATCAACAACAAGACTGCACCAATACCCTTTAGTTTTGGGGATTTCAGCAATCTTTTTTTGTTCAATCCTTATGGCTTCCAACATTGGATGATCTGCATCTTCAATTTCCTGATCAAGTCTAGCCATGATTATGGATCGTTCTTCTGGCGTCACAGGTTCTGGTGGGATATTCAGGCGGATTGATTGGATGATTTCACCGTTGAGATCGAACCATGTGAGCACGGGCTCGGTTCCTGTGCTCATTACTACACCCTTTCCCGGATGATATGCTGCAGAGGGCTGACCTTGATAGTATCCGCCCGTTGACGCCTCGACAGTTTGAGAGATTGTCATGGTGTGAACCGGCTCAGTCTCGAACTGACAGAGTTTCTCTCCATCCGCTGAGAACACCAAAGCACGCCAGGAGGAAACGATCCTGGGGCGGTGCTCTGAATGAATAAAACGCCTCAACAATATCTGGGTGGCATCAGGTCCTTCATATATTCGAGATTCGACATCCACCCTCTCACCGCTGAACGATATGTGTCTTACAAAAGCCCCGTCATAAGTCAGGATCGATAAGCGCTGTTGACGAGTATCCAGCACCGATACATATCCATTCCCCACTGATTGCAGAAGGACTGATCGGAACTCTCCTGGACCTTGCCCTTCCCGACCGATACTATGGCTGAACTTGCCTGCCTGATCGAACACAGCAACCCTGTTGTTACCCATATCTGCCACATAATACCTACCCTCTTCATCCATCATGAATATGTACGGGCGGTAGAGTAGTGTTTCTTGCTGCTCCTCATTCTGTTCCAGGGTGAGGATTTTTTCGTAAGTGAATAACGGCTCTGAGTACTTTGGGCCTCCGGTCGTCTCGGCTACCGGGACTCCCTCCTCAAGGAACGTATTAAATGAATGAATACTATCTGAATTGCCTGAGGAGCATCCCATGATGAGAACGGCACACAACGCACCTATCGAGCAATGGATTCTACACATATGAAGGAACTCCCATATAGTGGGTAACTTGGTATTGTAACTTTCTAACAATACAACTCAGTTCATGCAAGAAGACTTAGTATCTCTGAGTTCAGCTGGATTAATGGCTTGTGTTCAGCCAACTGATTCTAAGGATGAATGGGACTGGTACTCTGGCGTGCCTACACTGCAATTTGTATCACAAGATTGGCGATATGCAGTGGAGTCATATACTGTAGGTGACTCTCTTGCCATTGCCATTGTTGAGCGTGCAGGATCACTAGAGGGAAGAGAAACGACCGGTTTATTAATATCCGCAAATGCGGATACTGAACATGTCAATTTGTATCAACAAAGTTTGCGTATTCCCTCTTATGGAATACTGGTCAGATTCGGATCAAAGCATCCAACGACTAATTCACAAACTCCTGTTCAGTAAAATGGAATTCTCGAGATAAAAGACCTCGAAGAACACGTAATCATTTTGTATCAACGGTTAAATCCACAAGTTCTACCCCTGGTAATGTCGGATACCACAATAGTGAAGAGGTAAGGACAAAACAGGTTAGAATAGATTTCTATACAATATATTAGTAGGTATGCTTCTCGAGTCGGTGACAACAATCCTCAACATCGGTTATCCAGACTGCTACTTTACTTCGTCTTTATGGCCGTTTATCCTCCTCGCTGCTGGCCGGGATCAGCCAGAAGCAGAACAATATCCATCACATTGGTCATCGTCGGACCTGTTCTGATCAGGCTGCCTGCGGCCTTGTGGAAGGAGTAGGAATCGTGTCTCGACAGGTAATCGAGCGGATCGAGACCTTCCAGCCGTCCCCTTTCAACAGTCTTTCCATCCACTACTGCTCCGGCAGCATCAGTAGGCCCATCGGTCCCGTCGGTGCCTGCAGCCAGTAACACGACATTCTCGATCTCCTGAAGTGCCACAGCCGCCGCCAGAGCAAGTTCCTGGCTTCTGCCTCCGGTGCCCGACTCGCCCTCGATGGTTACCGTGGTTTCTCCTCCAGCGATGAGACAGAATGGTACTTCAGCCAGCTCCCCGGTAATGGCATTCTCTATGAGCAGACCGGCCATCATCTTTCCGATATTCCCTGCCTCACCATCCATGGTGGATGTCAGAACCGAAGCATTGAATCCGAGAGCACCGGCCCTGTCGACAGCTTCCCTGATCGCTCTGTCGATGTTCCCGATAAGGAATGTGCTGCACCTCTCGCACCCAGGCTCTCCCTCCTTGAGTGTTTCGGCAATCTCACCGGACGCACCCCTCTCGAGGTGCTCCCTTACCGAGTCGGGAATAAGGTTGATCACATTCCTGTGCTCCAGGATCTCCAGGGCTTCTCCGTAGGTGCTCGGATCGGGTACGGTAGGACCTGAGGCGATAATCGGCAGGGGATCACCTATAACATCACTCAGAACAAGTGCGATCACTCTGGCCGGCAGCGCGTGTCTTGCCAGCTGCCCACCCTTTACCCGGGAGATGTGCTTCCTGACCGTATTTATCTCCTGAATCGGAGCTCCGGAGTTCAGCAGGATGTTATTTGTCAGTTGTGCATCATCCAGTGTGATTCCTTCAGAGTATGCATCGAGGAGAGCGCTGCCTCCGCCGGTGAGCAGAACGAATGCGAGATCGTTTTCTTCGAGGTCATCAAGCAGATCACAGATCTCCACTGTTGCGGCAATACCATTATCATCAGGTATGGGATGGCCGGCTTCCCTTAACTCAATCCGGTCGAGAGGGAAACCGTGGTCATATTTGACAGATATCAGGCCGCCATCCAGCCTTTCCTGCAATAACTCCTCCAGAGATCCTGCCATCGGTGCGGCAGCCTTGCCCGCACCGACTGCGACGATCCTGCCTACCTCGCTCAGGTCTATTTCCAGCTCCTCCCCCTTCAGACCGGAAACGTGCAATACGGTCCCTTTCAGGAGCAGAACCTCCTCCATGAGCTGCTGCGGATGCACTGCTTCCACCGAAGCGGAGAAGATATCCAGTGCTTTTGCCTTCATATCCTCGACGTGCATAGGGAGACGGTAGTTTCGAACAGGTTTCCAGGTCAACCCGACCTTACATGAAAATCTTCTGACACGGATCCCGGCGATCACTTTTTCAAACATTTCAGTCGGGAAATCCGTTGACTCTGACTATAGAGTCATTTATTTGACTGGTGAGTATAAATTGTGGCCGCTCAGGTCATATATCAACCAGCCATCAAAAAGGTAAAGCATGTCAACTCGCCATAAGCAGGAGAGAGAGTGGCACAGGCAGTTCATCCTGGAGCGTGCCGTGAAGGAGTTCGCCGTGCGCGGATATGAAGGCACAACGATGGATAGAATCGCCGGAGCCGCAGAAGTCTCGAAGGGCACTCTTTATAACTATTTCTCCAGCAAACAGGAGATCTTCTTCAGCATTCTTCACTACGGAATGGATCAGGTTCTGGAGATGATCGATCAGACTCTGGAGGAAGAGAGACCGATAGAGGAGAAGGTCAGGATCCTTACAATCCACTTCCTGGAATTCTTCCAGGAGGGAAGCGAGATCCACAGAATCCTGATGGTCGAGAGCGAGAGGATCATGATGGCTGCCCACATGGACCTGGGTAAGATAATGAGGGAACATATCTCAGCCTTAATCTCTCATCTGGTCAAATTCATGCGTGAAGGTCAGGAGGCAGGAGTGTTCCGCAAGTCCGATCCGGAACTCGCCGCAATGATCTTCATGAACATTATCACAGCCGATCTCAAATACACACTTGTTACCGGGGAGAAAAGACCAGCTGCAATCAAGGCTGATGAAATATCAGCATATGCTCTGGGTGCCCTGTGCGGACCTCCACACTCCCCGAAGACAGCGCCCTAGAACAGGAGCAGTTACGATGATTTTAAGGCATCGCAGCGGCAGGATGATCACACTATCTTTGATTATCCTGCTTACATGTACGATTCATCCCGTCTCAGCACAATCGGGTGACGGAAGTCAGTTACGCGTTCTGACTCTGGATGGGGCTGTCAGACTGGCGGAACGGCAGAATCCCGGTCTGCTGACTGCACGAGAGCAGATCAATCTCGCCGAGGCATCCGTGCTGGGCGCCTGGGGCAATCTGCTTCCAACGGTCGAGTTCAGTACGCTCTGGAACTTCTCCGAGAAAGTGCAGGAACTGCAGAATCCCTTTCCCTTTCCCGGAGGTCCCACAACCCTGAAGATCGACTTTACACAGGATTTTCAGGGAGGTGTGAACATCGGAGTGCCTGTCTGGACCTGGGGTGCTGTCCGCAACAACTACAGGGATGCCAGAGCTTCCGTCGATATGGCCAACCACAGCCTTGAAGGAAACCGTCTCGAGGTGAGGATGCAGGTCACACAGGCCTTCTACGGTGTGATGCTGACAGAGGAGGGGCTGAAAGTAGCCAGAGATGCTCTTGAACAGGCCGAGAGACAGGAAGCAATAGCTGCAGAACGCCTGGCACAGGGAGCCGTCAGCCAGTTCGACTATCTGAGGGCCCAGGTGCAGGTCGCAAACCTGCGCCCCTCTGTTGTGCGTGCCGCGTCAATGGTCCGCCAGTCAAGAATCGGCCTGAACCTGCTTCTGGGGCTACGGGCGGATGAAGAGATCCGACTGGAGGGCGAGCTTATATATACACCGGTTCAGTTGTCACTGGATGAACTGAAGCGGGATGCGCTTTCGACCAGGGCAGATCTTAGAAGTGCACGACTTGGCCTTCAGAGAGCAGACCTTGCTATCAGCATGGCGCGCGCTGCACGGCTGCCTTCGGTAGTACTCAGCGGCAGCTACTTATTCCGTGCTGACAATGCAACACTGAGCGAAAAATTCAACGACAACTACATGGCAAATATGATCCTGGCCTTTCCCATCTTCGATGCATTCGCCGCCAGGAGCCGTACCTCGATGGCCCGGGCCAGCCGGGAACAGGCGCGGATCATGGTGGGCCGGCTGCAGGATGTGATCGAGGCGGAGGTTGAGCAGTCGTTCCAGGATCTGATTGCCGCCCAGCAATCGTACCTGGCCCAGATTGACAACGTCGCGATCGCCGAACGTGCACTTGAGATCGCACAGGTCTCCTACGAGAATGAAATGATGACCAGCGTTGAACTGATGGACATTCAGCTCGCCCTGACAATAGCCCGTCAGAACCACTTCCAATCACTTTTTGATTATCTCGTCGCATTGGCCCGGATCGAGAAAGCCGTAGGCCGGCCGATCAGCCACTGAGGAATACGTCATGCAGAAAATGATGAATGCTTCCATGAAGTCGATAAGACTCCTGACGCTGGCTGCCACCGGTGTCTTGTTGATGAGTTTGCACAGTTGCGCTCCCGGCGGCAGCGAGGATGCCGTTGAAGAAGCGATCGCAGTCGAGGTCACCAGGGCTGTCAGAGGAAACCTTGAACAGACAATACGACTCTCCGGCGACATACTGGCAGGCCGATCTGTTCGTCTTTTCGGTCAGATTCCCGACCGCCTGACAGATGTACTGGTTGATGTCGGTGATCATGTCCAGCGGGGTCAGACACTCGCCCGCATCAGAGATGATGGAGTGCAGGCAGGTGTCGAACAGATCGAAGCCAATCTTCGGGCAGCACAGGTTACTCTGGCGAACCTGCGGGATGAATATGCCCGCAGCCGGAGACTCCACGATGCTGGTGCTGTTTCGAACCAGACACTGGAAAGTGTGAGAACGCAGTTCGAGGCAACCCGGGCGCAGGAAGAACAGATGCAGGCTGCCCTTGCAGCGGCCCGTGCATCGTTCCAGAACACTGTTATCACTGCCCCATTCACTGGAGTTGTGGCCGAACGATATCTGGAGGCGGGCGACATGGCAGGGCCGGGATTCCCCGTATTCAGGCTGGTAAACATGCGGCCTGTAAAGGTATCCACTGAGATATCCCAGGAACGTCTGGGCCTGGTCAGCCCGGGAATGACCGCACGTGTCACTGTGTCCTCATACCCCGGACAGGTATTCGAGGGAGAGGTTGTCAGTATCGCACCGGTCCTCGATCCGATGACCCGGATGACCAGAATCGAGATCCAGCTTGAAAACCGGGACGGGCGTCTGAAGGCAGGAATGTTCACGGAAATCCGCCTGGTTGTTTCAGCCGTTGAAGCAGGAATCCTGGTACCCATTGATGCACTCAGGGACGAATACCGATACGTAACCAGCAGTGGCCAACCCTCCTCAGGTGCATCTGGATCTGATGATTCTTCCATGGAAGCCGAGGTCTTCGTAGCTGAGGCTGACCGGGCTATTCTAAGACTGGTTAAAGTCGGAGTAATTGGCGAAGAGATGGTCGAAATCCTGGAAGGATTGAATGTGGATGAGGCTGTTATCACAGTCGGCAAGTACCAGGTTACAGATGGTGCATCGATAATCATCCGGAATCCCGATTCCGGAGGGGAAGAGCAGGAACGGCAAAACGGAGCAGATCGATGAATATACCCCGACTGGCGGTAAAAAGAGCCGTCACCTTCAGCATGGTCTTCGTCACGATGACCGGCTTCGGGATCATGGGACTTCGGCTCCTGCCCATTGAGCTCTTCCCCGATATCACCTTTCCGGTAGCTGTGATATTCGTCGACTACGAAGGTGCCAGCCCCGAGGATATGGAATCGCTCGTAACCATGCCTATCGAAGAAGCGGTCTCCTCCGTGAGCGGAATCAAGAACATAACCAGTGATTCGAGGCAGGGTGTCGGATTCATTCTCCTGGAATTCGCCTGGGGTACCGACATGGAAAATGCGAAGGATGAGATCCGGGAGAACCTCGATATGTACGAGGACATGTTCCCGCAGGAGATGCGGGAACCTCTCGTAGTGGCTTTCGATCCCAGCATGATGCCGATTGCGTTCCTGGGTGTTTCGGGAGATATGCCTACCCACGAATTGCGTGCGATCTCCAAGGAGCAGATTGAACCGCTCCTTGAAAGAGTCCCCGGTGTAGCCCTGGCAGCTACCGACGGCGGTCTGGACAGACAGATCCAGGTAAGGCTCGATCCGGTTCGTATGCGTGCCCGGCGAATCCCGGTTCAGCAGATCGTTAACGCCATCCGTATGGAAAACATACAGATGCCGGGAGGAACCTTCGATCAGGGACAGATCACATATGCCGTCCATACCCAGGGGAAGTACGACGACGTAGAGCAGATCGCGGAGACGATAGTCGGATATGCCGGAACCAGCCCGATCCGCGTACGCGATGTAGCCGATGTAGTGGATACTTTCGAGGAGGAAGTAGCGGGCACCCACATAAACGGTTCTCCAGGCGTGCTGCTGTTCGTAATGAAGCAGTCCGATTCAAATACGGTAAAGGTCACAAACCAGGTCCTCAGGCAGCTCCCCTACATCAATTCAGTCCTGCCCGCAGGAGTTCAGTTAAGCGTGATTTTCGAACAGGCAGGTTTCATCGAACGATCCATTGGGAATCTGGCAAATACAGCAGTCCTGGCTTTTATCATGGCCGCAATCATCCTGCTCGTATTCCTGAGGAATATTCGGGCCAGTATGATTGTCACGCTGAGCATACCACTGAGCATGCTCTTTGCATTCTTCGCCATGTACCTGCTCGATCTGAACCTGAACATCATCAGTCTGGCAGGTCTGGCACTGGCTGTGGGTATGCTCGTGGACAACTCGATCGTCGTGCTGGAGAACACCGTTCGATTCATTGAGGATGGACAGATCCCGATGGAAGCAGCCGTGAACGGTCCCAGTGAAATACTGATGGCGATTGTGGCATCAACTCTCACAACAATCAGTGTATTCGTCCCCATACTCTTTGTACCGGGGATCGCCGGCGTCATGTTCAGGGATATGGCCATTACGATATGTGTCAGCCTTGCCGCGAGCCTCTTTGTCGCCGTAAGCCTGGTACCGTTGATGGGAAGCCGGTGGCTGTTGCCCGATGCTGAGCGCCCTCCGATCCGCATTCCGCTGTTCAAGCGGCTCTCTTCCATGGTCGGCGAACAGTTGGACAGACTCGAAGCAACCTATAGCAGGCACCTCGAATGGGTTCTTGGACATCGCAGGCTTACAATGATAGCGACAGCCGGATACTTCTTTATTTCAATGGGATTAATTGGGGTTATCGACCGGGAGTGGCTGCCTGAAACCCAGGAAGAACAGATCATCATCAGGGTTGAACGCGCACCCGGCACATCTATCAGGGAAATGGAAGAGACCATGTCCCGCCTTGAGAGGATCGCCCTGGATAATGTTCCTGAAGCATACGCAATCACCACTTCCTACGGGCCGGGGGAAGGATTCGCATCATTTTCATCTTCGGCCAGCAACCAGGGACAGCTCGAGATAAATATCGTGGAAATCGGGCAGAGGGAACGGAACACTGTTAAGATCCGCGACGACCTGCTGCCCCTGCTGAAACAGGAACCGGGAGTGGAAGTAACCGCACAACTGGGTGGCCAGATGCACATGATGACAGAGGGAGACATCATCGTCGAAATCTACGGCTACGACCAGGAGAAGGGTCAGGAGATAGCTCTCGACCTGATCGAAGAAATCGGGAAACTCGAGAACATCGTGCACGTCAGCAGTTCCTACGAAAAGGGCAGGCCTGAACTGGAAGTCAAACTGAACCGGGATCAGCTCTCTGCCATAGGACTGCCGGGCAATGCCATTACGAGCACATTGAGTACTTTCCTGCGTGGAACAGTGGCCACATGGTATACCGAAGGAAACCGGGAACACGAGGTGCTGGTGCGAGCCGACGAGTCTTATCGTAATACAGCCTCGGCGATAAAGGACCTGATGGTTGCCACACCTGCGGGTTCACAGATACCCATGGCTGATTTCATAACCCTTGAGCCCTCCAGAGCACCTGTCACCATCAACCGCAAGAACGAGCAGCGGGTAGTCTACGTGAATATCGACGTGGAGGGTTCAAAGCTCGGCCTGGTTACGCGTGAAGTCCAGGCACTGCTGGAGGAGTACAACTGGCCGGCAGGCTACCAGTGGGTGGTCGGTGGTGCCGCAGAAGACATGATGGAGTCATTCTTCTGGCTTATGATTGCTCTTCTGGGTGGATCGGCACTCGTCTATATGGTAATGGCGAGCCAGTTCGAAAGTCTTCTCGGACCTTTCATTATAATCTTCACCATCCCGCTGGCATTCACAGGTGTCACCTGGGCTCTCTTTTTAACAAACACAGCTCTGAGCGTCGTGGCCATGATCGGGATAATCATTCTGGTCGGGATTGTAGTGAACAATGCGATCGTGCTGATCGACTATATAGAGCAGCTCAGGGTACGCGGGATGGAGATGTTCGAAGCGGTCAAGACAGCTGCCAGGCGCAGATTGAGACCGATTCTCATGACCGCTCTCACTACTATCCTGGCCATGCTGCCGCTGGCCCTGGAATGGGGAACCGGAGCCGAGTTGTGGGCTCCGATGGCCCGGTCAGTCATCGGTGGTCTTACTGCATCGACATTTCTGACGCTGATGATCATCCCGACGGTATACACGATCTTCGGTGATTACAGGATGAATTTTGCCGAGAAGCGGGCGGACAGCAAGCGCAGGAGAAGAACCCGTTACGAACGGCTGGCAGAACGAGAAAAGAGGAGCGGCCTTACAGAAGCGATTACCTGAATTATCGGCCTGCTCACTGACCAGGCCCTCAAGCAGCGCATCAGGGCTGGAACCTGCGTGGTCCGAATGCGGAGGATACCTCCATTATTGTACGGTTCGAATCGTTGGCATGAACCTTCAGCAGGAAATGGTCCGGTGTCTGGCTGATATAACTGCTGAAGGTGAAAGATACTGAATCGGGCAGTGTCATATAGGCAGGCATGGACCGGCGCAGCTGCTCAAGTGAATTTATCGCATCGGAGGCCGGATACCGGGCAAGACTGTTCTGGGAGCGATACATCTCAAGGCCCTGCTTGACCTGTCGCAACTCCGACAATACCGACACCATCATGGCCTGATCCACGGGAGTCGGTCCTCCCTCCTTACCCTTCCCTCCCAGCAGTCCCCCGCTCTGGAACATGAAGTAGGCTGCAGCCAGCACGATAATCAGTGCCAGAACCATGCCGATCAGACCTGCTGCACCCGATTCTCTATCCATCTGGAACTCCTCCGTGATTCCGGCAGATGTAACGACCTGCAATTGTACAACATGTCGCATGTCGGGTGCGAGGAGTACGTGCTTGCACTCATAACGGAATCGAGAGAGAATCATGGAGATTAACCGCCTTCTCCGGGCTGACTCCAGGTCAGAATACTGGCCGGAGCGTATTTAATTATTGATGAGCTTAGTAATAATGAGCTCCTGAACCAAAGGATCTCTGATGAAACACTTAATACGATTATTCATACTGTTTATCTGCCTGCCGTCAATCACTCCACTGCCGGTACACGCCCAGGAACCTGCACCTGCTGCTGTTATCGGACTATACCAGCAGCTGCCTGCTGACTCCCTGGTCACGGTGGGCACACTCGACAACGGACTGCGTTATTACATAAGAGAAAACCAGGAACCTGAGAACCGCGCAGAACTGCGCCTGGTGGTGAAAGCAGGTTCGATCCTGGAGGATGATGACCAGCTGGGGCTCGCTCACCTTACCGAACACATGGCATTCAACGGAACGACACATTTCGAAAAACATGAACTGGTAAATTATCTCGAATCGATCGGCATGCGGTTCGGCCCCGAATTGAATGCAGGCACCAGTTTCGATGAGACGACATACATGCTGACGGTACCTACCGATTCTATTGAGGCCTTCGAAACAGCATTCCTGATACTGGAGGACTGGGCACACGGCATCACATTCGATCCCGAAGAGGTCAATAAAGAACGCGGCGTCATCGTCGAAGAGTGGCGATTGGGTCGAGGTGCCGGCGCAAGAATGATGGACAAACAATTTCCGATCCTCTTCAAAGGTTCACGGTACGCTGAACGCCTGCCGATAGGCCGAATGGAAATAATTGAGAATTTCGAGCCGGAGACAGCAGTCCGGTTCTACAGAGACTGGTACAGACCCGACCTCATGGCGGTGGTGGCGGTTGGAGATTTCGACAAAGATCATGTAGAAACCCTTATTAAAACTCACTTTTCCCGACTCACTCCCGTAGACAATTCCAGACCCCGTCTGACGTATGATATCCCCGACCATGCAGAGACACTCTTTGCCATTGCCACCGATCCGGAGGCCTCCGGTTCAAGCGTTGCTGTTTACTTTAAACAGCCCCTTCGGTCAAGGGGAACGGTCGGCCTCTATCGACAGCAGTTGGTTGAGAGACTATACAATTCGATGCTCAACCAGCGTCTGGGCGAACTGAGTCAACAGGCTGATCCTCCCTTTATATTCGCCTCATCGAGTCAGGGAATTTTCGTCAGATCAAAGGAAGTCTATACCCTGTTTGCTTCAGTAAAAGACGGAGGCATCCCTCAGGGATTGGAAACAATTCTTACCGAAGCGGAGCGTGTCGGGCGTCACGGTTTTCTCGAATCGGAACTGGAACGCGTGAAGACCAACGTGCTCAGATCCATGGAGAGGTCTTTTGCAGAGCGGGAAAAGACTTCTTCCAGAAGTTATGTGAGCAGATACATCAGCAATTTCACGAGTGGATCGCAGATCGCCGATATCGGTTATCGATACGAACTCTACAAACGATTCGTACCCGAGATTACGCTTGAAGAGGTGAACCGGCTGGCCCGGCAGTGGATCAGCGACGAGAACCGGGTGGTGATGGTAAATGCACCGGATAAGGAAGGGCTGGAGACTCCTACCGAACGGGAACTCAACGCAGTTTTCGAAACAGCAGAGAGTAAGGAAATCGAACCATACACCGAGACGGTT
>VAPB010461486.1_pt1 | contig 11941 bp, 7 predicted proteins | sample 3395101 | NCBI WGS metagenome assembly VAPB01 (sample SAMN08290433, study PRJNA428436) | hydrothermal vent metagenome | isolation source: Deep-sea hydrothermal vent chimney | place: Indian Ocean: Southwest Indian Ridge | reverse complement strand
TGAGGAGATTGTAGCAAACAGACGTAACCTTGTTATTTGGGATCGGAACGTGAATTAGGGAGTTGTTTGGGCTAATATTTGAGTAAAGGTTTACAAGCCTTCTCATAGCAATATAATATATTTGTAAGTTCTTTGTAGGGAGATTGGGGATCTTATTTATATAGGATATGTTCTGTCAAACCGCTTTTCTGCTTAAGAGCGGTTTTTTGTAAATGACAGATTCCAGCCTTTTTTGTCATTAAAAGAAAACTAAACCCTGCCGAAACTAGCAAACGGTTAGGTTGAAAAAGGAATGGAGTGGCATAATCAAGTATGACAAATATCTTACAGATTGAAGAAGATTGTGCTGTGTTGAGTCTTGATTTTATATTTCATGAGTATTGGAGCAGATTATGAAAAGAAACGCTCGGGCTAAAGAAAATATTTTAGAATTATTTACTAGACATATTTCTGACCACAAACGGCTCCCAGAATCAACGAGGGCTAGGGATTGGGGTAGCGAAAGATCTCTGACCAGGGACTACTCAGGACGGGTTGTTTATGAACTAATTCAGAATGCGGCTGATAGGGCTGTTGAGCACATAATGATCAGTTTAGACGAAGAGGGAAAACTCGTTGTTGGTAATGATGGTGCTCCCGTGTCAGCATATCCCATGGAAGAGTTTGAAGACGAAAATGAAAGGAGTGATTTTCACGCGCTGCTATCACTTCACTCAAGTAATAAATCAGCTCAAGAAAGTATAGGCAACAAGGGCGTGGGGTTCAGATCAGTTTTTTCAGCCAGCAGGAATGTGGAAGTGCTCAGCCGCATGGAGTCCGGAGGTTGGTGGGGAATCGCTATGAGGCATCCTGACACTGCACCGGCCGATTTTCCGGAGACTGAATGGAAATCAAATAAGGTCGCCTCCTTTTACAACCCTTCCAATCTTATTAAATCTGAGCAGGAAATGATCAAAGAGTTCGGAGAGGAGATTTCGTATCTTCAAACTATTGTCACTTTAGATCTAGATACGGAGACAAAAAAAGAGGCCGAAGAAACCATAAAAACTCTACGTGATCTGCCCTTGCGATATCTTGAACCTCGGTTGAAAAATCCAGAAAAACTGAAACTTAACTTACGATTGAACGGAAACAGGATTGAAAAATCAATATCGTCTGAAACGCATTGGGAGTTTGCTGATGCTGAACCAATTCTCCTGGATGAAAAAACGAGGGATATAGTTGGTCTGTATCTGGATTATGCACAGATGAAAGTTGGCTATTTCACGGGACCAGAACCTGATGAAGAAGATCATCTTGATCCCCACGGTTCTGCTGTCTACTGGTCCTATTTACCTACAGAGCAACCTGCAGGGTTCGGCGTGCATATACACGGTGATTTCTACCTCAACAATAGCAGGCGAAACGTGAACTTCTCCGGCGAATCAGATTCCACTCCGCCTGCTTACAATATGCAGCTCTTGAAATCCGCGGCAGAAACGATCGTTTACAAACTGTGGATGAATCCTAAAGTTCACGGACATGAGGAATTTTGGCGTCTTATTAATCCTCGCTCATGCGAGTGTCTTCACCTGAGGCATCTGGTAGGCGGGTTGCTATTACAAGAGGAAGTCTTTACTGCGCTGGTCAAGGCCTCTTTCCCGGCTAATGGTGACATCAATTGGGGGGTGAACAGGTACCGGGATTTTTTTAAGACTGTTGCTGACTGGGCTGATTACGCCTACAGGAATAACTCTCACATGGGGTTAACCAGGAATACTCTTAGTGGGTGGAATGAGGCCCTGATCAGATGGGTTCGTATATCTGGAGCTCTTGTGCTGCCGATCTTGTCTGAGCTTGGCGATAAATCAACCATCGTTGAATATGCAGTTGCTTTACCAGGTCGGAGGACGGGCGGGAAAAAGAAGGAATTCACAGTTTTCTTCCGGTCTAGTGGAAGCGGTTTTTCAATGCCGGAAGTATTCAGGTCCCAGCAAAAACTAGTTACAACCTTCCGCCCACCTTCTGGGGACACCAGCGAGCTGGGAATGACAGAGTTCAACAGGGTCGAACTTATCGCATCTCTTGATCCAGGAAGAAGCAATGTTGAGCAGCGCCAACTGATCAACTCGGTGCTTACTCTTGCTTCAGAGTCTCAGGAACGAGGTGGTATTGGCTCAATATTGGAAAGATGCCAGGGACTATTTGGAAAACGGGCTTTTGGTTGGCGATATCTAGCTGCTTCCAGGGGAAAGACTCAAAGCGATCTTGAAAAGGCTGGTTTTGCTCTTTCCAGGCTTGATGTGCCCACTCTGGACCATGGTTGGGTTGGTGCCGGCAAGGTCACGTGGTGTAAAGAGCTTGAGGAAGTTCTCCCCACCCTTCGAGAAAAATGGCCATGGCCCATTTTGGATATTGAGACTCTTGTTGAGCTACTTCCGAAAATAGAAGCTGATGAGGGGGCAGCAACAACAGAGATGACTGTGGAGGAGGCCTGTCTCCTACTCGGGATAGGGCCGATTCCCCTGGATAGAACTGAAGGCTCCCTGGTCATAGAGGGGTTCGGTGATATCAGAGGCCGGGATCTGAAACGGCTAGTTGCCAGGTGCCTGATCGAAAATTGGGATGACTTTCTCAGGCCGTTTGCATATGCCGATACGGAAGAATTCGATGAGTTTTTCAAGATGTTGAGAGCAGAACCGTGGATACCGGTTGATCTATCCGATTCAGAAGGAAAACTATTGATTTCCAGCGGTCTTCTTCACCAAGGAAACTTTCTTTCACCTGACGAACTATGGGTTCAACAACCAAGGGGAGGCTTCAGGACGATTATTCTGAACACTTATACACCTCAGTCGGCGAGCTTTCTGCCAGGATGGATCAGGGATCTTGATATTTGCGAAATAGGTGAAAGCGCCACAGAAGATCGGATCAATAAGGGGCTGGTGAGTCTGGGAGAAATGGATATCGGGGCGCTATCTGCACCCAGTCAGCGATCCCTAGAGGAAACATACCGAAGACTTATTCGTTCGAAAAGTGATGAGGATGTCGAGGGTGTTCCGGTTCTCTTAAGGAGGCTTAGGAAAGGTCAGATGGAGGGGTTGAAGTGGATGGAGGAGGGTGATAGTGGCTGGTTTGACAATGGAGAACACACATCTTTACTTTCGGCTTTCGACAATCTTCTCGTGTGGGTCGTCAGGAGAGAAAAGGTAAATCTGGCCCGAGCCGTGGGAATTAGTGTGTTTAATCCTGAAAGGAAGATCATGGAAAAAGGATTCGGTGATGATAAATTGTCCCGTGATCTTAGTATAGCTTTGGATAACGCCCTGCCCGATCTCATTGCAGCAGCGAGCACAGTTGAAACCCGAAGTGATATTGATTTTGACCAAGCTATCCGAAATTGGGCTGTCTTGGAAGTTCGTCATTATGAAGATGTCTGGATGAACGTGAGTCTTGGGAATGGCTTAGAGGGGGCCTTAGGTAGTGGGGAACTGGGAGATGTATTCCATGTTCCGGGAGATGAAACTACTAGCGCTCAGTTGGTATTTGATATTCCCAACAAGAGTGACCTGCCTGTTGCTCTCATCGAGTGCGGATTGCCGATGGCAGATGCCCTCTTTGATAACAGGGAGATAACTCCAGCCATCACAGCTGTCCTCACTGCCTGGAGTCTGTCTAATAAATATTTTTCCCACCGGGATAATAACTCTATCAACAGGATGCGAAGAGATCTCGGAATTAGCAGCGAAGATATTCAGCACTGGAAAGCGAAGATAGAATCGATATGCTTGCCCGACGAAAAGCGGCTTGAGTGGACACGAGGAGTTTTGGAAGCTCTTTCGCCTTTTGGGGAAGTGCATGAAGCTTTTATCGAACTGGGTTTTGTCGTAACTCGTGGGATATGGGAGGAATTACGCAGAGATGATATCACCCGGGATGAAGTTATAGAAGCTCTGGAGGAATCCTTTACATCCCTCAAGCCGGAACTTTCGCAGTGGATACCAGAGGTGGATTTTGCTTCGAAAAACGAGTCACTGCTCCAGGAGGTTCTTGAAAGAAAAAGTTTTGATATTGCTGCGGCTTTGCTGAGCAGTGTCGATCGTGGTGAGTGGACCGAAGAGTTAAGGGATGATATTTTCTCTCGACTTGAAGATATGACTAAAGAAACGTCGGAAGACTTCCACCGAATTGATTTTGATCCTGAAGAATTTATTCAAAACCATCTTGGCATCAAGGGAGACGAGCTGGAAACCAGCTCCAAGCTGGAAGAAGCAATGGCTTTTGTCAAAGATGAAATAAGGATACGTGAATTCCCAGACAAAGAGTTAACGGGCGGTACTTGGACTTCAAGGTCAGGTCCGGTAACTCCCTTGCTGCCAAAGGATTTTTCAGTACGGGAAAAAGAAAACCGGAGAAAAATGGAATCAGGTGAAAAAGCAGAGATAGGGGTTCTCAACCTGGCTATGGAAAATGCCCTTGAATGGATCGAAAACGATGAGGAGGAATTCTGGCAGAAATTATGCGATGCGCTGTCCGTAGTACTCAACGACGCGGCATCTCGTATCGAGAAAGTCAGAGAACGCTCTTACGACGAAGGTGCTGTCAGAGAATTACTCCAGGTTTCAAGATGGATGGGTAACGCAGGTTTTGATGTCATGGTGCCTGAATTTAAGGAAAGGACGGTTTTCCTGGTAGAGGTGAAAAAGGTTGGCAGTGGGGCTGAACTCTCTTTTTACCTCTCAGACAATGAAAGACAGCAGGCTTTCAGGTTTTTCGAAGCGGAAAATGCTGCGAAGTGGCAACTGTGGTGTGTTCGTGATGACAATCATCCATTCGATTCTACCAATCAGGTCATGAAACTACGCAATTATGAGAGCACTCTAAAGCAGATGAACGAAGATGGAATCAAAGTTAACGAATACCAGTTTCTAGTAAAGAGTAGCTAAGTGGTATTTCAAACAGGTGAAAATTTTGATATTTTCTTAAATTCAGGTTGCAAACCTATAAAAATAGTTTCACAAGGGGAACTCGATTATACCAGTTCAGTAGGAGGATGGCATGGCTGATTCTTACGAGCACCCTGTAATAGGTGATCTTAGCAGCATGAAGGAGAGAAAAAACAATGTTCAGGAGTATTATAGAAAACAGAAAAATAGAGACCAGTTCTTTAGATATTATGAAACGCTGAAAAAGCGCCTAAAAGGATATGGCTGGGAGTCGTTCACTCCTGGCTCTCAATGTGAGCTATGGGTACGCAACGGGACCTCTAGGAATGTAAGTTATCTTCTTGTAGATCCGTGGATGCTAGAAGGTGTTTTTCGTGTACGGCTCAAGCTGTTTGACGAGAAATACATACACATTCTTGAGGAAAAAATCCGTGAGAAAACGAGAGACATACCCCGAATCAATACAGTTAAAATAGAAGTTACCCGGCAGAAAAAGAAAAAAGAGGTTGTTGAGAAGGTTGTCGATGTTCGTATTTCAAGAGAACTGCTTTTTGAAAATGCCAATACTGTAGAAGCAGTTGAAAAATCTTAGCTGATTTTGTGATGAAGATATTGGAAATTGCTGGTTAGGTTAGCTGATATGCTTCAAGGACACTAAATTGTTTTTTCTCTTTAAATGCAATAATATTAAGGTCTAAACCCATGCCCCGTATATTCCCATCACCATTTCCATTTGATCTTGAAGACGAACCCGGGCGCAAGGCCGAGAATGCGGTCTACGATGCTTTTGAAGAATTTGCACCAGGCAAAGCACTGGTATTCTACAGTGTATCCTGGTTGGGACGGCCTTCTCCGGGGAGCTCGCCGGTTGATGGGGAGATAGACTTTGTAATAGCACATCCAGATAAAGGTATTTTGGTTATCGAAGTCAAGGGCGGCAAGATCCATTACGATGCTACAAAGGATCACTGGTACAGTGTCGACGGGAAGGGGGCCGAACATCGCATCGATGATCCTTTTGACCAGGTGAGGAGAGGTAAATACGCTCTTCGAGACAAAATACGGCAGCTGCCTGTATGGAAACACCAGCACATAAAACTAGGCCACTGTGTCATATTTCCCGACTCTGTGCGACCTGATGGGCCTATCAGTATTGATTCGGCTCACGAGATGATAGCTTTCGTCAGGGACCTGGATTGGATGGATCAGTGGCTTGAAACAGCTTGGGAATACTGGAGTGGAAAGAACACAGAAAAAATAGATTTCGGCAGCAGGGGTATGGAAATGATCGAAAAGCTTCTGGGCCAGAGTTTCCAATTCGAGAATCCACTTGCAGTAGCTATTGCAGCTGACTCTAAGCAAATCCTCCAGCTAACCGTAAGCCAGTTTAACATGCTGAGACTGCTTTCGAGGCGCCGTCGTGTGGCCATTTCCGGTGGTGCTGGCACAGGTAAGACTATGTTGGCCATGGAGAAGGCAAAGCGGCTGGCTGATGAGGGGATGAGTGTTCTTCTCACCTGCTTTAACCGTCCCCTGGCCGAGTTCCTGAACGCTTGCACAGGGGAGGTAGATAATCTCACAGTTAAAAACTTTCACTGGCTTTGTCACGATTTTGCCGAAAAGGCCGAACTTCCGGAAATCGACACTCAAGATGCTCCAACCTCTCATTATTTCGATAAGGTACTCCCAAACGCTTTTGTAAAAGCGGTGGAATTAATGCCAGAGGAGCGATTCGATGCAATCGTGGTGGATGAGGGCCAGGATTTCAAAGGGGAGTGGTGGACCATGCTGCAGCTTGCCATGACTGAGCCGGACCAGGGCATTCTGTACGTGTTCTACGACGACAACCAGCGCCTTTATGGCCACAGAGATGATATTCCCGGTGGTTTGGACGAATATCCATTGGACCAGAACCTGAGGAACACGAAAACCATTTACCAACTTGCTTCGCGTTTCTATGATGGGGCAGCAATGGAAGGGGCTGGCCCAGAGGGGCGGCCAGTCGAATTCATTAAAGCTGGTGGAGGCAGGGAAAGGCTTAAAGGTGTGAGCCGAACCTTGCACAGGCTTATTAATGATGAAAAAGTGTTTCCTGGCTCCATTGCAGTGCTTTCAGGCCGCTCTCGGGAAAAAAGCACTCTCACAGAAGATGAAAGAATTGGTGCTTTCCAGGTCTGCAGCGCCGAAGAAAGCGAGAGTGACAAGGTAATATTTGACTCAATCCGCCGCTTCAAAGGGCTGGAGCGGCCGGTCATTATCCTCGTAGAGCTGGAAGATGTCCTGGACAAGGAAGATCTGTTATATGTTGGGATTACCCGAGCCAACACGGATTTGGTGGTGGTGGCAAATGAAGAAGTAATTGAGTTCCTGCAGGAGAATTAGATTAGATAATTCCGAGTTACGGTACTTAACAAGGTTGCGATTTTTTTTAGGGGGGGTGCAATGATTGAAAGAGAATTACAAGAATACTTATTCCATAATCCAGACACTCTTTTCCCTGGAAAGGTCATCCAGGAAAAAGCAAAAGAGTACAATATCCGTGGTAAGCGAATCGACCTGCTTTTCCGTGTAGATGGAATTCATTACATCGTCGAATTAAAGGCTGTACCTTTAGAAAGAGAGCACATTGGCCAGGTAATGGAGTACTACGGATTGATGAAAGAGTATATGGAAGAAGCTGAACTCAAAATGATCCTCGTCGCTCCCTCTATCCCCTCGTTTCGTTCCGCTTACCTGGAGGAGATGGGCATAAGGTGCGTTGAGATATCAGACGTTCCGGATACACCTAAGGAAGTAGCAGCAATAAGCAGGACAATGAAAAAGATCCAGAATACCGAAAGGGAAGAAAAAGAGTGGGCTGAAGAACTCAAGCCCAATGACAAGTTCGTTTTTGAAGAGATAACTGCACCTGTCACCTCTCGCACCCTTGGACTTACTCAACGAATACTTCGGGATACACTTGAGTCAGTTCGTAGTTGTTATTCTGAATATGAGGTAACACCCAAGAGAATTAGAATGCCGTATTCTCATGACGTGGATTGCGACAGCTTGGTTCCAGGCAAGGCAGAGGAGCCGGGAGTCTCGACTGGAGGTATTTGGTGGGCTTATGCATTTGGGGAGTCTCATAATGATATACCAAACATTTCGGTTATTGCTTACCCGAAGGGTTTGAAAGTGTCTATAAATGCTGAACTTAAACCATCACAACGCATATTTTTGTCCTGCATAGCTAAAGAGTCCGACTCCTTTAATAACCTTCTGAAACAACATGGTGGACTATGGTTTACCAGTTTCTTGAAACTGGAGCATCAACCTCGATTTTATCATTGGATACCAATGGATGAATTGCCACCAGGTACATTCACTGGAAAGGATGTCCTGAATAGACAACAGGAGCATGAAAATAAATTCCATGAAGAGTTGCCTTACTGGATTGACAGGGTAGTGAAGTACAACTCAGAGCTTACCCCTCGTCAGGAGGAGCAATTAAGGTCTCGGAACAAGAATCTCAATCTAGCTCTTCGTCTGGCGTGGTTTTTTGAAAAAGATGATCCATTTTGGAATGAGGAATATCAAGGACAAATAGCGGCAATGAAAAAAGAAGTTAACAAACTCAAACCTCTTGTGGACTTTTTCATTAGAGATACCGCAGGATAATGCCTTGAGTGGACATATAACCGCTACCTGAATGTTCTGAGACGGTCATTGTTAGATGCGACTCAATTTGTCGCATGCATGTGATAACTAATAAGCACAATAAATCCAGTTATTATTCCAACAGCTCAATAACATTGGGGGTGCGTAGTTATGAGTTCATTACCAGACATTCTGATTTCCAAGGGTAGATACCTCTCAGGGCTGAAATGCGACAAGCTCCTGTGGTGTCAGTACAATGACAAGGATATAATCCCAGATACTAGTACTGCCACACAGGCCAAGTTCGATCAGGGACATGATGTCGGTGAACTTGCCACCCGATTATTCCCAGATGGGATCATGGTAAAGACAGACAGCCACTATGCTGAGGTTTTAGTCCCTGCGACTTTGGAGGCCATTAAGGAAGCACGCCCTCTATATGAGCCTGGGCTTGTCTACAAGAACGCTTATGCGTTGATGGATATCTTAAATCCGGCGGAAAATGGCGCCTGGGATCTAATCGAAGTCAAAAGCGCTACTAGCGTTAAGGAAGTATACATTCCTGATGTTGCCATCCAGAAATATATCCTTGAGGGAGCCGGCCTGGAGCTGCGCCGCTGTTACGTGATGCACATCAACAACCAGTATGTACGGCAGGGTGATCTGGATCCGGCAGGGCTCCTTACCAGTGTGGATATTACCGATAGGGTAGATGACTTCATTAGCCAGGTCGATGGTGATCTTGACAGGATGTTGGAAGTAATTCGGTCCAAGAAATGCCCGGATGTGCCCATTGGTGCTCACTGTTACGATCCATATGACTGCGACCTGATCCCCGTATGCTTTGATTATCTCCCGGATCACAATGTGATGACTCTATGCGGAGGGGAGAAAATCAGATTTGAGCTGCTGGATAGCGGGATACAGAGCATCAGTGACATCCCGGACGCCTTTCGGTTGAACGCCAAGCAGCAGATCCAGGTTGATGCAGTGAAATCAGGAGAGATTCACTTCGAAGCTGAAGTAGCGAAAAAATTTCTGGATTCTCTGGAGTATCCGTTGCACTTCCTGGATTTCGAAACCCTATGGCCGGGACTTCCCATTTTTAATGGAACAAGACCGTATCAACACGTTCCTTTCCAGTTTTCCCTTCACGTTTTGGAATCACCGGAAACTGAACCGGTACATTACTCGTATCTGCCTGAGGGAACGGAGGATCCGAGACCGGAAATACTGGAGAAGTTGTCGAATCACATTGGACCAAAAGGGTCTGTGGTGGCTTTTAAAGCTAGCTTTGAAAAGAAATGCTTAAGGGAATCCGCTCAGGCATATCCCCAGTATTCCGATTGGTTCGGTGATATTGAGCCCAGGGTTGTTGATTTATTGGTCCCATTCAAGAATTTTAACATCTACCATCCTGAACAGGGGAGAACCGCTTCCCTGAAGGCAGTCCTTCCCGCCTTCACCGGCATTGATTGGGGAGATGAAGGGGATGTGAGTGGCGAGACAGCCGGAACCTGGTTCTACAAGATCACCTTCGAGGAAACTACAGATGAGAAAAGGCTGGAAATTCGCAACCAGCTTGAGGAATACTGCAACAAGGATACAGAGGGGTTAATTCACCTGCTGAATAAGTTGAGGGAGATGGTTAAAGAGTTATAAACATCGAAAAGGGAGAGTTGGAATGACTGTGACTGGAAATTTGAATACGCTTTATTCAGAAATAATCGAAAAAAGATCCAAAGGTAAAGGTGTCTGTATTTGTCCAAACAAGAGCTCAGATATATGTAATTTTCGGAAGACAAAAGAATCTTGTTGGTGGCCATTTATAGGTGACGAGAAATCCAAGTGTATTATTGTCGCCGAAGCTCCAAGCGCGGGGAGCAAAAAAGGAAAGGGTGTTCATTTCTCCAGATTATTGGATGAAGTAGTTGCAGTTCCTCCAGAAAAACGCAAAACATGGGACAGATTTTATTTCGCTATGAAAGATACCCTTGGTTATTACCCACATTTTACAGATGCGGTGAAATGTGGTGTGAGTGATCAAAGGCGAAAGGACAAAAACGAAATTCTTCATCGAAGATTTACCGACCCTGAAATAGGTGAAGATCGGTGCAGTTATTATTTGATGGAGGAAATACGTATTGTAAATCCAAGTCTAGTTATAACTGTTGGCTGGTTTGCCAAACAAAAAATTGAAGAGATAAAGGAAAAAACAGGTGTCTCCTTCGACCACAAAAATATTCTTCACTATAGTGGTCAAGCATCCCTGCCAGTGAACATGGACGATAAGATCGGCATCATCTGGCCCCACCAGTTGAAAGAGCATCTACCCAAAGGTGCTTCCTTGCCTGACGTATCCAAGCTTTCGTTTTTTAATAAGGATTGAGAGGGGAATCAACAAAATAATTTTCAATACTCATTTCAATCCACCACTTATGTAATGTGAAAGGCAAAAAAAGGAGGGTGCCAATGGGTGGTATTACCGACAATGTTCAATTCTTTGATCCACAATATCTCGAGGATATGGAAGATGCCCTTCCGGAAGGGGTAACGAGGTGCGTTGTCCTGGCCCTTGTCGAGCAGCGTTCTGAAGATTTAAATACCAACCGTCTCTATTTGATTGATGTAGTTTTCAATGATGGTAACTCATATAGTTTTGTTCAGGGTTACTCAGGTGGCAGTAGTTTCGTCGAGAACAGCTTCTGCGGAGCCAGTCTCATCCTCGACTATTCGGATTCATATTCAGAGGAGGATGAAGACCTGGAATACGATGAAGAAAAGTTCGAAGTGTTTGAGGATCTACAGGGTGACCTTGAGGATGGTGGTTGTGTCAGAGATGAAGATGACGATGTTATGAGGTATTCTGACTTGTCCGCTTTTCAAAAACTCGGCAAGGAAGAGGATATGTGGATTTTATACCGTGCATGGGTCTCAGAGGAATTCGATCCATCGATCGCGGAAGGTGACTTGGAAAGACTTAGAGCGCTCACTGAAAAATCCGGCATTATATTATCCATTAAATAAAAATGAGTGACTCTGGTAAACACGTATGCATTACAAGGTAATTAATTCTGCTGAACTAATTGAACTAAAAAACTGAAATCTTAGGCTTGTGTCTTTTCCTTTTGGGTGCTGGGGTCAGAGCTCAGATTCTCAGGTTTCTGGTTATACAGCCTTGGAATTGTTTTTATGAAAAACACTAAGTTAACATAGGTTAACTGCGAATATCTTGGGGACGACTACTACTTAAGGGATCATTGCATGAAGGGTATTCAATATATCATCGCTAAGCAAAGTGAATGGGCAAAAAACCATGGCATTGGGTTGATTGGCAGCAAAGGGACACGTGGTCGCCCAGCATACACCCCAACGCTGGA
>VAPB010339657.1_pt1 | contig 11943 bp, 19 predicted proteins | sample 3395101 | NCBI WGS metagenome assembly VAPB01 (sample SAMN08290433, study PRJNA428436) | hydrothermal vent metagenome | isolation source: Deep-sea hydrothermal vent chimney | place: Indian Ocean: Southwest Indian Ridge | reverse complement strand
TTGCGATATGGATTCATACACTCAAGAATTGTAGACTTACAAGACCCGGTTCGACCGAATATACCAACTAAACCATGTTTGAATTTAGTAAAGTCAATATCGATTTCCTGTTTGTCAATACCCTTTAAAACACCAATACTATTTTTTAGATTCAGTCTTATTGGAATCATAATCTTTTATCATGCCTCTAATAGTTGATATTTCCCAGTTGTTTATAGTGTCTATTAACCCAAAAAACTCCATAATATCTATTGTTTCCGATACGCGGAAAGCCACTTTACCGGTATAAGTTTTTTGAGTTTCGATAATAATTTTGTCGGTGACAAAGAATTTCACATCTCCGCCTTCCAACGATATATTTATACTGCGTTTACCATCTGTACCACCGTAGAATACTTCATTAACCTTTGCGTTCTTCCCATGTTTAAGCCATGCCATTTGCATAATCTTAAGCAAAGCACGAAACTTTCTATAGTTCATATAAAATAACCCCAAGTCTATACGCGATTCTTTTTCATTACGCTTTAATAAAGTAATGACAATCTTTTCCGCGCTAAAGTAATCTTCTATAATTAAACTATAACTCTTATTATCTCGTCTGTAAAAAGGATAGCCCATTATTTCTCCAAAAAGTCACAAACTCTTCCGTAAATTAAAACACTATAGAACCGGTTGACACGTTCTTTAATAAGAACTCTGTCTTCTAACGACAATTCAACCTCTTCCGGTTTATCGTGTATATCTTTAGCAAGATTATAACGCTTAAACTTTTCTTCTCCGGATATCTTTTCCCCATCAACAACTCCCATAATAGCATTAACAATAATATTCTCATAGGTAATTGCCTTAGGTTCTGCGTTGGCATTAATTTTCTCTAACATAGCATCGCCATTTAAAGATTTAACCTCTTTGCTTAAATCAAGTTTCATATCATTCTCCTGTTTTTTTAATTTAATAAATATTTAACACTAATGCAAATTAAATACTTCTTAAAGGCAATAAAACCAAACGTTTATTTCCTTCTTGTATAAATAAAGAATTGTTATCATAAAACTTAAGACCTATCGCGTCTTCATTGCATGATTTTATAATATCTGTTAGGTACTGTGTATTGAAACGTACAGATACACTAACTTCATCAGGGTTCTTTATTTCGTATAAATTAAAAAACTTATTAATTCCTGAATCCATATTATTAAATGATGTCATGTTTATTTTATCACCTATAACTATCATCTCTATTGATCCGGCAAAGGAAGATGCTGTGGACAATGCCTCTAAAAAACTTTCCTTATTTATCATTACTTTTTTTTTCGGTATTTCTTTAAATAGTGTTTCGTAATCAGGATAAGCTATGCTTCCTAATGTTCTTTGAACAACGCCCAAAGATTCACTGCTGTACCGTATATATCCGCGTTTCGTAGAGACCATCATATTATCCACCGCATATATGCCCGGATCTATTAGTATTGATTCAGGAAATACGTCATCTGTCTTTATTTCTATAAGCCTGAACCCATCTGTGGCGACTAAAAAAGATCCCCGTTCGGTATTATTCCAATATATCTGGGTTAATACCGGTCTATATATATCATCGCTGACGAATCTCTTCAATGTGGCAAGTGTTGATTTGTCAATATTTAATTTATAGTCAGACTTAATTTTAAATATATCACCCGGTTTAGCCGGTGTTCTCACCTTAAAATCAGTATGGAGCGCAAATGAAGACTTAGAAGTATTCTTAGTCATCACTAAGTTTTTACCAAATTTACATTTTATATCACTTTGTAAAATTTTTAATGTACTATAGAAATTAGATAAATCTATTGCCACTTTAAATGCCTCTTCTTCCCCGGGAACAATATCAAAGAGGGATGTTATTGTAAGTAATGCTCCCCCTCCGGTGATTGAGAGTTGTTTGTTATGATATGCCAGGACAACATCTGAATACATTTCATTATATGCAGATTGAACATACAGTGAATATATTAGTTTTAAATCATTCTTATTAAATGATTTAATAATCATCTTATTTCCTTCTTGGTTTGAACCTTTAGTTATATTTCATAAACTATAATTTAAATCACAACTTATAATACGACTAATATTAATCGTGGATTTCCCGTCTTTTTTTCTTATTACATATACAGCCCCCGCAGCTCTCTTTCGGTTTATAGCTTATTGTACATTTAGCATAAAGTTCTGTGCTTACCAAATGAAGATATGCAATACAAAAATGTTCTCTTATATATTTTTTCTTCTTGTTAAGTTCTCTGCGCATTGCTTCAAGATTTTTCTTACTAACACGTCTTTTCATACGATCCCTTTTTGCCCATGTTTAACCATAAATTGAATACTTGTTATCATCGCCCTCGCCAATTCAACTGTAGCTTTGACATCGGCAACGGCATCATGTGCATTAGTTAATTTAACACCAAGGGCTGCGGTCATTTGACTAAGTGAATATGCATGTAACTTAGTATTTGATACCCTTGCCCAGAAAGAAGCCCATACCATCGTGTCGATATGATGATGCCCAAATATCCATTCTATGTCGTGTTGATTCATTATCTTCTTAAGAAATGGAATGTCGAAACCAATTATATTGTGTCCGAGTAGCCCAATTTTTTGACCGGGTTCTATATGCCTGTATATAGATGAGATAATTTTTTCTAAAGCTATTTTATTAGAGGGATAGGTTGATTTCCATGTCTTGGGGTTTATCTTATTAACTTCCAACGCTTTTTTCTCCGCCCTGTCCCAATGTTCCGGCATTAGCCTGATCTCACCGGAAGATACTTCTTCTAAATCACTTGTCAGAAGAATGATACCGATCTGAGCAATTTCATGGTAATCCGGATTAAGCCCGGTGGTTTCTAAATCAAATGCAAGATAGTAATTTATCATATCTCAACCGTTATTTGTATAAGAGCAGTTTCTTCTGTGCCATCCATTTTAATAAGTGATTGAGCATAAATATGCGATACATGACATTCGGCTTCGTCTTCAAAGGTATTTATTAATTTCAGGATTTCATCACCAAGAACCTTTTTCTTTTCTTTTATTTTTTTAATGTCCACATAACTTCTCTATTAATATAAAGATTAACGTACCTATAAACAATCCCGCAAACATACCGATCACTGTCCACTTCCAATCATCTTTAGAGTTCTTTTGGAAGTTTTCCCAAGAGCCGTAATCTTGAATTACGGTCTTGCTGTTGGCCTGGAATGATTCATTCATTCCCTGTAATACTAAAACAACGGTTGCGGCAATAGCCACGCTAAGTAAAAACCCGGCTTGTGTTGACAGATTGGAAAGCAATGGTATTACAACAAGGCTAAACACCATGATAAAGGCAGATATTACACCGTGCCATTTATTATATGCAAGGTTCAGAAATTTACTCATAATTTACTCCTTTTTATATGTTATTTTCATCATTTTTTACTATCTCCACACCAAACAATTTAATTAATATGTATAATATTCTTTTAAAATCGAGCAGTTTGTTTCTGATTCTTTGAAGATGTAATATTTCATCCCAGGGCAAGAATTTTTCGTCTGTTATTTGAAATCTAAATCTTATTTTTTTAGGGAAGACTATTTCAGGCACCGGTTCATACTCTATGCTAAATAAACCGTTATCAAAACCAAGATCGCTAACATCTAATTCTTGTATGAATACAGACATTTTTTTTATTAACTCTTCATACTCTGCTTTTGAATTAACTACAAAGCTTATTTTATTCATTTTCTTTCCTCAGAAATTACTTTATAATTAATAACCTTCTCAGAAATTACTTTATATATGTCTTTGAATCCATTGATTAATAAGTTAATAAAATCATCAATAATATTCCACACTAAACTCCACGGCCAATAAATTATCCATCCGGCAATCATAGATATATGTATTGCCATCGATAATTCTTGTCGATAAAAATCTTTAAGCTCATCAGAGGTTCGTACATAATTTGGTTTAGTAAGATTATCTTTAATAAATTTTCTACAATACTGCCACCACATAAAGAAAGACCACACAGATCCAATAATTATATACAACATACTATAAAATACCATAGCCCGCCAATTTGTTATAAATATTATAACTTGTGGATAATACAGAATAACACCAATAACAATTATCACAATGGTAAAAAAATGACTATCCTCCTTAGAGGCATATACAAAAGTAATGCTCATGCTAATTAAATAAATCCACACAACACCCGGTAGTAAAAAGAATTCAAACATTTAATTCCTCCCAACTATTACTAAATTATCTTCGTCATTAAACTTCTTTATTGCATCCTCTGTTCCACCCATCCTGTCCTTAGATACACAAGCAACGAGAACGTCTGAATCTTCAGCTATTTTATTATTTCTTATAAGCCCCGCAAACACTCCATGTTTCTCCCAATCAGGATAATGTATTGTGATGGTTAGGCCCATCTCCTTAGCTATAACCTCGGCGAATCTATCACCGCCTTTAGGACATCCGCCGGATACTATACAATCACCCGGTTTATAAACAGATTTAAATGCTTTGTAGGTTTTGTTTAAGTCTTCAAACCTGTCCCTTTTTCTTGTCCCTATTATTCCTATGGTTTTCATTAATATAGTATCCTTGTTGCTTTTATAATAATCGATTGACAATAAGGGCATTTTATATCTTTGGTGAGTACATAATGACTAAAATTCTCATAGTACATTCCCGTATCACGTTCACATTTATTACAAATTACCGGGGTTTTGGTTACCATAGATATTCCTTTAATCAACTTAGCCGCTTCAACCTCTTTGCGGGCCTTAACGCCGTAGATCTTTTTCGTTATTACGGTGACGTCTTTCGGTTTTAATTTTGCTTCATCTGAATCTTCGGCTACCGTTTTTGTGTCAAGTAAAATATTACCGTCAAGCCCAGCCGCTAATACGTTAAATAATGTTTTCATTGGATACTCCTTTTTGTTAATAACTTTTTGAATAGTACTGTCTTCTGTTAAACAGTCTGAGGTCGTATAAGAATAGTGTGGTTGTCCTTCTTGATATTCTGTCATATACATATTATAAATATTCCATGCTTCTTTTTCGTTATATGGTGTTGATGTCATAATTACCTCTATTTATTTTTTACGCTGAACACTTGGCCCAGCTGCAATCCCGACACTGTACACACCCTTCAATTTTTAACATGTTTTCCGATTCACATTCAGGACATTTTTCCTTTTTACCAATAACTTCACGGAAATGACTGCCATCCCGATAAACAGTAACGCCCTTTACTCTGGATTTCCAAGCTAACATATATATATTATATATATTATCTACTGTGGATTCTCTTGACATATTAAGGGTTTTTGATACGCTATTATCTACCCACTGCTGTACAAGTGACTGTACTTTTAAATGTTGTTCAGGTTTTAAGTTATGGGATTCAACCCAATTTCCAAACAAATCTGCGGGATAACAATCGCCGGCATCTACCGCCTGACAAAAATTCTCAAAACTTTGATATTCTTTTGGGGTATCTTCTCTTAAAATCCACATCTTAATATACCATTCTAAAACCCTGTTAACGCCTGGTACCGACTTGCCCTCCATGACAGTTGACTCCCACCACTTGTAGAAGTGCGGCTCTATTCCCCAGCTAACTGCAAGCATCCTAGACCTGGTTCCGGTGGGGGATGTTGTTAAAAGATTCATGTTTCTTATATGCTTAAATTTAGCCCAATTACAATTAGAACATTGGATATAATTATCAAAAATCTCAGTTGCCCTTCCGCATCTTGGACATTTTTTTGTGCGGCTAAAATCAGCTCCGTTCGGGTTATAGCCGGATTTACGCCACAATGGAAAACTCCCCCTTTTACCACCAAGCTTGACGCTATATGATCTGGCCACATCTCTTAGTAATTTGTACAGCATACTTATTTCACCCTCGGCATCCTTGCTCCCATATTTAATGCGAGAAAGATATAAATAATCTGCCAGTCCGGTAAAATCTATCCCTATGCGCCTTTCTTCTTTAGCGGCTTTTTCAATTTCAGGGACTTCACGGGGATAGCTATTAACAGTTATTAGATTATCCCCGGCTCTAACTGATATATTGATGGTGTCCCGAAGTTTTCCTATAGTAATTTTACGATGATAAAAATCAAAATGTTTGAGCAAATTTATCGTCCATAAATTACACGATGAGTAACTGTGCAAATATTGCTCACCACACCTTGAGATTTGAAGACCGTTTGAAATACTCATTCTATCAGTCTCATTTGTTACACAACAATATACTTTTTCAGCCACACCGGCAGACTCAATCGATTTAACCCTGAATCCACGAGATTTAACTTCTTTAAAATTTCTTTTTGCAAACGATTCTAGTCTATAAAAATTAACAGACCGCGATAAAAGCACCGAACCTTTTTGCCCGATTGTTAACCTAAACGAATCTTGAGTATGGCATACACCGCCCCTGTTTTTAAAGTCTTTTTCTTCAGAGTGTTTCATTAAAGAAAAATGAGATTCAACACCAATGTTTTGTAATAATAATTGGAAATCATATAATAACATTTTACTTACAGATGACACTTGATACCTAAACCCATGATGATCTCCGGCTGTTCCGTCTGCATCCATATATCCGGCTATAAATTCTGTTTTACTTCTAAAATCCCAATTAAGAAATCCTTCAGGTAAAGATTTTCTATATTTAGTACAATAATCAAATAATTCATGGGATAATGGTGCTAATCCAACCATTCTTTTTCTATCAGACTTTCCGAAAGAGTGTTTAAACGAAATTTCAGCGATAGCGTTTATATTCATTTCTCCTTTTGTTATTTCTTCTGCGGATTTAATTAATCTGTCTTCACAACAATATTTCGGCTCATAAAGCCATAATACCGGCTGTTTTCCATGTATATTGCCATCGCCAAGCAAAAACCCTTTTAGGTAAGCTCCATCAATATGAATGTTGCCATTAATTTTCAAGTCATGTGTACGTAATTCATCACCAATATTCAAGTCTTTTAATTCTTTTTTTGAGCCGTCGCACAGAATAAATTTATGATAAGACGTGGCGTCTATGTGTTGGCCATTATACAAAGTAAGTCTGAATAATTTTTTGTTTGTTCCGGTTACCTTAAAACTGTTCACCTTTAACCATCCGGTACCGGTAAATATTTCAACATCGCGCCCAATTAAATCTTTTATTTTATAATGTCCGCTTTTGGTGACAATCATGGTGTCGCCGGATACGCATGGATTGGTACAATAAAGATTTCCCTTTTCTTTTTTTATAACATTGTCCTCATTTGCCCTGTCAAAAAACAAGATTCCCGGATCGCCGGTTTCGTGTGCGTTTTTGCAAATTAAATTAAAAATATCGCGAGCCTTTTTTGTGATTTTTATTTTATGTTCATGATCAGGTAATTCAAAATTAAATACCCAATCGTCGTCTTCTTCTACGGCGCACATAAACTTATCGTTGACTAGTACACTCATATTAAAACTCTTCAAAGGAATTGCCCTATCTATCAAGTCGACTATTTTTTCTTTTTCTTTAACCCCTAAACCTGAATTCATAACTTCTTTCATCATTTTACGCGCATTCTCCTTATGCCCGTTCGCTAAAGGTACCATGGTTTTAAACGAGATAAATTCTAAAATATCCGGATGCCAGACCGGTATAGATACCATGTTTGCACCCTCGCGTCCCGAAATACCCTGTGACATTAATCTTGAAAGATCGTCTATTGGAAATAACCAATTCATTGATGATTTTGTTTTTATTTTAGACTTCCCGTAAGGCGCTCCGCCCGGACGTATTTTATGAAGAGAATGACCCACCCCAAAGCCGGACTTATTTAAAAAAGTTGTATCCCGATACCATTTACTTATACCGTCTAAGCTATCATCATTCCCAACCACAGTGCAAGCCATTGACCCAAACCCCGGAATTCCTGCCGATGTCCATGTTGGCGTATTCGGGCTTATCTCCATATTGATTAGTTTTTTAATAAATACCAAATACCACTTAGAGACACTTTCCACTCCGCGTATTTTATCATGCGGTTCGGCCATAGCTATAAACGTAGCTACGCGATCGCACATCTGGACAGGCGTTTCTATTATGTTGTTAAATCGATCGCGCATCAAATAACGGTGTTCTATTACATCGTACTGTTCCCTAAACATAAAGAACATATTAATATATTCATATATATGATTAACTTTACCGGTATCTATCAATAATTTTACATGTTTAAAAGTGTTAAATTTATCTATATTATATTTAGACCCGGTAAAATTGTTTACAACTTTATTTTTGGCAATATCAAAACTTACATTAAAAAGATCTTCGTAAATTGGTATATATCTGTCGTCGAGATCAGAGGGGTTTATGTAATAAAACTCATTTTCCTGGTACATTCAATTCTCCTATTTGTGAAATAAAAAACATTCAGTATCACATTTACCTGCCATGACAATGTCATTACATCCAAAATCATAAGATCCACGAAAAGCACTGGTAACTTTATCGTTTATAGATTCATCCGGCATTGGCGGATTGTTTTTCCGGTTCCAGGAATGCATTATACTTACAACCATATCTAAATCAAACCCTTCTTTTCGAAAATGGGCAGCCAGCCTGATAGCCGTCTCATCTCTTTTACCCTCGCCGACCCCGTCAAGCATACTGTGGATACATCTCTTCTGAAATAATGGGAAATTGTTTTCCGATACTTCCTCAACATAATCACTGTTAGGGTGAGCAATCTCTTCGGTTGCTTCTTTCGCCAAGGCGATTAATTCAGGGGATATGTGAACCGGGTATGACGGGAAGGGAAAATCAATGCGCTTAGTTCTTGACAGGTCTTTAATGCTGGATATATTTAAGTTAAGTTCATTGTAATCTATCGGTGTCTTGTATAAACCGGTTGAGCTGTGTTTGGTGAATTGTAATCTATACACCTGATTCTTGTCATAGAGGGATGTGTCGTAGGGAACAATCTTATCCGCTATTCGTTCGACAATCTTGCCAACAACTTTATGAAGAAGTTTAGATGGTTTCATTCCGAAATACGAGGTAGGAATTAATACATGAAATCCTTTTGATCCGCTAAAAAATATTCTACAATAATCTATAGGAATGTCATGATTAATATTTAAGTGATCAATAAAAAGCTTTATTTTATCAGGCCGTATCTCATCAACATCAACAACAATCCAGTCATACCATATAGCACCGTCATATCCTTTGATTCTGCCGTGATAATCTATATATTCTTTAATATAAGGTTTGTGGCGAGCCACAGATGTGAAATAATCAGTTTTATCATAAAAGGCCGGCACTTTTTCTGCCGGGACTATATTCCATCTATTCCAAACAGACTTACCGTCTTTTTTGACAATGTTGGAAATTTCAAAATAAGCATAATCTTTATATAGCATTGTTCTCCTTATATCTTACGCTTGTCGAATCTATTGGAAATTTTTTTCTTACCGGGGGGTTTGTTCTTTCGAAGATCGTCAATGAGGTTGTAAAACCATCTTGGCTCCAAGTCTCTTAGGAGTTGTTTGGGGTAATGTCTGGGGCAAAAATAACATTTTTTTCCGTCAACATCCATTTTTCTGAGAGTAATACCTTCAATAAACCCTTTTGCAATATTGGTTGATTTCCCACAAGTATAACATACAAGCATTTTAGCCTCTTTTTTTTCTAATTTACATATAAAAAAAGCAAAATGCAAGTCCTATATATACCTTTAGATGAAAGTAGTTTTTAGTAAAAAAAATACTGAAAATTTTTTTAGGTATTACACCCACAATCGCTTTTTTATATATCTTGAACAAACTTTTCGTCTTCCGGTATAGTGATAATATAGCCGCCACCTATATACCTAAGCACTATGCCCGCATTATAAAATTTACCATAATATTCTTTTCTCATAGTTGCACCTGGTTAAACACAGGATGATTCTTCTCTATCTCTTTCATAATTCCCCGGACACTCTATTGGGTTTTTACTTATTTAATAAATAAAAAATAATACATCTTCATAGTTAGGAACTTATTAAAAGTCCCAAAGAACTTTTCCGTTGTTTAATTTATAAAGTACAGCATTTCCAAGCGGCCAAAACATTTTTCCTTTATATTCAACATCATTATCACCGCTTGGAAATTTAATATCGTTAACCTTTTTAACAAATTTAACATACGGATAGTGTGTTGTGTCATCAAACCCATGTTCAAATTTCCACAGTTTTTTATTCTTTACTGTAAAAAAATAATCTTCCCCGGCAGTAAAAATTTGACCATAATATATTTCTTTTGCACCCTGGTGCTTATCCTGACCAGACATTACGTCATCAATTAATGCATCTGCTTGGTTCATAAAGCAATGTATCAAACTCCATACCATTCTAATAAAGTCATTCATCTATTTGCCTCCTGTATTTTAAAAATTCTTTATTGATTAAGATGTCGGGATGGACTATATACTATATATTCCCCGTTATGTTTTTTAACAAAATCAACCTGGTCTTTACCCTGCCCAGACATTACGTCATCAATTAATGCATCTAATGTACTCGACCTATAAAAAAATGTATCAAACTCCACTATTTTAATCACAATACCCTTCCCAATAAGAGACAATAAATTGCTTTGGTATGGGATGGAAAGTTCTAAACTACTCATGTTAGTATCTCCCCTTAATTAAACATAGGATGATTCTTCTCTACCTCTGTCCTGATCCTCTCCGTAGCTACATGGGTATAGATCTGGGTAGTACTGATGCTTTCGTGCCTTAGGGCGTCTCTCACAGCCACGATATCAGTCCCGGCATCCAACAGCATGGTAGCAAAAGTATGCCGGAAAGCGTGGGGATTTATTTTCTTGTTTAAGACACGCTGCGTTACATCCCCAATAATGTTATAAAATTCATATAACTGTATCTCACGCCATACTCTCTTTTTCTTTGTCACTAAAAATGTGTCGGTATTTAGCTTAACCCCGTTCCTTAATACAAGATAATCCTGGAAATCTTTTTTAGGATCAAACTTTTTTGATGCATACATATTAACGAAGACGCCTTTATCGCCTTTACCGACAACATGAATTTTCTCCTTCCCGAAATCAAAATCACTTACTTTAAGATTTAGAATCTCACTTCTCCTTAATCCAAAGTTAAGAAGAATAATAATAACCTTCTCAACCATTAACTCCAGCCCGAACGACCCGTCAATCCCAATCAACCATGACCGGAGACGCTTAACCTCATCCATTGATAAGGTTTCGATTTTATCTATACGCCTTTTTGTTTTAGGTAATGTTAATTCACCCAGAGACAGGTTTAATGCTTTCGCATAATTACGCAGTCCCAAAGATTTAGCATAAACAGTTTTCGAATCTTTACCCGATTTTATCTGTTCATCTAAAAACTTCTGAACATTTAAGGTGTTAAGCCTTGTATAGTTTCTGAAAAACATACGTACATCTGAAAAGAATTGGTTTATGGTAAATTTAGATAATTGTTTCTTTTCCAGGTATTCTAAAAAATGATTCTCTTTCATATGATCCCCTTTCTATCCAAGGCCTGATAGCTTCATCTATAAGTTTCTCAATCCTATCAAGCCTGTCGACAATTAAGCGAACACAGCCCGGACATAATACACAATAATATTTACCATGCTCGCAACAATTCATTCCACAATCTTCATGTTAGCTTTCTTCTGCGCCATCATCTCGTCGTAGTTTTCAATATACTCTTCAAGCTTTTCCTGTAATTCAAAAAGCTTATCGAATATTTCAGCCCTTGCATCCGGATCTTCAATAGCTAAAGCCTGTTCTACAAGATTAGTTTTGCCCATGTTTTCTCCTTATTTTTATGTTATATCCCTGTGATTTATACCTTGAGAATTCCTTAAGAATTAGATA
>VAPB010829226.1_pt1 | contig 11971 bp, 6 predicted proteins | sample 3395101 | NCBI WGS metagenome assembly VAPB01 (sample SAMN08290433, study PRJNA428436) | hydrothermal vent metagenome | isolation source: Deep-sea hydrothermal vent chimney | place: Indian Ocean: Southwest Indian Ridge | reverse complement strand
GTGATCGCTGCAGTCAGAGTCGTCTTGCCATGGTCCACGTGCCCGATCGTTCCAACGTTCACGTGTGGCTTCGTGCGCTCAAATTTCTCCTTGGCCATAACCTGCTCTCTTCTCTGCTGTCCGGCTCAGAATCTGACGCCGGCGGTCTGATTTATGATTTCTTCCTGAATATTCCTCGGAACCTGTTCGTAATGATCAAACTGCATGCTGTAGATAGCGCGTCCCTGGGTCATCGATCTGAGATCGGTAGCATAACCGAACATCTTGGCCAGAGGAACCTCTCCCTCGATAACCTGGGCCTCGCCACGATTTCTTATATTCTTTACTTTGCCCCGCCTGCCTGTGATGTCGCCGATCACATCCCCAATATACTCTTCTGGTGTAACCACCTCGATCTGCATCATCGGCTCCATCAGCACCGGACCTGCCTTGCGGATGGCATTCTTGAGACCCTTGGAAGCTGCTATCTTGAAGGCCATCTCACTCGAATCCACATCGTGATGCGAACCGTCGAGCAGAGTTACCTCCAGGTCTTCCAGCTGGTAACCTCCGAGCACGCCGTTACGCATCGATTCCTTCAGTCCCTGGTGGATGGCCGGTATGTATTCCCTCGGGATCCTGCCACCGACAACCTGGTTCTCGAAAACAAGACCACTGCCTGGAATACCAGGGGCAACCGTCATCAGGATGTGAGCGTATTGACCTTTACCACCCGTCTGCTTGACGTGGCGGATCTCCTCCTTCACTTCCTTTGTAATCGATTCGCGGTAGGCCACCTGCGGCCTGCCAACGTGGGCCTCAACCCGGAACTCACGCAGTAGACGATCGACAAGGACTTCGAGATGAAGTTCGCCCATCCCGTGGATCAGGGTCTGGCCCGTTTCCGGATCGCCCAGGACCTGGAAGGTCGGGTCCTCTTCAGCCAGTTTTCCAAGACTGACATGGAGACGCTCTTCATCTGCCTGTGATTTCGGTTCGATCATGACCGAAATGACAGGTTTCGGGAAATTCATGCTCTCCAGCAGAATCGGTGTCTTCTCATCGCAGAGAGTATCACCGGTGCCGGTACTCTTAAGACCAACTGCCGCGCCGATATCGCCAGCCCTGATAACATCGAGTTCTTCACGCTTGTTGGCATGCATCTGCAATATTCTCCCCATTCTCTCTTTCCTGTGAGAGCGGGGATTGTAAATGTAGGAGCCTGCTTTCAGGCTTCCCGAGTAGACCCTGAAGTAGGTCAATCTCCCCACATAAGGATCTGTCACTATCTTGAATGCCAGGGCGCTGAATGGTTCTTCATCATCGGCACTGCGGGTTGTCTTCTCGTGTTCGTGTTCGGGTATGACTCCTACAACCGGCGGGATATCCAGTGGCGACGGCAGATAGTCCACAATCCCATCCATCAATTTTTGAACACCTTTGTTCTTATAAGAGGAGCCGCAGAAAACCGGGACCATATTCCCGTCAAGGGTGGCCTGCCTGATCGCCGCCTTCAGCTCGTGGTCTTCGATGGGCTCATCTTCCAGGAATTTATCGAGAAGTGTGTCGTTGTACTCTGCCACACCCTCCAGAAGCGCCTGCCTGAAATCGCGCGCCTGTTCCAGATGGCTGTCCGGAATAACCGCTTCTTCGACTTTTACGCCCTGACTGGCTTCATCGTAGAAATAGGCCCTGTTTCCTATCAGGTCTATGATCCCCGTGAATATTTCACCGGCGCCAACCGGCAACTGAACGGGAAGGATCGGCGCTCCCAGCCGTTCCTTCATCATATCGAGCACCTTCAGGAAATCGGCGCCCATGCGGTCCATCTTGTTCACGTACGCAATCCGTGGAACCCGGTAACGGTCGGCCTGACGCCAGACCGTTTCCGACTGCGGCTCCACACCACCAACCGCACAGAATACAGCGATAGCTCCGTCGAGGACCCTCAGGGAACGTTCCACTTCAACCGTGAAATCGACGTGTCCGGGAGTGTCGATGATGTTGATTCGGAAGTCTTTCCAGAAGGTGGTCGTTGCCGCGGAGGTAATCGTTATGCCACGCTCCTTCTCCTGCTCCATCCAGTCCATGGTAGAGGCACCCTCGTCTACCTCACCGATCCGGTGCACGCGCCCCGTATAGAACAGGATGCGTTCGGTAGTTGTGGTCTTGCCGGCATCGATATGGGCCATGATACCGATGTTTCTGACCATCTCGAGTGGAACCCTGCGTGGCAACTCTCTTACCTCCAAAATTGAACACATGAATGCAGGCAGACCCCTGCCTGGGGCGAACCTGATATTACTCTCGGGTGAAATCGAAAGTTACTGCGGATAAGGAATTGGACGGAGAGCGGGAAGGGAGGAGTGACTACCAGCGATAATGCGCGAAAGCCTTGTTGGCCTCCGCCATTCGATGCGTGTCTTCCTTCTTCTTGATGGCCGCACCCTCTCCACGGGCTGCCGACACCAACTCGGCTGCCAGTCGTTGGGCCATCGTATGCTCAGGCCTTTCCTTGGCATTGTTGATAAGCCACCTGATTGCCAGTGCGGTTGCACGATTGCGACTAACCTCCACCGGCACCTGGTACGTGGCACCACCAACCCGCCTCGATTTCACCTCAACCTGGGGTTTTACGTTATTGACCGCCTTCTCAAAGGTGATCAAACCCTCACCCCCGGAAACATTGTTGATGCGCTCAATCGACTCGTAGAAGATCTTCTCGGCGAGAGATCTCTTACCACGGCGCATCAGGTTATTGATAAAGCGGGCAACCATAACTGATCCATAAACCGGATCAGGTGGCAGTTCCCGCTTTTCTGCTCGCTTTCTACGCGGCATCTGGTCCCCCCTACTTGGGCCGCTTGGTGCCGTACTTGGAACGCCTCTGCATCCGGTCTTCGACACCACTGGCATCCAGAGTTCCCCGGATTATGTGGTAACGAACACCTGGCAGGTCCTTGACACGACCGCCACGAATCAGAACTATAGAGTGTTCCTGCAGATTGTGCCCCTCACCCGGGATGTAGGCCGTGACCTCCATCCTGTTTGTCAGGCGCACCCGTGCAACCTTACGGAGGGCCGAGTTAGGCTTCTTGGGCGTAGTCGTATACACACGCGTGCAGACTCCCCTTTTCTGCGGAGAACCCTGCAGTGCGGGCGCCGTGCCCTTCTTCCTGACCTTTTTCCGGCCCTTCCGGACCAACTGGCTAACAGTGGGCAAATTATCACTCCAACTTCGACCGTCTCCCATCATTGGGAGTAGCATTGTAAACTAGATTACGCGTGCTGATTGTCAACGTCCAAAGCGCTCATAAATCCATTAAAATCGCTATTTTCTGCGCTTTCGAATCTTCTGATGAATATTCCTTCTATCTCGTGGTCGGGATCCCTGCTGTTTCGGCAGTTCCCGATATCACATCCGCTTCCCTCTGTGCCTCGATTTCCGCCTGAATGGCTTCACTCAGGGCATCCAGTTCCGGATCGTAGACATCCAGATCCCGATAGGTTCGGACTCCCGTTCCGGCCGGTACCAGCTGTCCCACGATGACATTTTCCTTCAATCCGAGAAGGTCATCACGCTTTCCGCGGATTGCAGCGTCAGTCAGAACGCGCGTCGTTTCCTGGAAGGAAGCCGCACTTATCCACGATTCGGTCGTAATGGCCGCATTCGTGATACCGAGCAGCACCGGTTCGAAGGTTGCCGGATTACCGCCCGCTTCGACGGTACTGGTGTTCTCATCACTGAAGTGGAAACGGTCTACTATCTCGTTTTCCAGCAGAGCCGTATCTCCCGGTTCAACTACCCTGACCTTCTGCAGCATCTGCCGGACGATCACCTGGATATGCTTGTCGTTGATGGTCACCCCCTGCAGGCGGTAGACCGCCTGGATCTCGTTTACCAGATACTCCTGCACCTTCCCTACCCCGAGAATACCCAGGATGTCATGAGGATTGACACTTCCCTCCGACAGCCGTTCACCCGCTATAACGTAATCGCCCTCATGTACCAGGATGTGCTTACCATAGGGAATCTTGTAAGTCCTGGTCTCTACATCACCTTCTACCTGAATCTCCCTCGATCCTCTTACCGTGCCACCAAATGTGACAACACCGTCGATCTCCGTGACGACGGCGGGTTCTTTCGGACGCCGTGCTTCAAAGAGCTCGGCCACACGGGGTAGACCACCGGTTATGTCACGGGTCTTCGAAATCTCCCTGGGGATCTTCACCAGCACATCACCTGCTCTTATTTTCTGGTCATCCTTGACCTGAAGCAGTGACCCTGTTGGAAGGATGTATGAATCGAGTTTCTTCCCCTTTGAATCGGTGATTGTTATCTGCGGTGTAAGGCTCTTGTCCCTGTGCTCGATGATGACCCTTTCCTTCGAACCGGTTTGCTCGTCGAGTTTCTCCCGCATTGTCAGCTCATCCTGCAGATCCTTGAAAACCACTTTACCATCGAACTCGGTCAGGATCACGGTTGAATAAGGGTCCCACTCGTAGATCTTCTGGCCCTTCTCTATAACCTGGTTGTTCTCCACCAGAACCGAGGCACCGTATGGGACGTTGTACTTGGTCAGTACGTGATCCCGGTCATCCTTGATCAGGATCTTCCCGGTCCTGTTCAGAGCGACCGTGCGCATGCTCTCCCCGGTCTTCTGTTCAACCAGGTTGAGGTCTTTGAATTCCAGGAGACCCGACTGCTTGGCGACGATCTCCGACTGCTCTGTAATACGGCTGGCTGTACCACCGATGTGGAATGTTCGAAGTGTAAGCTGGGTGCCGGGTTCACCGATGCTCTGGGCCCCCATCACACCGACAGCCTCTCCTATATTGACCACGCGGCCTGTAGCGAGGTTGCGCCCGTAACACTTCTGACATACACCCCGACGTGACTCGCACGTCAGCACCGACCTGATAAGGACACTTTCGATACCTGTATCTTCAATGCGTTCGGCTACTGATTCGTTAATCTCTTCGCCCGAAGCCAGGATCAGTTCCTTGCTCCTGGGATCGTGAATGTCCTCCAGAACAACCCGACCCAGAATACGGTCCCTCATCGGTTCGATTACTTCTTCACCCTCTTTGAGGTCGCCCGTTTTGGTACCCATGATCGTACCGCAATCGATCTCGGAGACAATCACGTCCTGAGCCACATCGACCAGACGACGAGTCAGGTAGCCGGCGTCCGCAGTCTTCAGAGCCGTATCAGCCAGACCCTTGCGGGCACCGTGCGTTGATATGAAGTACTCAAGCACGCTGAGACCTTCGCGGAAGTTGGCCACGATCGGGTTCTCGATGATTTCTCCGACCTGACCGGTGATTTTCTTCTGCGGCTTGGCCATCAGTCCACGCATACCTGCCAGCTGCCGGATCTGCTCCTTCGAACCACGTGCGCCGGAGTCGGCCATCATGAACACCGGATTGAATCCGCTTCTGTCCGCGGACATCCGGCGGAACATCACCTCTGAAACATCCGAAGTCGTATGTGTCCAGACATCGATGATCATGTTGTAGCGCTCTGAATCTGTGATTATCCCGCGGTTGTACATCTTCTGTATGCGGTCCACTTCCTTCTGGGCTGCTTCAACCATGGCCTCTTTTTCAGCAGGTACGATAATGTCATCGATCCCAACCGTCGTTCCCGACATGGTGGCGTACATGAATCCGAGGCTCTTGAGGCGATCGAGAAACTCCACCGTCCCCCTGTTGCCCACAAGGTCGTGAACCCGGCTCACCAATGATTCCACCTGCTTCTTGCTCAGCGTTTCATTGACGAAGGGGATGCCGTCGGGAACGATCTCATTAAAGAGAATGCGACCGACCGTCGTATCTATGATCTGCCCGTCTGAGCGCAGTTTCACAGCACTGTGCAGGTCAACGTGTCTGAAGTGAAATGCAAGGATCGCTTCGTCCACGCTGGCGAAAGGAACCTTTTTACCGCGTGCGTCAGGATTTGCCTTCGTCATGTAGTTGATACCCAGAACCATGTCCTGTGTCGGAATATCTATCGGTCGACCATGCGCCGGAGAGAGAACGTTGTGCGTCGAGAGCACGAGCATCCTCGCCTCCAGGATAGCTTCGAAGGAGAGAGGCACGTGGGCGGCCATCTGGTCGCCGTCGAAGTCGGCATTGAACGCCGAACATACCAGCGGGTGCAGGCGGATTGCCTTTCCTTCCACCAGAACGGGCTGGAATGCCTGGATACCCAGGCGGTGCAGAGTGGGTGCCCGGTTGAGCAGGATGGGGTGATCCTTGATGATCTCCTCGAGGATATCCCAGACCTCCGGTCTCTCCCGCTCAACCAGCTTCTTGGCCCCCTTGATGGTCTGGACCAGCCCCCTCTCCTCCAGCTTCCTGATGATAAACGGCTTGTAGAGTTCGAGTGCCATCATCATGGGCAGACCGCACTGATGCATCTTCAGCTCGGGCCCGACCACGATCACAGACCGGCCGGAATAATCAACCCGTTTACCCAGCAGGTTCTGGCGGAACCTGCCCTGCTTGCCCTTCAGCAGATCGCTCAGTGATTTCAGAGCCCTGCTGCCCGTCCCGCGGACCGCACGGCTGCGCCGGCCGTTGTCGAACAGAGCATCAACAGCCTCCTGAAGCATCCTCTTCTCGTTCCGGAGGATAACCTCGGGAGCCTTGATATCGATAAGCTTCTTGAGGCGGTTGTTCCGGTTGATCACCCGGCGGTAGAGATCGTTCAGATCACTGGTGGCGAAGCGTCCGCCCTCCAGAGGAACCAGGGGGCGCAGGTCAGGTGGAATGACCGGCAGGACCTCCAGGATCATCCAAGCGGGGTTGTTTTCGGAGTGACGGAACGCCTCGACCACCTTCAGTCGTTTCAGCGCCTGTTTCTTGCGCTGCTGGCTTGTTTCGATTCGAGCCTGGGTGCGCAATTCGGCACTCAGCTCATCGATGTCGATCGAATCGAGGAGCACCTTCACGGCAGGTGCACCCATTTCTGCGACGAATTCTCTCTCCTCCTCATACTTCAGGCGGCTATAGTCCTCTTCCGCGAGCAGGGTACCCACCACGAGTTCTGTGTTACCGGGATCGAGCACCAGGTAAGACTCGTAGTAGAGAACACGCTCCAGATCGCGCACGGTCAGATTGAGCAGGTAACCTATCGTGCTGGGCAGACTCTTGAAGTACCAGATATGGGAAACAGGTACCGCCAGTTCGATGTGACCCATGCGTTCCCGGCGAACACGCGACTGAGTGACTTCCACACCGCACCTGTCACACACGACACCCCGGTAACGTATTCTCTTGTACTTGCCGCAGTGACACTCCCAATCCTTCACCGGACCGAAGATCCGCTCACAGAAAAGGCCTTCCTTCTCAGGCTTGAATGAGCGGTAGTTGATCGTCTCCGGCTTGGTAACTTCCCCGTACGACCACGATCTGATGACATCGGGACTCGCAAGCTGGATCGTCAATGCGCTGAACTTCGGCGAGTGGATCTTTCCTCCTGTGTAGAGAGACATCTAAGTCACCTCCTCGCCGCTCTCGTCGTGGATGATAACTTCCAGGCCGAGAGAGTTCAGTTCCTTCACCAGCACATTGAAAGATTCAGGAACTCCCGGTTCGGGCGGATTTTCGCCCTTCACAATCGATTCGTAGATCCTCGACCGCCCGGCAACGTCGTCGCTCTTGAAGGTGAGGATCTCCTGGAGCGTATAGGCCGCCCCATATGCTTCGAGTGCCCATACTTCCATCTCACCAAAACGCTGACCACCGAACTGCGCCTTGCCCCCCAGCGGCTGCTGGGTAACGAGGCTGTATGGTCCGATGGAACGTGCGTGGATCTTATCGTCGACAAGATGAGAGAGTTTCAGCATGTAGAGGTATCCCACAGTAACATCGTGATCTATCGGTTCTCCGGTCCGCCCATCGATAAGCTGCACCTTGCCGCCTTCGGGAAGGTCTGCTTCCTTGAGCATTTGCCGGATCTCGTCGAGGGTTGCACCTGCGAACACAGGGGTCGCGACATACTTGCCCGCAACAGCCGCTGCCCAGCCCAGGTGAGCTTCCAGTATCTGCCCTATATTCATCCGGCTCGGTACGCCAAGCGGGTTGAGGACCATATCGATCGGAGTGCCGTCCTTCATATAGGGCATATCCTCGACCGGTACTATCCTGCTTATGACACCCTTGTTGCCGTGACGGCCGGCCATCTTGTCACCCACAGCCAGTTTGCGGCTGCGGGCCACGTATACTTTGACAAGCTGATTGACTCCCGGAGGCAGCTCATCTCCGCGCTGGATCTTGTCGATCTCCAGAGCTTCCCTCTCTTCCAGGTCTTTCAGCATCTGGTCGCTCAACTTGATTGTCTCTACGACCTTTATGTTCAGCTTGTCGTCAACGGTCCACTTGCCGTCGGCTGCGTAAACTTCGCTGCTGTCGAAGGTGAATCCCTTCAACACATCCTCGCTCCACTTGCTCTTCTGTACTTTGATCCGGTTGGTTCCGACCGTTCTCACATCGCCGACTTTCCTGTTCTTGAGCAGATCGGCGATGAAAGCATCGCGATCCTTCTTCAGCATGCTGCGCCGGCGCTGGAACCTGTCTATCGTCTGATCGACCTTCTTGGCGTCTTCCTTGCGGGTCTTCTCGTCCCTCTCCTTGCGTGAGAAGATCTTAGTGTCAATGACGATCCCGTTAAGACCGGGAGGCGCCTTCAGGCTGGCGTCCTTCACATCACCGGCCTTCTCACCGAAGATCGCTCTGAGCAGTCTCTCCTCGGGAGAGAGTTCGGTCTCACCCTTCGGAGTGACTTTACCCACCAGGACGTCACCGGCTTCCACCAGGGCTCCCATGCGGACGATCCCGCGCTCATCCAGGTTCCGTATGGCGCTGTCGCTCACATTCGGGATCTCATCGGTGATCTCCTCGGGCCCGCGCCGTGTATCGCGGACCTGAATCTCGAATTCCTCTATATGGATTGATGTGTATACATCATCGCGGACCATCCGTTCGGAGACGACGATAGCGTCCTCGAAGTTGTAACCCTGCCAGGGCATGAAGGCGACCATCACGTTCTTGCCCAACGCCAGTTCTCCCCCCTCGGTAGCCGTGCCGTCCGCGATCACGTCGCCGGCTTTCACATTGTCGCCGACTGCTACAATCGGCTTCTGATTGATGCATGTGTTCTGGTTTGTCCTCTTGAACTTGACCAGACGGTATTCATCGATCTCCGAGACTCCGAATTCCTGCGATTTCTTCGAGGAGCGCTTGATGAGGATCCCTTCACCTGTAACCTTGGTCACCGTTCCCGCTTCCTGGGCGACCACCAGCGCACCGGAGTCACGGGCAGCCCGCAGCTCCAGACCGGTCCCTACAAAGGGAGAATCCGGACGGAGCAGCGGAACAGCCTGCCGCTGCATATTCGATCCCATAAGAGCACGGTTGGCGTCGTCGTGCTCCAGGAAAGGGATCAAACCGGCAGCCACACTGACCAGTTGTGTCGGAGAGATGTCCATGTACTGGACCTCCTCCTTGCCGACAACAGGGTAGTCATCCCTTACCCGGGTCTTGATGAAATCGTTTACGAACCTGTTGTTCTTATCGAGCGGTGCATTGGCCTGTGCAATGATGAACGGGTCTTCCCTGTCTGCTGTCAGATACTCGATCGTATCCGTCACTTTGCCGTTCTCCACTTTTCTGTAAGGAGTCTCGATGAATCCGAACTCGTTGATACGGGCATACGTAGCCAGTGATGAAATCAGACCGATGTTCGGACCTTCAGGTGTTTCAACAGGACAGATCCGGCCATAGTGCGTGTGGTGAACGTCCCTTACCTCGAATCCGGCACGTTCGCGTGTCAGACCACCGGGGCCCAGTGCCGACAGACGCCGCTTATGAGTGAGCTCGGCAAGGGGGTTGGTCTGGTCCATGAACTGACTGAGTTGGCTCGAACCGAAGAATGCGTTGATAACCGCCGACACGGTTCTGGCGTTGACCAGTTCCTGGGGAGTCAGAGAATCACTGTCCCGCAGGCTCATCCGCTCCTTGATGGTCCGTGCCATCCTGGAGAGTCCCACACTGAACTGGTTGGAAAGAAGTTCACCCACCGTTCTCGCACGACGGTTTCCCAGGTGGTCGATGTCATCCACATCACCCTGAGTGTTCCTCAATCGGATCAACTCGGCAATAATGGCGATGAAGTCTTCCTTCTCCAGAACCCTTGTCTCAATCGGGATGTCAAGGTTCAGACGGGTATTCATGCGATAGCGACCGACCTCACCCAGATCATAGCGCTTTGCACTGAAGAAGAGTCTTTCCAGAAGCTGCCTGGCGGTGTCCACGTTCGGCGGATCACCTGGACGCAGGAGGTTGTAAATGCGGTAGAGCGCCTCTTCAGTATTGTGAGTCGGGTCTTTCGCCAGTGCATTCTCGATGACCGGTGCATCGCGACGGCTATCGCTGGAAACGATGACCGAGACTTTCTTGATCTTCCTGGCGACCATCTCGGAGACTATATCTTCGTCGATGGTCGATCCGGCCTCATAAAGGATCTCGCCTGTCTCCCTGTCCACCAGAGGATCGGCCAGGTTCCTGTCCACAGCTTTCTCATCCGCCTTGATCTCGGTTATATCGTAGAAAAGCCGCAGTATCTCTTCATTTGAACTGTATCCGATCGCACGCAGAAGAACCGTGACGGGCAGTTTACGACGACGGTCGATGTGAACGTACATGACGTCGGATACATCGTGTGAAAACTCGAGCCACGAACCCCTGAAGGGGATGATTCTGGCTGAAAAGAGCCTCTTGCCGTTCGGGTGTATTGTCTCGTCGAAGAACACACCCGGAGAACGGTGGAGCTGAGTTACAATTACTCTCTCGGCCCCATTGACGATGAATGTACCTCTGTCTGTAAGCAGGGGCAGCTCACCCAGATAGGTGCTCTGTTCGATAATGTCCTTGACCCGTTTCTCGTCGGTTTCAGAATCGCGGATTATCAGACGCAATCGAGCCTTGAGACTCGCAGCATATGTCATGTTGCGATCCTTGCACTCGTCGACAGAGTACTTGGGCTGGCCGATCGAATAATCGATGAACTCCAGCGTGAAATTCCCGTGTACATCCGTAATCGGGAAGATCTCCTGGAATACTGCCTGCAGGCCCTGGTTCTTGCGTTGCGAAGGTGGCTGGGCAGCCTGAAGGAACAGCTCGTACGACTGGAGTTGTACGGCCAATAAATTGGGCATGTCCACAGGTGCGGTGAGCTTATTGAAGCTGTACCTATCGATTGTACCTGTTCTCATAGCCAACTGGCATCACTCCTTTGTAGGAGATAAGAACAGCACGTTCCACCCCGGTACCATCTGCAGGGTGTCCAAATGGAGTGCTGCTCGTTTCCGCAAACGTTCACGCAGGTGCGGATGCTACTTGATCTCTACCGTGCCGCCGACCTCTTCGACCTGTTTCTTTACGGCTTCGGCCTCTTCCTTCGAAACGCCTTCCTTGATCGGATTGGGCGCATTGTCGACCAGATCCTTGGCTTCCTTCAGGCCAAGACTGGTCAGTGCGCGCACAACCTTGACAACCTGAATCTTTTTCGGACCCTGGGCAGTAAGGATCGCGTCGAATTCAGTCTGTTCTTCCTCGGCGGCAGCACCGGGGGCTGCGGCAACGGCACCGGCGGCAACAGCCACCGGAGCCTGGGCCGATACACCGAACTTCTCTTCGAGAGTAGACACCAGGTCCGCAAGTTCCATTACCGTCAGGCCTTCGATCGTCTCTATGACGCCAGCTAACTTGTCAGCCATTGTTTCTCCTTGAAATCCCCAGCCTTAATGGGGCATTGCAGTTTACAGTACTACGATCACTCTTCTTCCCTGTCCGGCTCATCCTGTTCGCCGGACTCGATTCCATCTGCTGAAGTCTCTTCTGCTGTTTCTTCCACAGGAGCTTCATCCGCAGCCGAATCTTCAATGACTTCTTCAGCTGCTGCAGGTTCTTCTGCAGGTTCTTCTGC
>VAPB011232752.1_pt1 | contig 11980 bp, 9 predicted proteins | sample 3395101 | NCBI WGS metagenome assembly VAPB01 (sample SAMN08290433, study PRJNA428436) | hydrothermal vent metagenome | isolation source: Deep-sea hydrothermal vent chimney | place: Indian Ocean: Southwest Indian Ridge | reverse complement strand
TGTTTTTTCCCAGGCTTTATACTGCTTAATATGACATGCCTTACATTTCTTTGCCCCGATGTATTTCACATCATTTGCATTTGCTGTGCTTACAAAAACCAATAAGAGCATTAGCGAGAGAAGCACGGGTACTGATCTTTTCATCATTCTACAGTCCTCCTTAGGAAAGAAAATTTGTGAAGTTTACTCTTTATATTTTAAATAAAAATACGCTGTTGTGTCAATAAAATTATTTGTCACCGCCCGGCCTGAGAGGCCGTTTTATTCCCGGTGATCTGTCTTCAGGATCATGAAAATATTTATACCGGAAAAGCGCGTCAAGGCCGTGACAATCTATGCATATATTGTCATAACTGATGTTGCGCAAAAAACTGGTTGTAACATTGCCTTCCATATTTTTTCCCGCGCCTTTTTTCTTTTCCAGCGGGCTCCACTGATGGGCATTATGGCATGATGGACATGAGAGATCGCCGACATTGATCTCCCGGCCTTCTTTATCATATAAAGGTGTATAGTCTATTGCCATCCTGTCATTTCGCATAATATTGTTTATAAGCCTGTCTTTGGGATGATTCGCGATAGCCGGGATTTTGCTCTCGGCGATGCCGCCGGCTGAGTGGCAGCTCTCGCACAATGAATCCATAACAGTTTCCATGACAGTTGGAGTACCGTAATTCCGTGCCCAGAGTTTAAGTATGTTCGGGCTGTTGTGGACAAGATGGCATACTCCGCACTGGCCGGATTCTTTAGGAGTTTGTCCCAGAAGGTTTTTGGCATATGGAACTGTAATGTTAAGATCATGGTCAGTGCCGTCAATGAATGCTTTATCCTTATGGCATGTTTCGCACAGGTCGGAAAAAGGCGAATTGGATTTTCTCAGGAAACTGTTTGATGCATCTCCTTCCATATTTTTGAACTCGTAATTTGCTACAGGTTTATTCGGGTCCCAGACATGGGGATCATGGCATGTTATACATACCATTTTCCCATCCTGTATCATGTGACCCTCACTGTCATATAAAGGCAGTGTTGTTGAGATATTGAATTTCTTTAACGTCACGTCAACAGGATGGTAGATGTTACCTGTAAGTTTAGCTTTTGCCGCGCCGTTCTTGTTATGGCATGCGGAACATAATTGCGTAACAAAGTCTTTATCCCCAACAGGTTCTTTTGCCCAGTTATGGTCAGCTGCCGCGTTATGAGGAACATGGCATGCCCCGCAGGGTCCGGATGCCTTTACGTTGAAACCCTGAATGTTCTTTTCTTCGGGGGCGGTTACCTCAAGGTTGTGATCCGAAGTTACTACCTGCTTTTTTTGTATATGACATTCCAGGCAGAGGGCAGACGCGGAGCTGTTGGATATCCTGAGGAAACTGTTTGAGGAATCGCCTTCGACGTTCTTGCCCCCCTTGTTTGAGGAAGAGCTTGGATCCCAGACATGAACATCATGGCAGGTAAAACACTGTACTTTTCCAGCCGGATTCTTGCTGCCGTCAGACGCGAACAGAGGAAGTTCACTGGGAATAGCGGCTTTCCTGGCAGGCTCCACATCTATCGGATGCGAATACTTGCCGATCCGCTTGATCTTATATTCAGTATCATCCCCATGGCATGTAAGGCACATCTGGGTGGCGGGATTTCCGGATTTGAGGGGCCTTGCCCAAAGTTTTCTGCCTGAAGCCTTATGAGGGGTATGGCACGCACCACAGGGGCCTGATTCAGACAGGGTCCGGCCTTTTATATTTTTCTCATCAGGCAGAGTCAGGCGCAGATCATGTTTTGTGTCAACCAGGTCTTTTTGTTTTATATGGCAGGTTCTGCACAGATCTGAATTTTTGTTGTCAATTACCAGGAGTTTTTCCCCTTTGGATCCATGAACAATGTGACAGCTCTGGCATATGACTCTGTTTTTATTTCTCGCTCTTTTGCTGCCCAGATTAAAGAGCTTATCAGGAAGCTCAAGCGCGGTTGTATTTATCGGATGACCGTTTGATCGCATGTAATCAGCTTCATTTCTGTGGCACATTTTGCATAGGCCTGAATCTATATTTTCTTCTCGGATGACAGACGTGCGGCCCAGAGGATCGCCGTGAGGGGCCGCGCCTTTTCCATGAGCAGAGTGACAGGTCCCGCAGTATATTTCTCCTTTAACACTTAACGGAAGGTTTTCAGGTACCCTGATATTTCTGGAGGGCTTTATAAATGTTGGATGCCTGTTGAATTTCCACACGATTGAACGTGAATCCAGTACGTAACCGTCATGACAGGAGTAGCATATGTCCTCAGAGCTTACAACTCCCTGGGTATCTTTCATAAGCACGCTTCCCGGCTGCCATTCGATCAGTGTTTCTTTATCGGTCCTGAAGTCATCCATCCACATTATGTGACACATCACGCAGTCTCTTTTTGAAGACATATCGAGAGCGAAGGCAGGCGAAGAGATAACAAGACAGATAAGAAGTGCCAGTAGACTTAATGGAATAAGTCTGAAATTAGATGATACATAATTCATGATTTTATAACCTGTACCATACCAACATCCCTGCCTACCGGCCCGCTTCGCCGAATCGAGGCGAGCAGGCAGGCGGCATCCGGAATCCCGTATCAATTCAGGTACAGTTTATTAGTCTAATATTTTCAAAACTGTCACTTTATTTTCTCTCATCTCAACCACATAAAGCTTGTCTTTTCTGTCAATAAATAGTCCTGTAGGTGTAATAAACTTTCTTTTTTTGCCTTTGTTGCAGACTATTCCTATGAAACGACCCAGGTCGGTCATTACCTGTACATTACCCATATAACTGTCACTGATAAAGACCCTGTTATCTTTATCAATAGCCACTCCTTTGGGCCTGAAGAGATTGCCCGGAAGAATGCCCCATGAACCAATATCAGCAATGAATTTCCCAAAAGGATCAAATTTCTGGACTCTTGTGTTCAGAACATCTACTACAAAAATTTCGTTGAACTCGTTACGTGCCAGAATTCCGGGGTATCTAAACTCTCCCGAACCCTCACCTATTTTCCCCCATTCAGTTTCAAATGTGCCGTCTTGTTTATACAGCTTTATTTTGTGGTTGTCATTGTCAGATACATAAAGATAATTCTTGATCCTGGAAGCAAGTACGTCTACGGGGTCGGAGGGCCGTTCATTTGAGCCGTTCTTTACCTTGAACATGTACAGAAACTTGCCTTGCAGATCAAAGACCTGGATCCTGTGATTGCCTGTATCGGCAATAAACACCTTATTTTCTGAAACATCTATCCCAACCGGGGTTTTGAACTGTCCCTGTCCTCGCCCCCAGCTTCCAAAGGAGAATTTCCATTTTCCCCTGCTGTTAAATACAATTATCCGGTTGTTGACACCGTCAACGAGATAGATATAACCGTTTGGGCCTACCGTAACGTCACTCGGCTGGTCAGCATTCGGCTTTATATCGAACAGAAATTTGGTATTGATACATTCGATGGCAAACGATAGGTTCAGACTGCCGGAGACAATAAGAAAAGCTGTAAGACAGATGAGAAGGTTTTTTTTAATCAATCAGACAACTACCCCTTTTATATTTACAGGAAGCAAGACCATCTGTGACTGATCACATATTCAATATTCTACTCCAATAATTGTGTTAGTTTACGATATCTGACTTCCCCATAACTATTCAAAAAGGTTTGGTATATAAAATTTTTCGTATTTTGTTATCATTCCGGCGATATTCAGCTGTTCCAGGTCGACTATCCTGTTTTCGGCAAAACGAAGTTTCCTGAAGTCGAGAAGTCCTTTTCTGGAATGGCACACCTTGCATTCATGCCCCTTGGGTTTCGTCGATACGTGAAATTTTTTCTTAACATTTTCTCTCTGCACAGGGGTAAGTTGATCTCTAACTCTCATATAATCCTGAGCCAGGTCGTCATCCTGATGCTGAATAGCTGATACAAGCTGTTCACCTATTACAAAATAAGGGGTGATTTTTGAGAACTGGTCTTCTACATCCGCGAGATTCCCTGTTTCAGGGTTATAACTGGTGCCGAAGAACGGCCCTTTGGGGTCTTTGTCAAATGGATTGTACCATTTATAGGCTATTTGCTTCCCCTCGTCTTTTATGTGGCATGTCTCACATACGAAAAACTGGGTATGCATGTTCAGCAGTGCCCTGACCTTCTTGTTCTTGCTGTGAGGGTAGTCGGAGTGGCATATATAACATACCGGACGCATGCTCTGATCAAGCTGGGGATAGTCGACAACATTGTGGAAATGTCTGTGTTTTTCATACTCTTCCTGGAGCCTGACCTCCTCCAGGATAGCGGATTTATTCTTTTCCTCTATTTTTTTCTGAAAAGGCACCAGGATCGCAGGCCCGTGATGAGAAAAGGTGATATGATAAAGGACAGCGCCCAGTACGGCAAGCGTGATTATTTTAAAGATAAATCCTATCAGGATAACTATCTTCGGGTGGTCTAATCTTTTTGGTTCTCCTGGCACTTAAAGGTCACCTCCTTTTGAGTCAAATCCTTTTTCCTTTAAAAGTTTTTTCATATATTCTCTTTCTTCAGGTATTTCTTTGAGGTTGTTTATGTATTCGAGAAAGTGCTCTTCTATTTGATGTTCCCTGGTAATATTACCTGTCAGAAAGGTCCACTGAAGCGGAAATCTGCCGGGAACCAGGTGGACATTGGACCAGTGCCAGAAAACGATAACTGTAATAGCCATGATCGCTTCGTCAGCATGCATTAACCTCGCGAGATCCTGGAAAAAAGCCGGATTAGGCCAGATCTCTGCCATGGTCTCGGGAAAGAGCAGTGTGGTTCCGGCTGTTATCAGAACAAAGCTGCCCCATAGAATTGCAAGGTAATGAAGCTTCTGCTTGTACATGAATTTATCCATTTTTGGCCGGTATTGTTCACGTCCGACAAAGTACTTCAGGTCATGTATCAGGTCATGCAGGTCTTTGAGTCTCGGGATCTGGGTCCTTTTGATATCAAACCGTTTTTTCATGACCTTGTACAGTGTTCCTCCAATGATAGTAAGAAGGTGGTATACGCTTCCAAAGACCATTACGGCTGCTGATATTTTGTGAATAAACCTTGCAGAGTCAGTGCCGCCAAAGATAAATGTAATATGACGTGACCACCACAGGTCGCTGAAGTGCAGTGAAAGCCCGGTGGCAGCGAGGATAAGGAACGTAACAAAGATCATTATATGCTGAGATACAATATGTATTGAATACCTGGGCAGGTCTCCAAGGGGGTCGGATTTAACATGTTTAAACATGTCTCTGGGAATTGCCCCAACACCTTCAACCTGAGTGTAATATGATTCAGCCGATTCCTCTTTATCTAAGGCCTCGACATTTTCAGAAGAAATAGACATGATCCCTCCAATTATTGTTAATTTTTAGGCTTGCGCTTTGAGATCCCCCGCCATGTAGTACCGTTTCTTATCTGCCACTTAATGCCGTCTTTTTTCCTTCCTATTGTTTCAAGAAGCGCAAGCAGCATAAGCCCTAAAACAGAGCTGTAAAACATCCCCGTCAGGCCGATGTTTACAAAAAATAAGACCGGTTTTTCCTCGCGGTCAATTCTTGAGTGGACATCGATCTGAATAAACTTTTCATTAACATTATCGTGACACTGTTTGCATGTTTCAGTACGGTTTGCCGGATTAACCATGGCTTTTATGTTGTCTTTTTTATAGATATCATGGATAGCGCTTGTAGCATGGCAGCTTATACAATCAGCGGTTTTCTGGGAACCGAGTGCCACTGCCTTGCCATGGATCGACTCTCTGTATGTTTCCACTGACTCAAGACTTTCTTTTGAGACATTGAATTTTTTCATTTTTTCAACGTCTTCGTGGCAATTTTTTGAACACAGTTCGACAATTTCCTGCGGTGAGCGGGATGTTTTGTGAGCGAGGCGGTGTGTGACATGCTTGTATGCCTGGGTAACGCCTTTTCTTTCATGACAGTTAAAGCAGCGGCTGAGGGTTTTATCATATGCGATCCTATCCTCATCGACTTTTGAATAAATCGGATTAAGGTGACAGTATTTACAGTACGGTTTAGCCATCTTAAGATCCGGTGAATCATCTTCTTTTATTCCATGAACACTCTCGTTGTAGATTGCAATTATTTTTTTATGCGAAAAGTTCTCTTTTGCAAAAGGAGGCTTGATATGGCATTCATTAGCGCAGCTGACCTCTTCGGTCACCGGATCGTGCGGAAGCTTTGTTATATAAGAATGGCAGTCTCTGCAGGGGACATTTCTGTGAACAGTGTTATTGTAAACATTTTCGTTTACGCTGTAATTCTTTTTTCTGCCCTGTTCGTCAACTCGGCCCAACTGCCGGTACTTGTGGCACATAAGGCAGTTTTCTTTGTCAGCTGCCTCTGCACGGAGCCCGACGGACAAGATCATAAACAATGCTGCAAAACTTATAAGAGATAATTTTAAAGTTCTTGATAATCTCAAATCTCCGTCCCCCCTTTTTATAACTGATTTATTAATCATTTACATCTGGTGACACGCCAAACACATTTGACCCGGCAGGCGGTGTCTGAACTTTGAGCTTGCGCCTTTTGATCCAACGCGATCAGAAGGAATTACTCCCTTCTCGTGAGGGTTATGACATGTAGCGCAGGTAATTTTTCCGTCATAATTCAGCGGTAATATTATTTTATACTGCTTTATCCCCTGTTCTATTATCTTTGCGGTCTTTAAGGAAGGTTTGCGCAAATGGTTAGCACTGGCCGGGTGATCTCTCTCTCCATGACATCTCTGACACAGTATTTCCAGATTTCCAACAAGCTTTACATCCTGAAAACCGGCCTTTTTTTCATCCGGTTTTTCTATGTGGCAGTACAGGCACTTTTCTGTGATAATTTCACCGCTTTCAGTTAACTGGTTGTGAGGGTCAAGCATCTTATATTTTTTTTCGTCATGACACCTGAAACACAGGTCTGTTCTTTTTGCATAAGGTGCTCCCCTTAAGAAGCGCCTGTTCAATTGTTTTAATCTTTTATTATCTGAACACTGCGAATAAATATCGTGGCATGTCAGACAGCTGACCCTGTTATTCTCGTCAAGAGGGAGGTCTTTGGGGATTAGTGCCTTTTTCTCCTTTGACGGTTCAATATCCACAGGATGAATATAAGTCCCCGGTGTAAAGCCATGGCATCTGCAAAGCTGTGTAAAATCACCATTGAACTTGAGAAACTTATTCCCGCCTTTTTTGGGTTTCTTATCATGACAGACGTCGCAGTACCTGTTGTTAAAATGGACGTCAGTGGCTTCTGTTACCGACCCGGGGAAGGTCATTGTTATCTCATTTACTTTTACTGTCTCAACCGTAGTCATTGGTTTATCTTCGTCACCTGTTACTGTTTCAATAGTAATCAACGGCGTATCTTCATCCCCTGTTACTGTTTCAACAGCCGCCGTTGGTTTGTCTTTTCCTGACTCCTGAGCAAACACCAAGATGCCGATACTGAGCACTGTTAAGAAAAAAATTACTGTTATTAAATGCTTCATTATTCTGCATTGTAGCATTTGATATAAAAGCCTTAACAAGAAAAAGACTGTCTTTAATGCACAAGTGTTAGACGTTACTATAATTCATGGGGTATGTAAAGATGCTAATAGCATTTTAAATATTACTTATGAGCTGAATCTATAACATATTGGTATATAAACAAATTTAAGCAAAAAAAGCAAATGCATATAATTTAGAGCGCATAATTATGCGGTGACTCTTGCTGTCGCGAAGCCTCGCTATGGCGAAGTATGGCGGCGAAGAATAATGGCGGTACGCATTCAAAAAGATTTTTACCCCGCAGTTCCCGATTTGCGGGATATTTCGGGGCGAACCCCCTGTCTGATTTTCAACATAATTACGCGAAGCTCCTGCGTAGTGTAACAGTACAACGGTTTTTCCGCAGAGCGAGATCTCGTCCCGCCAAATGCGGGACGGACAAGACCTTTATAATAAATCCAGAAAAAAATGGCGATATTCATTCAAAAAAGATTTTTACCCCGTAGTTCCCGATTTGCGGGATACTTCGGGGCGAACCCTCCTGATTGCCTGTCTGTCCGAAGTTTTGGCGTAGGCGAGATAGCAACTTCTCTTTAAATAACAATTTTCCCTTTAAATATTACACTTATACTGACGGCGAAGTGTCAAGGAAACGTAGTACAGCTTCCATCAAATAAGGCTTAATTATTTATTGGCTAAGGCGATAAAGGAGTAGTATAATACCAGCATATTCGGGTTCTATGGCGGTCTAAAATCCGAAAATTAATATTTTGGACAAATAATCAGATGTTTGAAATTCTTGTAGGATTAGCGACAATCGTTGGAGCAATTTTTGCAGGTCTTGCCTATAAGCGCTCTCGAAAAGGAAAAAATAAAAAACAAGAGTCAGCGAATACAAAACTAAAAGAACCAATTAACCTTGAAATTCGTGTCAAACGTATCAAAGAAAATATACCTGATTCTTTACCTAGAATAAAAACTGGGAAGGAAGTTATGAATATTGTTGAAGGGTCAGATGCCTCCTCATTTGATCATGACGAGCTCAAAACTGAAGAAACAGAGCTTGTCGGTATTTTTTTTGACAAGCTACGTGACTGGGGGGATTTAGCCGGAGATATGGAGCCTAGTTTTAAAGTGAATTTATCAACTGAACTAACAGCTGAGATTAAAGCCCTTGAAGATGCCGGTTTTTATGTATTTGGAGCGAGGGAGAAACAAGTACTTGAAGGAAACGGTAAAACTACAGACTGGTCTATGGCAATAGTTCGAGTACTTCATAAAAAATAACAAACAAATTGCAAAAAAATACCTAATTAATATGAAAAGCCAATAATTCAATCCGGCGGATTTTGACGCTTCGGGACTGCTGATTTTATCGTTAGGCGCATAAATTAATGGCCAAGGAAATTAATAAAGACTATCTACGGCAAGAGGCAGAAAATGCTGCCAGGGATATTAGGTCAAAAATTGACGAGGTACACGGGCCTTATTGGAAAAGCCGAAGTGAAATCTCAAAATTAATAATTTCTTTAAGTTCCGCAATTTTGGTAGGTACCATAACTTTTTCAGGCTCGTTACTAACGTCGCCTGCGGGTACCGCACAATACCCATCATTTGTTATAACGAGCTGGGTATTCCTATTACTCTCTTTGCTCTTGGGTATTGCCTCTGTGTGGTTCAATGCCACCCTTATGAGTTTTCACCCACGATTTATTAATTCCGGTCCTGAATTAGACAAACGATTTGAAGAGCTAAATCCTGAATCTGAAACGCTGGTGAATGATATTTTGAGCATTGTTGGGGAAATATCAAATAAGGCACTAGAGCCAGTCGGATCTGCTGACAAGTGGGCGCATCGAGCAACAATCGCATCTCTCATATTTTTCGCTCTAGGTATAAGCATATTTATTTTGTTCGGGGCTCTGCAACTAATTTAAAGCGCTTAACAAGGCGCCCAAGCGGACGGGAAACCCGACACTTGGCTTGAACGTTATACAGACATGTAATTATGGATCCATTGACCTTTGAAGGTATCATCACAAGCGGAGTCGGAAGATACATCGAGCTTCATGTGCCCGGCAGAGAGGAAATTGTGCAAGCACCTGGCGATTGGCCTAAGGTCCTATGCAAAGGCTCGTTAAACGTTCGCATAGTCCCTGAAGGCTATCCCCCTTTATTCTCGGAATGTGGACATCCGAATACTGTTCGGAGTTTGGATACAAAATGTTTTCCATGTTCTTTTATGATTGGGCATGACGAATTTGGGAACAATCAGCTCAGGCCCATTCCGTCAACGCCAAAAAGGGGCTCTGCGCAGGTCTGGAGAGCTGTGCTAAAGACCAATGGATATAGTATCGACTGCTGGGTCCTTCGGCGCTTCGGCTCTGGTTTGTCAGACCAGCTTGAGCTGTTGTCCGAAAAGCATATGAGAAGCGAGTACGGTCTTGAAGATGGTGAGAGAGCAACAATTGTATTGCAGCCAGAATAAAGGGCTGTATAACGAATCATTGGTGGGGACTGCAGAATCACGCGTTTTTTTGGAATTTGCCGTCCCCAAGTTTGTTTAGGTGTGGTATTCGGTGGCTCTACGCCTCAACCGTTAATCAATGGCTCCAAATTATTTATGTAATGCCAGATAATCATAAATTCTTCATTTATTTACGACGCGCTAAATTAGATAGCCTTCTTATTGGAATCGCTGAGGCTATTCACGGTATGTTTTCAAGAAACAGTGCTGTTGAGACCGTGCCGGTTGTAAGAACTGTCGGACCTCTACAACAAAGGGGAAAGGTAACACTAACAGCGTGGAATCTTTCCGATATTGCATATTTTGCAATTAGAGAGACTCATGACTTTCAAGACTGGTCGCCATCTGTCCATGATCTTGTGGCTATCTGTAATGAATTTCTCGCTTGGGACGATTCTCGTTCAAAAGATGAGTTTTTAGGACTTGACAACGACGATTGGTTGCTGAAATTTGCAGTTGGCTTCTCTCAAAAACAATTCTGGTATCAGGAGTTATATAGAATTGTTGAAGACTTTAACCGTCAAGTTGAGTTGCTGGAGATCATTCCTAGGGAAATTCAATCAAAACTTGACCTTGATCTTGCATGCAAAGCTAGCACTGGTTTTGATATCCGCACTTTTCGATTACTGCTACTTGGTCTATTCACAATTAGTTCTAAGAAGAGTGACCTTACAACTTTTACATTCGATGATAATGTAACAAAAATACATCCGGAAATCACTGCGCAAAATATAAAAAAAATTATAGAGTTATATACGGCAGATTATCAAGAGTTCCGTAAATCTGAATTAGAAGAAAACCATTTTTATTTAAAACCCATTATTAAAACAGTGTCAAACAAGCTTATAGCAGTCAACCAGTACTTTCTCGCAAGGAAAATTGCTGAAGGACCCTTGTGGGTAATACGCGATTATTATTTAAAAAGGGATTCCATTGATTTTATTAATGAATTTGGCATGTATTTTGAACGATATATAGAAAAACTGTTCAATTATTTTTTAAGCCCTGAAGTTTTCGAACGCGTGCCTGACCACGATATAGGTTTAAAGGCAGACTGGTTTATTTACACACCACGATATAGGTTAATCATTGAACAAAAATCAGCAATGGCAACGCTTATGATGAGGCGCAATTATCCAGACCTAACAGATATCAAAACATATTTAAATAAATTTGAGGAAGGAGTATGTCAGCTTGATGCCACAGAAAAACGTTATAAGGAGAGTAAACGAATCACTATAAAAATACTTATACACTATGAAACATTCCATATTTCTGATGGTGTTTTAAGACCGATAGTAGTATCGAAAGTCGCTCCAAAATTAAACAGTACTGAAAGAATCTTTTTTTGTGATGTAGGAGAATTTGAGCTATTAATAGGAATTCTCGGTGAGCAAGTTGATAAAGCTGAAGCAATTTTGGAGAGTAAAATCCTATTGGAGAAAGAGCCAGTCAATCGTGGTAGAGAATTCAAGCAAGTAATCTCTGAAACCGTCAAAGCTAAAAATAAATATGTCCAGTCGGCCATCAATCATTGGGATCACTATTTCCCAGTTGCAAAATAAAACGAAAATAATTACGTTTTAAAAAAATAAATCTCTTTTATATAAACAGCAAACATCTTTATTCAAGAACACCACTCTCTGCTTTCCTGTTTCATTTTTAGAAATATAAGAAAGCATCTATTTTGTAGTTATTATCTTTTTTTAGTTTTTTTATATTAAAATAACTGCGGATAAATGACTATCGTTTAAAAATGGATTGGAGGAGTGGCCGAGTGGACGATGGCGGCGGTCTTGAAAACCGTTGTACTGAGAGGTACCGTGGGTTCGAATCCTACCTCCTCCGCCATTCAATACATGGCTCGCCCTCTGCGAGGGCTCGCCAGCCGATTTTCCAATAAATTCGGAATGTTTTGTCTT
>VAPB010205904.1_pt1 | contig 11981 bp, 8 predicted proteins | sample 3395101 | NCBI WGS metagenome assembly VAPB01 (sample SAMN08290433, study PRJNA428436) | hydrothermal vent metagenome | isolation source: Deep-sea hydrothermal vent chimney | place: Indian Ocean: Southwest Indian Ridge | reverse complement strand
ATATCATCAATGTTGGTTTCAATCACGGTAACACCTGCCCCCGCGTTTAGATTCGATTCGAATTTGTGGGGGTACCCTGTTCGCTTCCCAATAAACATCCTCAATATATTAGGTGTCTTCTGAAAATTCTTCCCCCCTGCCCGACTTCCGATTTCAGACACCAGCATATCAGGTATCGAACAGTAGTTTACCGCAAGCCCTGAAATAAGCGCCGCTCCGGTAGGTGTAGTCAGCTCATAATTAACCCCTGATGAATAAACAGGAGCGCGCTTAAGCAACTGTAATGTAGCGGGTGCGGGAACCGGCAATATGCCGTGTGCAGTCTTTACGGTACCGCTTCCAAGATTCACCCGAGATGCGTAAACATCCCGGACTCCAAGAATACTTAGGCCGATCAATGTGCCAAAAATATCAACCATACAGTCAACAGCTCCAAGTTCATGGAGATGTATCTTATCAAACCTCTCTCCATGTACTTTTGCCTCAGCCTTGAAAAGATTTTTGAATATCGCCAGGCCTTTCTGTTTAATATCTTTGGAAAGAGAAGAAGCCTTGATTATTTTTTCAATGTCACTCCATTTTTTCGGAGTTCGGACTTCGGAGTTCGGACTTCGGACTTCAACGTCTACCTTTGTTGCAGCAAAACCAGCCCTTTTAACAGTCTTTGCGCTCAGCTTATATCCGCGGACCGGCAGTCGTGACAACTCCTTTTTCAGCCTGGCAGTGGATACTCCTGCGTCAACAAGCGCACCCAGGAACATGTCCCCGCTTATGCCTGAAAAACAGTCAAAGTATGCGATCATAGTTTATGTAGAGCCATAGAACCACAGTTCCATAGTATCGTTACCACAGATCTTTAAGAACTACGGCACTAAGGAGCTATGGAATTATGGTACTTGTTAATTAACTGTTAACATATTAATTTTATGCGCCAATACGGCCGCGCCGAAGCCGTTATCAATGTTCATAACGGCAATTCCCGGAACACATGCATTAAGCATGGCAAAAAGCGCCGTAAGCCCTGACAGGCTGGTGCCATAACCCACGGAAGTCGGCACAGCAATTATAGGCTTGTCAGTCATGCCTCCGATCACTGATGGAAGCGCTCCTTCCATACCTGCCACAATTATCAGCACCGCGGCACCGGATAATACTTTTTCAGCTTTTTTTATTCGATGCAGGCCGGCAACACCTATGTCAGATATCAGTTCCGCTTTGCTGCCAAGAAATGACAGTGTTGCCATTGCCTCTTCTGCTATTGGCAGATCCGACGTGCCGGCGCAGAGTACAGCGGCCAATCCTGTCTTCCTGTGTGCTTCTGAAACACTTATTACTCCTGACCTTTCATAATAAACTGCGTCCTTTCTGTACCGTCTGCTTATTGAATTAATAGCCTTAAAAACATCTTTTGAAGCTTTTGTGGCAAGAAGTCTTTTATGCACCTTAAGCATGGATTCAGCAATAGCTTTAATATCTGCCAGTTTCTTGTCTTTTGCGTAAAGAACTTCGGGTATCCCCTGCCTGAGTGTTCTGTGATGATCGACGTTGGCACAACCGATATCATCATATGGAAGGTGCTTTAAAACATCTAAAGCTTTCTCAACAGTCATGGAACCGCTTTTGACTGAACTGAGCATTTTCTTTATTTTTTTATTATCCATGAGTAACTTTAAATAAATTGCAAAATTAGCATTGCAAAATTAGCATTTATCATTGATTTAAGAGTAGATTTGAACTGATAATTGTTAATTGATAATTTAAAATTGTATCTTCTGGCATTAAAACTCCGCCTTCAAGGTCCTACTCATTAGTTCTCTCACTGCATCTGACGGGCTTTTGCGTTTGTTTATGGTCTCATTTATCTGCTCCACTATGGGCATCTCTACACCATATTTCCCTGATAGTTCATAAGCAGCCTCTGTTGTAGCAACCCCTTCCGCCACTGTTGCCATATCTTCAAGTATATCAGTCAAATTCTCCCCCTGCCCCATTTTAAAGCCGACTGTATGGTTTCTTGAAAGGGCGCCTGTGCAGGTCAGCACAAGATCGCCAAGACCACTTAATCCCATAAATGTTTTTTCTTTCGCACCCATTGCCTTTCCAAGCCTTGTGATCTCCGCAAGTCCCCTTGTAATAAGAGCCGCCCTCGTGCTGCTGCCAAGTCCAAGGCCGTCTGATATCCCCGCGGCCAGGGCCATAACATTTTTCAATGAACCGCCCAGTTCAACCCCCAGAACATCATCATGCGTATAAACCCTGAAGTAATCAGTATTAAATATCTCCTGAAGAAGAAATGCAGTGTCACTGTCATAAGCGGCAATAGTTACTGCGGTCGGCAGTTTTTTGATCACTTCATCAGCAAAGCTCGGGCCTGAAAGCACGGCTGTTTTACATGAACTAATATCCTTCAATACGCCTGATATCGTCAGAAGAGATCCTTTTTCAATGCCTTTTGAGGCGTTTATTATTATTGCGTCTTTGTTTATATACTGCAAAGCTTCTTGAAATACTGCCCTCGTGTGTTGGGCAGGTACAACATTCAGAAGATACCTCGTGCGTTGTACTACTTCATCAATTTTATGCGATACTTTAATGTTTCCCGGCAGGCTGTACCCCGGAAGATACTTTGTATTTACCCGGACATTTCTGATCTCTTCTGCAACAGCTTCTTCATACGCCCACAGTGAAACATCATACTCCTTATCCGCAAGAAGCCCGGCAAGAGTCGTTCCCCATGCACCAGCGCCTATGACTGCTATATAGCTCATTTACCGTCTCCATACTGTCGACGGTAAGAAGCTGAGAAGTTAAGAAGGTAAGATGTTAAGTCAGAAACAAAATCTCTTAGCATTCTTCTCCATTGAATTCAGCATTAATATAATTTGTTCATATTCATCATCAAGCTTGCTGAACATAGTACTATTAATATATTTACATGCGAGACTAAATTCAAGCCAACACTGGGTCTCAGACGCTTCCTGCATCGCATCTGTCAATTTATTTTTGAAAACCGCAATATATTTTCTCTTTCTCCATGCTTCGGCAATATTAGAACAAACCGACCTTGATGCCTTTCTAATCTGACTGGTTAGAGAATATCTCTCATCTTCAGGAAACTTTTTTGTAATTTCATATATTTTCATTGCCGCTGCAAAAGCTTTCTGATATACTTCTAAATCTCTAAAGTGTTCTATCTTTTTGCCTTTGCTCATCTTCCCGCCTTCTTGTCTTTTATCATATTGTCCTTGCTTATCTTCTTAATTTCTCATCTTCTTAACTTCTTGTTTTTAGTTGCCCTTGCTCAACCTCTTATCTTCTTAACTTCTTTTTTTCTGTATCTTGCCCCACATATCCCGCAGCGCCACTGTCCTGTTAAAAACTGGCTTCTTTTTCATAAAAGTTTCTTTCAGGTCTAAACAGAAATATCCAAGTCTCTCAAACTGACACATATTCGCCTTTAAAAGGGCGGGTTCAATGCGGCAGGAGGTAAAGGTTCTCAGAGAATCCTTATTTACATGTTCGACAAAATTCTCACCCGGTTCCGGCACTGAAAACAGGTGGTCATACAGACGGACCTCAGCGTTATGCGAATGCTGAACAGATACCCAGTGCAGTGTTGCCTTTACTTTTCGCCCGTCAGGAGAATTACCGCCCTTTGTTTTCGGGTCATATGTGCAGTGCAGTTCAACTATATCTCCACTATCATTCTTGACTACATCTGTGCAGGTTATAAAATATGCGTACCTTAAACGCACCTCGCGTCCCGGCGCAAGCCTAAAGAATTTCTTCGGAGGGTCCTCCATGAAATCATCGCGCTCAATATAAATTTCACGGGAAAATGGGACCTTCCTTTTTCCCATACTTTCGTCTTCAGGGTTATTAACAGCATCCATTTCTTCAGTCCCGACTTCAGGATAATTGTCAATTATAACCTTAAGCGGATCAAGAACAGCCATATAACGAGGGGCTCTCCTGTTGAGATCCTCCCTGATACAGTGCTCAAGAAGCGCTATATCCACAGTGCTGCTTCTCTTTGCAAGGCCTATCCGTCCGCAAAAGTTCCTTATAGCTTCAGGCGTATAGCCCCGTCTGCGCAGTCCTGACAGGGTCGGCAATCTTGGATCATCCCAGCCGGTGACATGTCCTTCATTAACAAGAGTGTTAAGTTTTCTTTTACTTAATACAGTATGAGTTATACTCAGCCGGGCAAACTCGATCTGCTGAGGATGATAAATATTTAATTCATCAAGGAACCAGTCATACAACGGCCTGTGGTCCTCAAATTCAAGAGTACAGAGAGAATGTGTTATCTTTTCAATTGAATCAGATACGCAATGCGCAAAATCATACATCGGGTATATACACCATGTGTCCCCTGTCCTGTGATGTACTGATTTCTGTATTCTGTAGATAACAGGGTCCCTCATATTAATATTGCCGGAAGACATGTCTATTTTCGCGCGTAGTGTACGTGTCCCGTCTTCAAACTCACCTGCCCTCATCCGCTCAAAAAGGTCCAGGGTTTCCTCAACAGTGCGATTGCGATAAGGACTGTCCTTTCCCGGTTCTGTCAGTGTCCCTCTGTATTCTCTGATCTCATTAGCATTCAGGTCACAAACATAAGCTTTGCCGTCCTTTATCAACTGGACCGCGTAATTGTACATCTGTTCAAAATAGTCTGACGCAAAATATTCCCGGTCTTCCCAGTCAAAGCCCAGCCAGCTCATATCCTCCTTGATGGCATCAACATATTCAGATTCTTCTTTGGTCGGATTTGTGTCGTCAAAACGGAGGTTGCACAGACCGCCCTTATTCTCATTGGCAATCTCAAAATTAACGCATATGGATTTAGCGTGGCCTATATGAAGGTAGCCGTTAGGTTCCGGAGGAAAGCGTGTGTGTACACGGCCGTCATTCCTGTTTGCCTTCAGGTCTTCAGATATTATTTCTCTGATGAAATCAGACGGCCTTGTTGAATCAGGTGATTCCAGACGCTCGCCTTTATTGTCTATTTTCTCTTTCATTGATTTATTCTAACTATTAGAAATTGAGAGGTTAAGATGTTAAGAGGTTAAAAAACTCAACGTCCCAACTTCTTATCTTCTTATCTTCTGCTTTACATCTTCTTAACTTCTGCCTTTAAAAGCTTCTCATCCTCTCATCCTCTTATCTTCCTAACTTCTTGCTTTGTTAATAGTCTGAATCGCCTTCTCAAGCCTCTTCAGGGTCTTTTCCTTTCCGACAATGCAAAGAACCTCGAAAATTCCAGGACTCGCAGTGCCGCCCGTCACAGCAACCCTGACAGGTTGTGCCAGTTTGCCGAGTTTAATATCATGCCTCTCCACTATTGAGTTAAAGGCCTTTTCAAGCCCCGCCTCTGAAAAGCTCTCAATCGAATTCAGACTGTCTTTTAATTCGACCAGAAGCTGCAGGCTCTTTTCATTGAGGAACTTCTTCCCTGCTTTTTCATCGTACTCAACTTCTTCGGCAATATAATAACGCAGGGAGCGTGCAAGTTCAATTAATGTTTCGGAACGTTCTTTCAGTGTATCAATGGCCTTGTTCAGCCAAGTACTGTCAATATCATCTCCATCCTTAATAATCCCCTCTTGCAAAAGAAACGGTTTGACCTGATCAGCAAGAGTTTCCGTCGGGGAACCAATGATATACTGTGCGTTGAGCCAATTAAGTTTATCAGGATCAAATACAGCAGCAGCCTTGCCGACATTTTTAAAAGAGAAGTGTTTTATAAGTTCTTCCTGAGTGAATATCTCCTGGTCGCCGTATGACCAGCCAAGGCGCACCAGATAATTGATCAGCGCGGCCGGCAGGTAACCTGCATCCCGATAAGCAGTTACAGAAGTCGCCCCGTGTCTCTTGGATAACCTTGCCTTATCTTTGCCAAGGATCATCGGAAGGTGAGCGAATTTGGGAACAGTATAATTCAGCGCCTCATAAATGCGGGCCTGCCTCGGTGTATTGTTAAGGTGGTCATCACCCCTGATCACATGAGTGATCCCCATGTCTACATCGTCAACAACAACAGTAAGATTATATGTCGGGGTACCGTCGGAACGCCTGATAATGAGGTCATCGAGCTGTTCATTGTTAAATTCCACGGTACCCTTAATCTCATCATCCACAACCGTCAGGCCGTCCTGCGGCATCCTGAACCTTACTACAGGACTTATATTGTGAATTGTTAATTGTGCCTGCCCGCCGGCTGTTTGGAGGGAATTGTTAATTGTAACAGCGTCCCTGCATTTCCCGCTGTATTTAAGGGCCCTGCCCTCCTTCATGGCCTGCTTGCGCCCTTCCTCAAGTTCCTCCGGGGAACAGTAACAGTAATAGGCCTTTCCTTCATCTAAAAGCTTATCTACATATTTATTGTATATATCAAACCGCTCAGTCTGCCTGAATGGCCCTTCGTCCCAGTCTAGGCCAAGCCACTTCATACCTTCGATTATTGCATCGATATATTCATCAGTTGAGCGTTCCCTGTCTGTATCCTCTATTCTTAGAATAAACGTGCCGTTATTATGCTTTGCGTAGAGCCAGTTAAACAGCGCGGTCCTCGCTCCACCTATGTGAAGGAATCCGGTAGGGCTCGGCGCAAATCGAACTCTGATATTTTCAGTCAAAATAAGTCTCCCTCATGGAACTCCACGGGCAAGCCCATGGTACCTTTTATTACCCGCCTACGTCCCAACATCTGTCGGGACTTCGGCGAGGTTATCCGCCGAAACATGGAGAATCTTGCCCCTTCGGTGACATCTCGCTCGCTCGCCTCGGGGCGAAGCCACGGGCCTCGGCGTAGCCTTTGGCGAAGCCGGGCCGAAACACTATTTTCGCATTTCCATCCTCCGAAGTAGAAGCCCTACCTCTACGGAGGACGGGCATCCACGGGTAAACCCGTGGTTTTCTGCGAAGGCGGATAAAATAATTCAGGTCAATTATATCACAGATAGTCGTGAAGCATAAAAACGGATAACTCAGGAAGATACTATTCTCAAAACAAGATACTTCTTTGTACCCTCTTTTGCAGTATGTCTCTCATCCATCCTGTAGCCCGCGATCCAGATAATATCTTCGCCTGATACAATTACAGGAACTGAATCTCTTGTTTCCCGGGGCACTTTCTCGTCTACAAAGAAATCCTGGAGTTTCTTTTTACCGCCCAGTCCTGACGGATAGAAGTAATCTCCCTGATCCCTGCTTCGTACCTTAAGAGGAAGGGTGAGGCTGTCATAGTCAAAAACAGAAACCTTGCTTCCATCATATTTTGCTTTATTTTCAGTCAGTTCAGATATCAGAGTTAAACCACATCCATCAAGGTTGATTTCCCCGGGAATATCAATATTCTGTGTCTTTATGACTGCCGGCAACTCCCTGGTTATCAACAGCGTCGAGTACTTTTTAACTGCCCGAATTCCTTTGGGAAGGTTTATCATATCTCCGCTATTACTCTCCCTGACAAGCCGGATAATATCGTCAATATGGACAAGTTCAATACCCCTGTCAGCTCCTATTTCAGCAAGCGCTCTTCTGAATACTCTTCTCAGGATTGATTTCTCAATATTCATAAGCGGTACAAGAAAAAGCTCTATCATTTTATCTGTCTTTCTGGTGATAAGCCTCATCATGGTCTTTGTCGTGGCAATCTCCAGGTACTCATCTTCATCCCTCAATACCTCCGCGGTTCTGTTAACACTCTCCACAAAAGATGGATTCTGTTCTTTAAGTAAAGGGATAACCTCCAGCCTCAGCCAGTTGCGGGAGTAGTCCTTTTTGAGATTGGATGAATCAACCATGAACGGCACTTTAGAGTTCGGAATTCGGAATTCGGAATTCTGCAAAAGATGCTCCTCGATCTCCTGCCTTTGGACCTCAATAAGCGGCCTGATTATAAATATACTTTTATTATTCCCCAACTTCCCTGCCCCCTTGTCTAGAAATCCCCGATTTCTAAGGGGGGAACTTTGAATTCTATACCCAAGTCTTCGTACAGGAGGGATTCCTGACAGGCCCTTTCTCCCAGCTCCCCTTAACAGCCTCATCAATACGGTCTCTGCCTGGTCATCAGCGCTGTGAGCAAGAGCGATTTGGTCCGCTCCAATCTTTAAAGCCGTCCTCTCAAACACATCATATCTTAGCTCTCTGGCGGCTTCCTGAAGATTCAGCTTCTTTGCCTGAGAATGTTCTTTTACGTCAATTGACTCGACATAAAAGTCTATACCAAGCCCATCGCAAAAACGTCTGCAGAAGTCCTCTTCCTCCCTGCTCTCCTCCGGCCTTAGGCCATGGTTGACATAAAGAGCATGCAGAGACAGATCGAAACTGTCTTTAATTTCATGCAGAGCAACCGCAAGGCAAACAGAGTCAGGGCCCCCAGAGAGTCCGATAAGCACCCTGTCTTCCTGCTGAAGCATGGAGTATTTTTTTATTGTTTTCCGGACCTTCTTCGTTAAGTTCATAATTGGAATAATTATACCTTAGGGCTTGAATGTAATAATAGATGCCTCCTCTTTTGGGACTGAAGAAGTATATTATGCAGGAAATTGTATGGTGAAATATATATAATATCTAAATATAAGAAAGGTCATTCAGTCATTCAGCAGTTTAGTTGCTGGAAAGAATTACCTAATAACTTAATAACCTGTTTTATAATATGCATTATTTCAATTACAAAAAAAATGAATTATACGCCGAGGAAGTACCGGTAAGAAGAATAGCTGAAAAAACCGGAACACCGGTATACATATACAGCCACAAAACAATAACCCGGCACTTAAACGCATACAAAGAAGCTTTTGACGAACATCCCCATCTGATCTGCTTTGCGCTTAAGGCAAATTCTAACAGCGCAATCCTGAAGCTCCTCGCGAAAAACGGAGCAGGCGCGGACGTTGTATCGGGCGGGGAACTGTATCTCGCGTTAAAAGCCGGCATTCCATCAAAAAAGATAGTTTATGCCGGAGTCGGCAAAACTGATGATGAGATCGCATTTGCGTTAAGATCAAAAATTCTTATGTTCAATGTCGAATCGTCTGACGAACTTAGAGCCATCAACAGGTCCGCAAAAAGACTGAATGTAAAGGCACCGATCGCGCTCAGGGTGAATCCTGACATTGACCCGAAGACCCATCCATACATCTCAACCGGGCTGAGAGAGAGTAAATTCGGCATACCTATCAAAGAGGCTCTTGAACACTACGCCCTCGCGAAAAAACTGCCGAACATTGAAATACTCGGCATCCACAAACATATCGGTTCTCAAATAACTAAAGTAAGACCGTTTGTCGATGCCTTAAAAAAAGTTCTTCAGTTGGCTGAAAAACTAAAAGACAGCGGTATCAACATCAGAAATCTTGATATTGGCGGGGGCCTCGGGATCAACTATAATAATAATCATTCCCCCTTTCCTGAAGATCTTTCAAAAGCGATCCTCCCGCTTTTAAGTAAATTTCATTTCAATCTGATACTTGAGCCCGGAAGATCAATAACAGGCAATGCCGGAATACTCGTAACTAAAACACTATACATAAAACAACAGGAGAAAAAAGAATTCACTGTTGTTGACGCGGGCATGAACGATCTTTTAAGGCCCAGCATGTACGACGCTTTTCACAACATAGTACCTGTCAGGAAAAACAGCCGTAAAAAAGTTACAACTGATATTGTGGGGCCTATCTGTGAATCAGGTGATTTTCTTGGTATAAACAGGAATATCAGCCGAATTCTGCCGGGAGACCTGCTCGCTGTCATGAGCGCCGGCGCATATGGTTTTTCAATGAGTTCAACCTATAACAGCAGGCCCCGAGCGGCGGAAGTGCTGGTTAAAGGTAACAGGTTCCATATAATCCGTGAAAGAGAGCAATATAAAGACCTCGCAAGGGGGATACAAATACCGGGGTACTTGAAATAGCAGGAGTCAAGTTACACGATCAATTTCTAAATACGAAACACGAAATTCGAAACAATATCTAATGACCAAAATACAAAACTACAAACAACCTATTTTGAATATTATGTATTTAAATTTTGGATTTGTTTAGGATTTCGATATTCGATATTCGAATTTACGGAGGTTCATAAACACTTGCACCCCGGACATCTTAAACCCTTGAATCCTATAATATACGTGGAAAAATGAAACTACACTTTACAAAAATGCACGGCCTTGGCAATGATTTCGTTATCATTGATATCAGAAAAAAGCGCCTGAAAAACCTCTCCCGTCTCTCAAAATCTCTCTGTGACCGCAGGTTCGGAATCGGCGCTGACCAGTTGTTGATCCTCGACAATTCCAGAAAGGCTGATTTTAAAATGCGCGTTTACAATTCTGACGGTTCAGAGGTAGAGATGTGCGGCAACGGGATAAGATGCCTTGCAAAGTATATATGGGACAATAATATCAGAGCAAAGAACACAGAACCCAGAACACAGAAACAGTTGGCAATAGAAACACTGGCGGGAATCATACGTCCTCAGGCATCCGGGAACAATATTAAAGTTGACATGGGAGAACCTGTATTCGACCCCGGTAAAATACCTGTTCTCATAGGCAAGAGAACAGAAGTTAAGAAGTTAAGAGGGTCTGGAACTGTTAACCTTGAGCCAATTATTAACTATCCCCTAATCATAGGCGGTATTACATTTAAGATAACCTGCGTTTCAATGGGTAACCCGCACGCTGTCATAGTAGCCAACGATGTTAAGAAAGCTCCGTTATCAAAATACGGGCCCATGATCGAACGACACAGGCTGTTTCCAAAAAGAACAAATGTTGAATTTATTCAGGTCCTGAACCGGAATAAAATTAACATGCGTGTCTGGGAAAGAGGTGCGGGAGAAACTATGGCATGCGGCACAGGCGCATCAGCATCAGTCGTGGCGGCAAACCTTCTGGGCCTTACCGACCGGAAGGTCTCGGTCCGGCTTGCAGGCGGACGATTGCTTATCGAATGGTCTGCAAAAGACAATCATGTTTACATGACCGGTCCCGCGCAGAAAGTCTTTGTGGGGACAGTCGAGATATAACCGTCGGGTAGTCAGATATAAATTAGCCCCGCCTTATATCACGAACTGCCTTATCCGGGGAGTACCGGATCCAATCCATATTATCAGTAAAAAAATATTCCCACAATAAAGAGACAGGTTTACCCCATTAGAACAAAGAGTTTGGACTTTTCTAACGGGGTTTACTATCAGCATCTGCTGGCTGATAGTATTTCCGCCTGCAAATAGTATATAATGACCGTCTGATGAAAAGAGAAGATATAAGAAATATCGCGATCATCGCCCACGTTGACCATGGCAAGACCACCCTTGTTGACTGCATGCTGCAGCAGGCCGGAATATTCCGCGCCAATGAAAAAGTGCAGGAGAGGGTAATGGACAGCAATGACCTGGAACGCGAAAAGGGAATTACCATCATGGCGAAAAACACCGGCGTTGTATATAACGGTGTGAAGATCAATATTGTTGATACTCCCGGTCATGCAGACTTCGGCGGAGAGGTGGAACGAACAATGAAAATGGCGGATGGAGTTCTGCTGCTGGTTGACGCGTCAGAAGGCACACTGCCCCAGACAAGATTCGTCCTGAAAAAAGCTCTGGAAACAAAACTACCGCCAATTCTTGTCATAAATAAAATAGACAGGTCTGATGCCAGGATAGACGAAGTACTAAATGAAGTCTATGACCTGTTCATTGACCTGGACGCTGCTGAAGATCAGCTTGACTTTCCAATTGTCTACACAAACGCAAAACTCGGGACAGCACAGCTGGATCTTAATGATGACGCCCATGATCTAAAGCCTCTCTTTGATCTTATCCTCGAAACGATACCTGCTCCTGAGGGCGACGATAAAGCGCCGCTCCAGTGTCTCGTAACTAACATTGACTACAACGACTATGTCGGCAGGCTTGCTATAGGCAGGGTGTTTTCCGGAACCATTAAGATCGGGGATAACGTTGCT
>VAPB011173097.1_pt1 | contig 11983 bp, 11 predicted proteins | sample 3395101 | NCBI WGS metagenome assembly VAPB01 (sample SAMN08290433, study PRJNA428436) | hydrothermal vent metagenome | isolation source: Deep-sea hydrothermal vent chimney | place: Indian Ocean: Southwest Indian Ridge | reverse complement strand
AGCTAAATGTAATAAAACATTAGAAAAACTTGAAATCGTCAATCAGGAGAGGTCGCTTCTGCGGGCGGGCGGAAGGGGGGTCTGGGGGGAATTCCGCCCGCCCCGTGTCAGTTTTTGGCGAAATCTGTTCGAATTTTTTCGAATGCACACCGCCATTTTCCGTACGGTAAATGGCCTCGTCTCAACGATCAACTCTAAACTTTCAACTTTTTGCTATTCTGTCCGTGCCCATAAAAGGCCTGAGAACTTCAGGTATTATAACAGAGCCGTCTTCCTGTTGAAAATTCTCAAGTATTGCCGCAAATGTGCGGCCTACCGCAAGGCCTGAGCCGTTAAGGGTATGTATGAATTCAGTGCCTTTTTTACCTTTATGTTTGAATCTTATATCCGCCCTTCTTGCCTGAAAATCCTCAAAGTTCGAACATGAGGACACCTCTCTGTATTTTTTCTGGGCAGGAAACCAGATCTCAATATCATAGGTCTTGGAAGCTGAAAATCCGAGGTCACCGGTGCACAAAGTTATTACCCTGTATGCAAGCCCGAGCCTTTTCAAAACCTCTTCTGCATTATTAGTCAGTGCCTCAAGTTCATCATAGGAGTCTTCAGGCCTTACAAATTTAACAAGTTCTACTTTATTGAACTGGTGCTGTCTTATCAGTCCCCTTGTGTCTTTACCGTAAGAGCCGGCTTCCCGCCGGAAACATGGTGTGTATGCAGTGTAACAAATCGGCAGTTCTTCATCTTTGAGAATTTCCCCTCTGTGTATGTTTGTGATCGGCACTTCAGCAGTTGGAATTAAGTAAAAACCCTTATTATTGTCTATTCTAAAAAGATCGTCCTCAAATTTGGGGAGCTGCCCAGTTCCTGTCATAGATTCTTTATTAACGATTACAGGAGGTATCACCTCTGTATATTTGAAGTCATTCGTCTGCAGGTCGAGCATATAATTTATAAGCGCTCTTTCGAGTCTGGCTCCGGCTCCTTTATACAGGACGAATCTTGCACCAGTGATCTTACCCGCCCTTTCAAAGTCAAGAATTCCGAGATGTTCACCTACTTCCCAGTGGTTTTTTGGATCAAATGAAAAATCGGGGATTTTACCATGAGTTCTTATTTGAATGTTTTCCGATTCATCTTTTCCAACAGGAACGGTTTTATGTGGTATGTTTGGTATTAATAAAAGCTCCTGCTCGGTCTGTACTTCAAGCTGCCGCAGACGCTCATCTTTTTCCGCTATTTTATCAGAGATATCTTTTGCTTCTGCCAGAATGCCAGATACGTCTTCTCCCTGTTTCTTCAGTTTTCCTATCTCTTCCGATATTTTGTTCCTGCGCTCTCTATGCTCCTCAATAATCTTCAGAAGCCCCCTTCGCTGATTTTCCATCTCCAGCAGTTTATCGAGGATCTCGGTGTCCGCACCTCTTTTCCGTAATGCGTCTGCGACCTCTGCTGTTTTTTCTCTGATAAATTTTATGTCAAGCATATTCCCGTTTACGCGCTGTTTTTATGGTGTTTATTCTACATTATTACAGATTAATTTGAAAAACAAGATTAAGACGGAATGGATGAAAAGTCAAGCGAACTGAGCAGCTGTTACCATTTAGTTTATATAGTTGGTATAATTTATAGCTGATGGCTACCAAGTGGGATAAAAAGAGGTCTGAGTGGTATTGCAGGGCAATCGAGAAGAGCAATTATCCATACAAAGCACTAAAAACCCTGTCACATATGATAAAGCAGTGCGACGATATTATAGATTTTGGCGCTGGCTGCGGCGCATTGTCAATCCCGATGGCCGCGAAAGTAAAAAAGGTTACAGCTGTTGAGCCGTCTCGATGGATGCTTAACCTGCTTCGGGCGAGGGCGGAAAAGGCAGGTATTAAAAACATCAGGACCTTTAATGCGGGATGGAAAGTTTCCGGATTAAAGCGCAATATGCTGCCCGGTATAAAACCTCATGACGCTGTTATCTGCGCAAATCTTCCTCCGGATGTAGTTTGCAATGTGAGGTTTTTTCATTATATTTCAAAGCTGGCGAAAAAATATGTAATCTATCTCAATGGTGCGGGGAAATGGAACAGGTTTTATTACGATGATCTTTATCCAATGCTGCTCAATAAGGAATACGGACATGGAGGCGATTATCTGAATATGTATGCTTTTTTACATCAGCAGGGGATTTATGCAAATGTTAATGTGTTTGAATTCAGGCTTGACCAGCCGTTTGATAATTTTGAGGAAGCAATGGATTTTTGGAGGCACAGATTAAAGATAAAACTGACACCCCGGAAAGAAAAATTGCTTACTGATTTTCTTAAGAAAAAGCTTTTGTCCTCGGAACGGGGAAGTTCATTCACAGCCCCTTTTGGAACAAGAAGGGCGGCAGTTATGTGGTGGAAACAATGATATTCCGAAGATCAATATTCAGGGAGCTAATTGTTAATTTTTCAGTGGTGCTCCTGTTTATGTCCTTTCTGCTTTTTATGGAAAAATTCGTCAGGCTTTCAAGAGTTGTTATGGGTAAGGGAGCGGATTTCACGGACGTTATAAAAGTATTCCTGTTTCTTCAACCGTCTTTTTTGCTTCTGTCAATTCCTATCGCGATCCTTATAGCGGTGTTTTTGACATATGGAAGGATGTCAACGGATAACGAAATTGTTGTTCTAAAAAGCTGCGGTATGAGTTTATGGTCAATATCCAAACCAGCATTGATGCTGTCCCTGGCTGGATTCATAGTTGTTCTGTTTGTAAGTGTTTACCTGATGCCCAAAAGTATTGTTTCATTCAAAAAGACGGTATATGAGGCAATTGCAAAAAAAGCTTCTTTAGTCATTGAGGAAGAGACTTTTTCTACGGTTTTCAAGAACATGGTCATATATATTAAAGAAATGCCGACTAAAGAAAGGTTTAAAGGGATCTTCATTTACAGAGAAGGTGATACCAAAGAACCGCTTATGATAGTCGCTGAAGAGGGGGCTATACAGTCTAATCCTAAAGAGGGAACTATTAATCTCAGTATGCGCAATGGAGTAATTCATACCTTTGGAGAGGAGAGCTCATCAGAAGCTGAATTTTCCGAGTACAATTTCGTTCTGACTGCGGATATCGCGCCTCAGAGGAAGTTAACTCCTAATGAAAGAGAATTTGCCGACCTATGGAGAAAGAAAGATGAGTTGTTGCCCGCTATTGAATTAAACCGCAGGCTGGCTCTCCCGTTTGCGTGTCTGATTTTTGGACTTCTCGGGCCTGCGCTCTCAACCAGGATAGGCAGAACAGGACGGCTTGGCAGTTTTTCAGTCAGTTTATGTGTACTTATTCTGTACTATATCCTGCTGATCTCAGGCGAGGGTCTTGCAAAAGCGAAGAGACTGCCGCCTTTCTGGGGAGGCTGGCTGCCTAACATAGTATTCGGTATTATCGCCATAGCGATATTTTATATGGCTTATAGGGACTGGCACGGTTTCAGGCGGAAGTCCAGGTACAGAGGCTGATTTATGAGTATTTTACTGCGATATTTTATGCGGGAGTTTTTCAAGTTTTTTATTGTCTGTATTACAGGAATTACCGCGATTTTGGTAGTTGCGGAATTTTTTGACAAGTTTGACGAGTTTTATTCCCAGAAAACGCCGGTTTATCTGGTGTTCCAATATCTTCTGCTTCAATTCCCTAAATCTTTTTTGCTTGCATCTCCCATTGCCTCTTTGCTTTCGATATTGTTGACTATAGGTATGGCGGCGAAATGGAAAGAAACCGTGGCTATCAGGGCATCTGGAGGAAGTATAAAAAAACTTTTTTCTTATTTTCTTGCCCTTGGAATTGCCATCAGTGTATTTGTGTTTGTTTTTGGCGAAACATTGGCGCCTATGGCAACCAGAAAGGCCGCGGAAGTGAGAAATATAAAGATATTAAAGAATAAATCCAGGATAACCTATAGGGAAGGCATGTTATGGCTTAAAGGGCTTGACGGCAGTCTGATACGTATCCGGGACTTTGTTGAGGATAAAAATATCCTTTTAAAGGTCAGTATATTCAGTTTTACCCCGTCGTTCAAATTGACCAGGAGGATAGAGGCCGATAAGGCAGAATGGATTGACGGGAAATGGGAATTGACGAATGTGACAATCTTTGATTTCGAAAATAACACTTCAACAACTTATGAGAACTATATTTTCTCCGCTTTGGAGGAACCGAAGATATTCCGTGAAGAGTTTAAGAAAACAGAGGAGATGAACTTCCTGGAATTGCATTCATACTACAAAAGGCTTGAGAGGTCAGGTTTTAAGAACAACAGATATGTTGTGGAGCTTTATGGAAAACTTGCGTTCCCGATGGTCAATTTTGTGATGATTATTTTCGGAATAGCACTTGCATTAAACAGCAGGTGGGGCGGTGGAATAAGAGCTGCAGGCCTTGGTCTGGTTGTAATTGTTTTTTATCTGATGATTTATTCTGTAAGCATATCACTGGGGAATACCGGTACACTTCCTCCTGCTCTTGTCCCCTGGATCAGTCCGGTTCTTTTCTGCGCGGCAGGCAGTTATCTGTTCATGAAAATAAAAGAATAACAGTGGCATGGTTTGAACGCAAAACCAGCCTCTGCCGTGAATTAAGCGCATTGATCGACTTTGTTCCAGCATTCAGAACTGGACGTGTAAACCTTTAATATCTGTGCCAGTTTCTGATCTGATGAAGAGCCGTTATTTTTTAAATCATCAAGCAGCATCTTGGGTATTTCCACTATGCACATTTTGTCTTTCTTAATCAGCTGGAACCTGTACGAAAGATTATCAAAGTTATAGAAAACCCGATAAATGATAATTGTATTGTCAATCTGTTTGATTTTTTCTTTAACTGCCTCGTAAGAAGGCACTCTTTCTTCTGTTACCAAGGGATCCTCCAACCTGCTTTTTCCTTTCTAAAGCTTTCTATAATCGATACTCTGTCTAAATTCAATTTTAACTCCATTTTTGCAGTTTGTCACTAAAAAAGTAGTAATAACGGTATATCCTCTATATGACCTGCGAGGATATAATTATCAGGGGCTTAAAATAGTTTTAAAACACTTCAAAATCAAGCTGTTACAGGCTATTGAATGACAATGCCCGGAGATTATGTGCTGACCTGATTTAAAGGAGAGTGTTAAAGTTTGGTTATCTTAAGCTTCTCTATTTTTTTACCGTCCATTTCCAGTATTAGAAATCGCAGACCGTGATATCTGAGCTGTTCCCCGACCTTGGGAAGGTGCCCGAAAAGTCCGAACAGAACACCGCCTATTGTGTGAAAGTCTTCACTTGAAAGATCAACGCCGACAAGTTCATTGATTTCATCTATTCCCGTATGGCCGGCCACGACAAACGTACTTTCATCTACGACTTCAACCTCTTTTTCAGCTTCTATCGCCTCGAATTCGTCCTGAAGCCCTCCAACTATCTCTTCCATAATATTTTCAAGGGTTATAAGCCCGGCTGTACCGCCATGCTCATCAACTATAACAGCTATCTGAAACTTATTCTTCTGCATATCATCAAGCATTTCAGTGACCATCTTGCTTAACGGTATGTAATAAGCATCTCTTACCATGGATTTTATCGGTGATTTACCATCGATTGATTCTCTTGCCATCTTCAGTAAAATGTCTTTTACGTACAGGATCCCGGTAATGTTGTCCACTGTGTCCTTTATGACCGGATATTTCGAATAGCCTTCAGTTGATACCAGATCAAGCACATCGGATACAACAGCATCTTCAGGTACTGATATTATCTCGGTTCTCGGCACCATAGCCTCGGAAACTTTTGTGTCCCCGAACTCGAAAACATTGTGGAGCATCTCTTTCTCCTCTTTTTCGAGAGTACCCTCTTCTTCGCCGATCTTTATCATTGATTTCATCTCATCTTCAGTTAATAACTGAGGTGACGGTTTAACTTCACCCCCAAAAAGATGGATAACAAAATTAGAAGATTTATTGAATATCCAAACAAGAGGAGATATCAGTTTAATATATATATCTATCGGCTTTGCAAGGGCCAGTGACACACCATCTGCGTGTGAAACTGCGAATGTCTTGGGCGCAAGCTCCCCGAATATAACCGTAAGAAAGGTCATAACGATCGTTGCTATAATAATACCGGCGTCTTCTCCAAATATCCTCAATGCCAGAGCGGTCCCGATAGATGTCGCGAGAATAGTAAATAGATTTCCTGAAAGAATTACAGCGCTGAAAAGCCGATCATGATTGTCACGGAGCTTTTGGACTGTTTTTGCCCTGGAGTTGCCCTTATCAATGAGACTTCTTAATTTGATCCTGTTGACAGCGATCAGAGCGGCTTCAGAGCTTGAAAGAATGGCTATGAATATAAGGCAGATAAGGATTATGACAAAGCTGATAAAGAATGATTCCATAGATTATTTTATTATATTTATTATGGCGTCAGCTACACCTGAAGTAGTTGCCGCAGTAGGGTCGTCAGGAGACGGTTTCATGTCGTAAGTGACGTGTTTTCCTTCTTTAATAACTGAGGCTATGGCATTGTCCAGCTTTTCCGCTGCTTCCTGCTCACCAAGGTATCTCAGCATCATAACACCGCTAAGCATCATTGCGAAGGGGTTAACTTTGTTCAGGCCTTTATATTTAGGGGCACTACCGTGAGTTGCCTCGAAAACAGCGTAATTGTCGCCAATATTAGCACCCGGGGCAAGCCCAAGGCCGCCTACCAAACCGGCAGCGAGGTCCGAGACAATATCTCCGTAAAGATTTGGTAAAACAAGGACGTCATATAGCTCGGGTTTCTGAACGAGCTGCATACACATATTATCAATGATTTTGTCTTCAAATTCAATATCCTGATAGTCTTTGGCTGCTGCTCTCGATACCTCGAGGAACAGCCCGTCCGAATGCTTCATAATATTTGCTTTGTGAACGGACGTAACTTTGCGTCTTTTGTGTTCTCTGGCATATCCAAAAGCAAAACGGACAATACGGTCAGTGCCGAAAACAGATATTGGCTTTATGCTTATTCCTGAATCCTTCCGGATGGTTTTACCATCTATGCGTTTAACAAGGTCAATGATCGATCTTGCGCCTTCGGAATCTTTCTGATACTCAATACCGGCATAGAGATCTTCAGTGTTTTCACGGACTATTATAAGGTCAATATTTTCGTATTTTGTCCTGGCGCCTGCATAGCTTTTACACGGCCTGAGACAGGCGTAAAGGTCAAGGGTCTGCCTTAGAAGGACGTTTACGCTTCTAAAGCCGGACCCGACAGGTGTGGTTATGGGCCCTTTGATAGCTACTTTATTCTTTTTGATCGAATCCAGTACTCTGTCAGGAAGAGGGGAGCCTTCATTCTTATAAACCTCTTCACCTGCGTTCTGGATATCCCATTTAAATGAAACACCGGTGCCTTCAAGGACTCTTCTGGTTGCGTCGGTTATTTCAGGGCCGACCCCGTCTCCCGGGATGAGGGTTATATTATGCATTGTTTTTTTCAGTGATCTGAGGAGTAACTGTCAATATTTTACATGCGATCTCAGGGTGAGAGGCAATAAATTTCAGTTCATCATCAGTCAGCTGTCTTTGTGTATGCAGATTTGCGTATTGAACCAGATCAAGGATTTTTCGTGCTTCTTTGTCCGAGCGGAAGTGAATACCGAGAGAGTCATAGACATGTCTAAAACCTTTCAAACCTCCGTATTCACCCGTAGTTATTACTCTTCCGGTTTGATGAGCCTCAGGTTCCCCTCTTCCAACATCCTCCGGGTCGTAGAGTTCATAATTACGTCTGTCTTTGAGTGCTCCATCAGCGTGTATGCCCGATTCATGTGCAAAGGCATTTGCTCCAACTCCAACCTGACCCATGGGGATGGGGAGGCCAAAAGCATGCGACGCGTAACGTGCGATTTTCCAGGACTTTTTCAGGTCCACCCTTTCGTCCAGGTGAACTTTGTCCCCAAAACCATGGGAATACTTCAGGGCGAGTATTGTAGAGACAAGGTCGCAGTTACCCGCCCTCTCTCCATAGCCGTTTATTGTCGTATTTATATAGGCGTCAACTCCGCTTTCAACGGTTGCCTGTGCACCGGCAACAGAAACAGCCTCAGCCATGCCCAGGTCATTGTGGCAATGCATTTCTATGGGTATCTTTGTCACGGATGCAATATGTTTTATCCTCTCATAGATGGTTATGGGGTCATCAGCGCCGAGAGTATCGCAGTAACGAAAACGGTCAGCACCGTGTTTTTTTGACGCGTGGGCGAATTCTATCAGTTTATCAATATTTGTCCTTGACGCGTCCTCGGCATTGACACCTATTGTTTCAGCACCCAGGTTTCTCGCTCTTTTAAGGGAGGCAACCATAGATTTCAGCACGTCTTTCCATGTCTTCCTGCCCTGAAACTTCCCCTGAATCATTATGTCAGAAGTAGAGATCGATATGTTCAGGTGTTTAATGTCAGGACAGTTCTTGAAGGCCAGGTCTACATCTTCTACGATAGCACGGCACCATCCCTCAAGATGCATCTTCTTGATCACACCTTTCTTTACGAGTTCAAGATTGGCATTAATGTAGTTCAATTCATGCCTAAGTGTGGGGAAACCTATCTCGCTCTGGTACATTCCCATCTCGTCCAGATATATATTAAGCATTGTTTTTGCCAGCTTGCTCAACAGTATGCGGGAGGTTTGCACACCGTCCCTGTTTGTGACGTCTATGAGGAAAATGTTTTTCATGGAACGGATATTTAACCATATTCAGGCAAGATTTACAACTTTGAGGCAATATATTATAATGTAATTTTGCAGGTGAAATTGCGTTTTTGCTGAAGATTTTTTTGGGAGGATTGATACGGTTCCCATGGTTCAGGATTTTAGACATTTCAGGCGGTATTCAAGAGAATCACCTCTTTATATTATTCATAACAAAAAGTCTGTTGAAGCCCGGACTGCTGATTACTCTCTGAACGGGTTTGGAATAATTGTCAAAAGCACTTTTAATGTAAAAAGAGGTGATATTGTAACTCTGGATATTAAATCTCCTGCGATATCGGCAAAGGGAGAAGTTGTGTGGACCGGAAGACATGGAACAGGAATAAGAATTGGAATCAAAAGAATCGGGCCGTTGACAGGGTCAATCAGGGATTTCAGATTTGCAGATACTTTTATCGGGCTTCAGAGAGCTAATAAAACGGGTCTGTTTAAAACGGGTGTGGATAATGTTGTTAAAAGTGTATATTTCAATTATGGAGACATGATATTTTCCACGTCAAATCAGGAAGAGGACAGGCTCGGGGAAATGCTTGTAAGGCAGGGGAAAATAACATGGGAGCAGTACAACTCTGCAGTTGCTGAAATGGAGAGAACCGGTCAGCGGTTTGGTAAGTCTCTTATAAATATAGGTTATATATCGCCACAGGAACTCTGGAGATCGGTCAGGCAGCAGGTAGAGGAGATAATACTCAATCTTTTTACGCTGCAGGACGGATGGTTTTCTTTTCAGGAGGTTCCTTTGCCCACCGAGGAAGTAGTAACATTAAAATTGTCCGCTGGAAACCTTATATACAACGGGGTTAAAAGAATAAATGATATTAAGCGAATCCTGGGGGATCTGCCATCATGGGATAAAGTGATCTGCCTTTCTCCTGATCCCATCAACCTTTTTCAGGATATTGAACTGGACGAACATGGGAAAAGAATTTTTTCACATATAGATAATATGACGTCGCTCAAAGAGGTTGTTTCCTCTGTGGAAATTGACAAGCTCGAAGCATACAAAACCATTCACGCTTTACTAAGTGTAAGGATGGTCATAGCAGAAGACAAAGGATCTTTGTCTGACGTTCCTGATGTAGAAAAAGAGGATATCTTGAGAAACGATTTGGATCCGAAAATCAAAGAGATGATCGAGGACGTTTATTATCGACATAAAAGCCTTGGATATTACGGTGTTCTGGATATTGACAGATACGCTTCGGAAAAGGAGATCAAGCAGGCATACTTCAGTGCGGCCAAGAGATATCATCCTGATATTCACTTCAGGTTTATTGGAGCTGATTCCATGAAGGATAAGTTGACCGAGATTTTTACATATGTAGATAATGCATATAAAACTCTGTCAGATCCTAATAAGCGAAAAGAATATGATAAATCATTAATTGCCGGACATGTTTCACCCAGGCCGAAACATGGGGCTGCCGGTGAAAAATTCGCAGAGGGAAAGAGCCTGCTGAAATTAAACAAATACAGCAGTGCGGAACAGTTATTTGCGCAGGCAGTATATTTGAACGGATCTGTAGCTGAATATCACTATTATTATGGAATATCCCTTTTTAAGCAGGGAAAGTTGAAAGATGGAGCAAACGTGATGGATAAAGCGATAAAATTGGATCCGTATAATGAAAGATATATGACTGATCTGGGTATGGCGTACCTTGACTTAGGCCTTAAGGGCAGGGCGAAATCTTTATTTCACAAAGTACTTGTGATTAATCCTGAAAACAGCCAGGCCTTGAGCGGGCTGGAAAAATAATTAATTAACCCCATCTTTTGAAAAGCCTGTGGCTCATGCCTGAACTGTCCAGCATCTTTCCTACAACAAAATCCACGATGTCATCAATGTTCTTTGGTTTTTGGTAAAAGGCCGGCATAGGCGGCACTATATGTACCCCTAGTCTGGCAAGTTTGAGCATGTTTTCAAGATGAATGGCGCTTAACGGCATCTCACGCGGGGCAAGTATAAGCTTTCTTCCCTCTTTTAACATAACATCAGCAGACCTTTCGATCAGATTATCGGCGTAACCATTGGCAATGCCTGAGAGTGTTTTCATCGAACAGGGGACTATAAACATGCCATCAGTTAAAAATGATCCGCTTGAGAGAGGCGCAAAAAGGTTATCCTCATTAAAGTATTTGATTTTTTTTGAGGAAAAGTATTTCTGGATCTTTTTTTCTATGGCTGATTCTGTTTTGGCTGTCCAGTTAACGCCTGTTTCAGTCTTGATAACAAGAAATGCTGTGTCAGAGACGCACAGATAAACCCTGTGCCCGGACTTAAGCAGTTCTTTTACAAGTTTTAGTCCATAGACTGAGCCGCTCGCGCCTGTGATGGCGACAATAAAAGATTTCATTTGATTATTTTAACATATAAAGGGGGCACACTAATGTTAATTAATAAAGTAGCACGAATATTGGAATGTTGCTCAATCTGAAGCAGGCAGGTTTTTAGTGATCTTCAAGTTCTTTCAGGGTCTCCAGAATAAACGTGTGCCGATTATTCCTGCTTACCTGTTTTATATGGCAGCTCTGGCAGTTAGTCCGCGCGCCCTCTTTAAGATGACAGGAAATACAGTTCTCCTCTTTTGGAAGGGACATTTCAAAGTCATAACTGACATGTATCATGTTAGCGTGACAATCAGTGCATAGGATCTCATTATCAATGACATGGGAAACGTGATTGACCCTCAGATATTCTGTATTTTTCACTAATGTATCCGCAGGATGACAGTGTATGCATGATTTTAATCTCGCGGGATTTCTGCGCGTAGCAAAAATTGTGATATTAGAAGTGGATTCCTTTAAAAAGGATTTAAGATAATTCAGTCCGTCTATATGTGCCTTGAACTCACCAATTATTCCCGGTTCAGAATGGCAGGTTATGCAGCTAACCTGATTATGGGTGGATTTGCTCCAGACTGAGTAACGGGTTTTCATCTGGTGACAGCTGCCGCAAAAGTTGTTAGTCCCAACGTAGTACGTACTTCCGGCACTGGCTATCACAAGGACAGCGAGAACAGCAAGGATAATCATTAATGTTTTTCTCCTCCTGGATCTTTTTACTTTGCCGTCACCCATCGTCTCCCAAGTTCCCTTTCAACGTCTTTATAGATTATAGAGGTCTCATGATACATGAGACCTCTATAAGTCTGTTTTTACCTTTTAATGGTTCGCCTTTGTTTTTTGATATCATTAAGAATTTTGGCCATGTCT
>VAPB010457122.1_pt1 | contig 11984 bp, 13 predicted proteins | sample 3395101 | NCBI WGS metagenome assembly VAPB01 (sample SAMN08290433, study PRJNA428436) | hydrothermal vent metagenome | isolation source: Deep-sea hydrothermal vent chimney | place: Indian Ocean: Southwest Indian Ridge | reverse complement strand
TCTTCATTAACGATAGACATGGTACCACCAGTAATTGTTGGTGATCCCATAATATCAATAAGATTAGCACCACCTAGCGTAATCTCACCACCCTCTACATGAGTGATAGTTATTTTATCACCAAGTTTTGACACATTAATGAATGGAATGGAAGCGTTGCTAATTGTGGCGGCAATATATGAAGTTCCGCCATTGCTTGGAAATGTAACTGTTACACCATTGATTATTATTTCGTATCCTGGTTGGGCATATGGTGATGTAACCGTTCCAGGGGCTGATGTGGATGTAGCCTTAGCAGTGATGCCAGTGATATCAGCATCATTTATAGCAGTAGTCGCGTCCTTAACAAATACCGAACCCGATGGTAATACAATGGAAGTTCCGTTTATGGTGAATTCGTCACTTCCGACAAGATCAGCACCGTTAACAGTGGATACTTCCCTATTCGGTCCATCGGGTACTAATGCATGTATTTTCTGACAAAATCCAACGTTAGTGGGGCATTGTTCAATTGCTATTTCAGTTGATGGTACGGCTGTATTGTCAATAATACACAGGTCACCATTGCGACCGAAACTATCTGATGGTTTCTCAGCGACTCGGTAAACCCGCACCGGTCCAAACTGGGATGCAGATTTTGAAGTTTTAAGTACGTCATCAAATAACGTTGTTGTACCTATGTTATCTGTTCTATCGTCTGCCATTAATGGAATCCGCGCCGTTTAATCGTTCTTTTAGTATTTATGAAAAAAACGGTTAATGTTATTCAGCTTGGATAATGCCAACTTCGATCAGAATCCTGACATCTATGGGGCTGATCTTGACTCCCGAGCTTTCCAGTAAAGATAATTCTACTTTAATATCCTCACCATTGTAATTCTGAGACAGAAGTTCATTGTATTTTCCAATAAACTCATCTTTGGTTTCTTCGCGGATGTGGATATTCCCTTCCCTTAAATCCCCGTATTTTTCCAATAATGAATCACGGAATTTCTCAATTCTGCCAACTTCCATGAAGAATCCTTCAGTTATCTTGCTTAATTCATAAGCTTCCTTGATTGGAAGATCTGAACTCAGTATTTTCCTCATGGGATCTTTCGCTAGTAAAATTTCACCAAGTGTCATTTATCCTCCCGGATCATCAAACCAATCATACGGTTAATTGTACTTTCATTTGTTTTAGAATCATCATCAGTCTTGTCTTCGGTGCCTTCTCCGTGCTGACCTTCATTACCCTTCATTTCTTCCCTTTGATTAGCATCCTGCATTTTGTCTAGTTCTTTCTGTTTCTCTTTTTCAGCATTACGGCGGGCTTTCTCCTGTGCCCTCATATTATCCTTCTTGGTTCTTGAGCGGAAGTACATAGTTACCAGTTTAAAATTGAATGGAAACTTCTTACTGGTATGAGGAAATGTTATGGTAAAGTCATCTGGACTCAATCCGGATAGCATAGAGACCTGAATCATAATATCATGTAGGTCTTTAATATCGAAGTTCTCTCGATCCATCTCGGCATAAACGACCGATGTATTGACGATGGTATCAGAATCACCATAATCAACATCCATAATACCATTACACTTCTGTAAGAAGTCACGGAACGGTATAACAGACTCGGGTACGCCCTTTAGGAAGAATGCCACAACGATATTATCTGAATCAGCATCTGCCGGGAGGTATTCATCAATGCTCACACGCGGGAGCATAATGCCTTCCAGGTCTCTCTTCTCCAAACCCTCATTTACTATCCGATTGATATTAACATTACCAGATTCATACATGGGCTTCCATTGCTTAGCAATGGTGTTTCCCATACGGCTGATCCATTCCTGGGTTTCACACCTATCTGTGAACTCCTGTGTAAATGGTCTATTACCACTATAAACGTTCTCAACGATCCACATTATGCCATCTGTTCCAGTTGTTCATCACTTAACTGCTCTGCACGTTCTTTTGAACGCTGTTCGATAGCATCCAGGTATCTCTTCAGAATCCTAAACTTAAGGATATACCCACTATCACCCAGGTTCTTAACCCTAACGCTGTTCTGAGCCTCTTTATCGTTTGTGATGCGAGATGCACCACGCAAGTCGGCATCTGGTGAGAACCATACCAGAAATTCTGTCCAGAATCGGTCGATAACTATTGGCTTCAATATCTTAGCTTGATCCCACCCATCGAAAAGGTATACATCATGATCATCGAGATATTCTTCGAATTTCAATAGATAATTCATATAGGTAGAATCACCAAGGGTACGTAGGATTCGTTCCTCGTCATTCTCCAATAGAATAGATTCTTTTATTTCCTGAAAATCGTCATCATCCCCTTCAAGCATGAGATCGACTATTCGGCGCATTCCTTCTTCAGACATAAATTACAAACTCCAGGGTGTATTCTTATATTTAGGCAATTTTATTCATCACCGTCATTTATTTAATATAGGTGCTAGATTACAAAAACTCAAATCATATTGACTTTTTTCAAGAAAAGCACTATAATATTAAAATGGATGATAATCTCGAATACCCACAATGCTTTATAATACGGTCAATAGACACCGAGGAAGCAACATGGTTCGTTGTAATAGAGGATAAAACCGACGATCTTGAACTGTTAACGTATCAGTCAAATTATCTTACCGCAAAATACATAGTTGATCAAACCACACTATCCGAGGCGGAAACGTACAGTGCCTTTGGTATCGCCCCATTAGGTACGTGTTCTGAATTTAAAAAATGGCTGAATGACATTATTAATAACGATATCGCAACTGTTGGAAATATCATCACCGGTGATAAACACTTCAGTAAAGATGACTATCCATCGTATTATGCTGTATTTAAAATTGAAAACAATGATCCCGTTTGCGTATTCCCAATCAAATCAAAAGAACAAAATATTGAAATGTCCATTTCCTGGTGGAAAAAATTCAGTAATGTTGCGTTTATAGAGAAGGTAGATTATAATTCCTTTGAGAGCTATATCACTGTTACCAGGATGCTTGAATATAATATTAAGGAACTACTGGATAGGGTTGAAAAACTAACTAAAAAGGGGGCTTAATGCCCCCTTTTTCCTCATCTTGTTGATGCGTACATCGTTAATGGAGTAAACGGATCTTTTTGTTTTTTATCCATAGCATCCCATGCACGAATTACCTTCTTAACAGTCGGGTGTCTAACCACGTCGGCTGTCGTAAAGTGTGTAAACGATACGGTATCGATTGGAGAAAGAGTGTTCAATGCAGATACAAAACAAGAACTACCATTGACATCTGACTGTTTCGGATCACCGGTTATCACCATCTTAGAATGATTACCTAGCCGTGTGAGTAGCATCAATAGTTGTTTAGATGTTGCATTTTGCATTTCATCAGCCACAATGAACGCATTTGAAAATGTCCTACCTCGCATATAAGCCAGTGGTGATATCTCTATCACGCCGCGACCGATATAATCGTTAATGGTCTGTTGTGACCAATAAGTTCGGAACGCATCAAAGATTGGGCGGACATATGGGTCCATCTTCTGATTGACACTACCGGGCAGGAAGCCCAGGTCTTCATCATCTGCATTTACAGCGGGACGGCATATCACAATCCTGTCCACGATCCCTTCTGTTTGTGCCTGCATCGCCATTAATGTAGCAAGATACGTCTTGCCTGTACCGGCAGGGCCGATACCAAATGTAATATCATGTTCATTAATGTTGCGCAGGTATTCACGCTGGTTTTCGTTCTTAGGATTGATTTCAACCAGATGACGAGCTTTTTGAAAACTCTGGTCTTCGGATTGACGATTCTTTCTTCGTTTAGCCATTCAGTATAACCTCCAGGTTAAGTTACGGAGGTAACACGGGGAGGAAGTTTGTGTTACCCCCGCTATGAATGTATTTAATGCGATGCTTGACTAATAGGTGTATAACCTATACAATACTGTATCATATAGGTATAACCTAATGGAAGTTATTGCGTTTATGGTAAATATAGGGATCGTTAAATATTCCTTGACATAATTATAATTCCCTGATACAATCCACATTATCAATAAACCAATACTTCTGGAGATATCATGGTAAATTTCGATAATGTAGATTCAATGGCATCCATTGAACAGGATGAACAATTCGATTCTGTTACCGGTACACCATGGGAAAAGATTGCAAGCACCATCCCTCGCAACGCGTCGGTTGAAAAAACTCTGGATATCGCCGGTCTTGACTGGAATGTTGAAAAACGACCTCTTTTAGTTGATGCTGGTGGTGGTGATATAATCGCCGTACCAAAAACCTTCTGTTTAATGCGCACCGACACCAACGAATTCCTCAGTCCGTATATGGGGAAAAGTTACAAACCGGTTCAAAACGACCGTGCGTTTGAAGTATTCGAACAATTCGTTCGCGCCGGTGACATGAATATGGAAACCGCTGGTTCCCTTATGGATGGTAGACACATCTGGGGTCTTGCCCACATCAATAATGAGTTCACATTGGGTAATGGCGAGCAGATTCGTGGATACTTCCTGCTTATGCAGTCACATGCCTATGGGCACGCGCTGAAAGCCATGTTTACGGCGATCAGGTTCCCAGGTGGTCACAGCATAGTTCACCCTCTCGCGGGCGTAGGCGGCTCCACAGGCGTGTACAGTATGCCCCACTCTCGGGTATTCGATAATGAACGAGTCGAAGAGATCAAGGATTTGCTTACCAAAGCAAATGACAGTATGCTTGACCTCCGACAGAAAGCTGATTTCCTGGCAAATACCAATATGACCGAAGAGGATGGTATCTTTTACCTCGCCAATGTCTTCGATCAGAAACTTATCCAGAACTGCAAGGGCTCAAAGGCTGGTTTACCCAAGAGTGGTGCCGAGTTGCTCGAATCAGATGAGGCTAGCCGGACACTGAAGAACGTGTGGAACATGACCAAGGACTATGAAGGCTCGGATTTGTCCAGTTGTGATAACACTGCATGGGGGTATTACAACACTGTCCTGTATGCGATTGACCACGAACTCGGACATCGCGTTGATACCAGACTGAAATCAGCCTGGGTTGGTGATGGTTCCAATATGAAACTCCAGGCACTTGATATTGCTCTGGCTCTTTCCGCTTCCAAATAACATAAAGGTGAAAAATATGTTCAAATACCAACAGTCAGGACCGCGTGACAATATCATTGATTTGATTATCAATATCATAACCGTGTGTTTTATTGTGATTGCACCGGTTAGTGCTGTTTCTGCCAATCCACTGCTCGATTATTGCGCTGCGAAGTCATCCTTCGCTGATGTGGTATTTGACGAGCGTGATAACGTCAGTAAAAACGATGCGATTGATAAAGTTTATACTGAATGGGTATCTACTGGTCGGGTGATTCCGTGGCATTATATAGTTGATATGAATCGAGTTATCAACGATGTTTATAGAAAGAACAGCCGGAATGGTGGATATCGCCTTACTGACCACGATGCTTTCGTTTATCGTGTGGCTAAAAACTGCCTTTACAACGGATATTGATACAAAAAAGGGGCTCAATGAGCCCCTTTTCATTCCTACTTTAGTATAGGTTTACACTTTCCACCAGTTTGGTAGACCAGCACGGCGGCGGATCATCTTGATTTCAGCATCCGGATCATCCGGGTCGATCTCTGGACCATTACTACCACCACGATACACGCTACCAATAGATGCCATACCTATAGCAACCATTGCTTCATCGGTTCGGCTCTCGCTGATAGGTGCAACTGTGTGACCACCACCTTCCTTACTGAGGGGACCACCAGGGGTTCCGCGTGAGGTACCTTTCTGCACTTGCGGAATACTACCATCCTGCCCACCACCATCGGTGTTGCTACCGCCAGGACCACTGCCCTTAGTAGAGTTCTGACTCACTGGTTTGGAGTTCTTACCGGCTTTCTCGTTTCCAAATCCACCAGTTGGACCACCTGATCCATTAGCACCACCATTATCATCAGAACCGCCAGAAGAACCGGTAGGACCGGATGAACCAACATCTTCATTCGTATCGTTCTTGTCCATCAACTTGGTCTTGCCTTCGTGTTCTCGACCACCTTCAGGACCAGCTTCCTCGCCATCACCTTCGGCTTTGTCTTCGAACTCATAACCTTCGGCTTCATTATTACCGACAGAATTGGGAGAATCTCCATCATCTGAAATGGGATCGCTATCCTGCTGACCATCTGGTGTGTTCTCAACAGTCTCTGATCCATAATCACCGTCGGCGTCAACATCCTGACCGGTATAGGCTTCCTTGATTTCACCCATAATCATCTGGATGTCCTCAATACCAAGTTCACTGCCCTTTTCTCTAGCAGCCGCTTCGAGACCGGAGGCTATATAGCCAAGTTTTTCATCATCGGGCTGTTGTTCGCGGATGTCCTTCAGGAGGCGTTCAAGCAGTTCACGTGACATGGCAACACCAACAACGGCTCCATCATCCTCGTTTGCCATACTCGGCGCTGTGTTAGAAACACCCATACCATCACTGTCATCACCACAGTCTTCATCACAACCACATTCTTCATCGATCTGTAAGCCGATGTCTTTCCAGGAAAGTATGGACTCGTCCACGTCATCTTTCTCCTCATCTTTGTTAGAATCATCGGAATCCGAAGAACTATCAGAATAGTCATACGACTTCTTAGATTTTGTTGATTTACTCGAACCGGAAAGGTCCGCTTTAGGTTCTGCGCTGGTCTCTACATCCCGCTCGTTGCCACCATCATCGATATTATCGTAATCTGGGAGCCCTGGAGCATCTTCGGGAGCATCGTCAGCCATGTCTCCGTCCGGGTAAGGACTATCATGTGCTGCGGAAGCTCCTGCTTCAGTACTGAGTGGTGCATTTTTTTCGTCTTTGGATTGATCACCAGTGGTCAATACACTATCCCGTGGCTCAGGAACGTTATATTCCAAAAGGTCATCCATCGTAAGATCAAGTTTTGGCATATCGCCAAAATCGGATGTCCTACCACGATAGGTTCCCGGAATCGCAATCATGTGCTCATCCAGCTGTGTTTTCTTATTCATAGTCTGTTTACCTTCGTTTGAATGTACCTTATCTCTAGTTCCGCTGCGACTGTCATGTCTGTGTGCCCTGCTGCGCATGGCGGCTCTAACACCATCCTTCACAACGCTCCTAACACCGTCTTCACCACTCCCTGGTGCTCTAAAATCTGTTACGTCCGGTGAATCATCCGGGTCATCTTGAAATTTTGGTGTCCACTCTTTTTCACAACTACTACTATGGGTGGACAGTTCGCCGGTAGTTTCGGGGACTTCTTCTGATGCCAAACCACCCTCTCTAACCTTTTTAACTTTCTTTCCCTTTTTTTCTTTCTTTCCCTTTTTCTTCTTCTTATATCCATCTATTTCAACATCAGCTGGATCACTAGAGTACCGTTCGTATACTCTGAACAAGTATTTAGCCTCAGAAAACGGAACGCGCTCAGGTCCAAAAATACTAAGCTGTAAATTGTCCCATTCTACGACGATATTGGTTTTATTTATCTCAAGAACCGTACCACGACCTTTGTGAGGATGATCCACAATGATTGACTCACCGACTCGCATCTTTCCCTTCGGATTATTCAAACGCGGATTAGTATCATTCGGATCAGTAGCAACATTTACATCGTATGGTGCGCCAGTACCATCTTCATCCATCTCAAGTTTCTGTATGTCTTCAGGAGTTAGTCCGAACTCGTCTGCTCCTCCGAAAACTGAATTCTGTAAACCATCCACCGATGCTGGAGTCCCGACGCTGCCTTCTTCGTTTGTTACCTCTTCGGAAGAACCGTTGGCTTTTTTACTGCTCTTGTAGCCCTTATTTTTCATCCACCACGCCAGTGCATAGGGATTGTCAATATCTTTGTCTTTTTTCATCGACTTTACCGTGCCTTCAAAGCCCGGAGGACTAACTTCATCCATGCGCTTACCACTGGCAACCTGATCAACAAGTTTTCGGAAATCCGACATTCTTTATTTCTCCAAGGAAATTATAAATGTATTTAGTAGAAATAAGCGTTTAGCCGCATCAATCTATCGTTTTGGCTACTGAGTGGGTAAATGTTGAGGCGTTCTGGTTATTCTTGGTTGGATATATCTGGTAGGCTCCAGGTCTTCCTGGTTTCGGTCTCGGCGTCCAATTCTTTAAATCTGAGAAAATCTTCTGGGTTTCCAGTATCGAAGCACCACTTTACAAAAATATTCTGGCGCGTGGTTTCCAGACGGAGATCACTCCATAGTATAATTTCAATATTGAGCATAGATAGGAACTTCGTTTTCGCTATGCTAGCTCGTGTTGGTTGAGCGTTCATACAAAATATTTAACAGAGTTAGTGTATTTTATAGGTCATTTCTAGCGTTATTGCATAAAGATATTATGAAAAGCTATACTATGATAAATAACTCATTACGCCTAATCATTTTCATTTAATAAAATAGATATATCATTAGCAATATCAATATATTCTTCACGTTTTCCAGCTATCTTTATGTTAAACCACCTAATGAATTCTCCATACACCACAGTGGTTATATCATAAACACTCATACCCTTGGTAAGTTGCTGAGCAATTGCTTGTGATTCTGGTGAATATTCATCACGCGGGCATCCCGCCTCCATCAAATTAATTGGGTCTCGGTCTGCAAGTATTACCTTAATATTTTTCTGTAAATCGCTTATTAGAGGTCTTTGGTCATCCATCCCCACGTCCTTCCTTTCTTGATATGATTAATAGTGCCCTGGCTTACTGAGAATTTATCAGCCAGTACATGCTGCGTCATTGTTGTATTTTTGAAAATGAAGACAACATCCTCTTCGGACAGTTTATTCTTCACATTACTGACGCCTTTATTATCCCCAGGTTTAGACATTACAGCCTCGATAGTTCGATTATAAGCGCAGCAAGAGTTATATCAGGGAATGCAGAACGGGAGTTCATGTCCAGATATTCAGCAATTTTCAACACTGCCTTGTTTCCTTTCTCCGTATCATCATCAGCAAAGATAGCAGGAACGTTCTCATAAAGGTACCGGTATATCTTTTCCATTTCACCGACCGGAATAGAAGCAAGCATATCCCGTAGTGGGATCACACCATCAATACTGGTCAATGCGTTAGCTACCACGTCTTCCCACGGTGATTCAGCTTCCGAAGTATTCAATAATGGTGTTACAACACCATCGACCACACAGTCTTGGAGCAAGTCTATCCCCTTGCGTAGGTCCGGGTAGGTCTTGTCCAGGATATCTTCAAGGACAGATACCTGTGCTTCGTCGTCCAGGTCCAGAACTCCCTCAGCCAGTCCTATCTCACCCAGTTTGGTAATGAAACTGTCGGAATCCATTACATCGAACATGATGGTTCGTGCTCTGGATTTCAAAGCTCCAGTCATCCGATGAATGTGGTTACTGGTGAATATGAAGCGTGTGCTGTCACCATAGGTGTCCATAACACCCTTCAGACTGTCCTGGGCGCTCGCTGACAGGCGATCTGCCTCATCCAATACCACGAGACGCTGACCACTCCAACCGGCGTTCTCGCAAAATCCTATGATGTCTGTGCGGATCGTATCAATGCCTGTATTCAGGGAAGCATTAACGAATAAGTAATCGGATGTTTCCAGACCCATAACTTCAGCCATGAGCATGGCAAATGATGTCTTACCAGTTCCATACGGACCAGACAGGATTAAGTGGGGTACTTTTTCACCGGTTATCCATTCCGTCAACTTCTTCTTAGTGTTTTCGTCCTTCCAGACAAATTCATCCAGTGTGTGGGGACGATATTTAGTATACCAAAGTGCGCTTCCGCTCATTATTTCACCAGTGGTTTGCTTTCGCTAAAATAAACATCATAGTTGCTAATATCCGGATATTTCCTGGAGGAAAACAAATCCTCAAACTCGACATCTTTTCTATCAAAATACCCAACGATTACCACTTCTGATGTCCTGTTTTCAAGATCATGGTTTAGAGTATATCCTACTATATACCTATCTTTCATAGGAGTATATTTGGAAGCGGGGCTTCGTTTTGCCATTATATTAGGACGCTTACACTTCTTCATCGCTGTTTTTACATCCCACTTCTCATCATCTACCACAAAATCACAATCGTCTCCGTTATCCCGGTATTCAAAATCTACTCCCAATTCAAAAAGTATAGCAGTTGCTGTTTCTCCAAACAACCCGGTTGCCACCTTAACATCACCTGTACCATCAGGGAATGGTGTTTTCTCATTGTATCTGTCACCGGTTTTACTACTAGCCCAGAATGTAGCATTCTTACATTCCTCGTAATCCTTATCCTCTATGGTAACACAGTAGCATTTGCGCTTCTCAACTTCATCAGAACCGCGCTTCGCAAGATCAATCTCTATTGTGCGTACTTTTTTACCAACGGGGTGATACAATCCAGACATTATTCGAATCGTTCTTCTAGCTTAGCAAGTTCATCTTTGGAGAACCCACCATCATCAATAACAAGGATATCATCGGAGTGAATGCGCCACATTTTCTTACCGCTGGTATAGTTTATACCACGGAACCACTTCATGGTATCACATAACACTTTCATCCCGACTTCTATGCCTGTGGTTTCAGCGTACTCAGTGGTGGAAAGAACCTTCGCCCACCGGGGTCGTATACCAACGTGTGATTCTGAACCATCACGGTCCCTGGCGAACTGAGTGTCTTCCAGAAGGATAAACTTTCGACCGGGTGCCAACTCGATGGTTTCCTCACCATCGTCATATATATCAACCAGTATATCTTTCCGGAGTGCTCGTGCGTTTATGAGTGAATGTGACATATTTTTCCTTAAGTAGTATCTTTGACTAATATTATTAAGATAGCACCCAGGTGTGAATAAAACAAGGGGGAATCCTAAAAGAATTCCCCCTCTAATCGTAGAACTGTCAGGTAACTACGACTTGGTATTACCGTCCTTTAATGGAGTATTCCTTTGGAGTAACGATGTAGTGCAGCGCTTCCTTTGCACGCGTGGTGGCAACATAAGCCAAGTTGTTTTCCTGCTCCATCTGCCAAGAGCCGGTGGTAGCACGCATACCGATCAGGAACCGGTCAAGAAGGTAAACGCGAGCCGCTTCAAGACCTTTAGACTTGTGTATGCTGCTCAGTATAACCTTACCCTTCATCAGGTTCTCATCGTCCGTGTCCCTGGTGCGGGTGGAGAACAGTTCTTCAATGTCTGAAATCACAGTTGCTACCAGACCATCGGAGTTGTGTGTAACAAAGACCATGATGCTGTCGTAGCGGTCGTTGAGGCGCTGAATGGCATCCTCATCATCCTGGTTGTTGTCACGAATAATCGATTCCTGTATACGAACCCAGTCACGCAGCTCACGCGCCAGATCAGGAACATCAACAGCCTTAATCTTATCGATGATGCTAATCAGATTACGACCGATGTCACGACCTTTAACGAATACGGGGATGCGTTCAGCAATCAGGCGGTATGCCAATGTGATGGTAGGAGCATTGTTGCGGCAGACAACCATATCGCCACCTTTAAACTCTACGTTCTCATAGCTTCCCATGTTGGATACAACGCCTTCGATAGCATTAGGGGCTGCTTCCAGTTCCGGGTAAATCTTACAAGCCTCAGCAACGATGTTGGAGGCACACCGGTAAGAGATGCTCAACGGCAACTCATCAGCATTGAAAGTAGCCTTGAACTTGGCAGTAGCCTGGGTGTCAGCACCACGGAAACCATAGATGGACTGGCGGTTGTCACCAACACCAACAACTAAACCGTTAGGCTTCAGGATCATCTTGATGAGAGCAAGGTCAACATCATTCACGTCCTGGACCTCATCAATCATGATAACGTCATACTTGGGAGCCAGACCAGCCATTTCAGGCATGATAACCGGGAAGTACTTCTGCTCATCGAAGTTCACCTGGATGACATTATCGATGGTCTTATTCAGAACC
>VAPB010045570.1_pt1 | contig 12008 bp, 12 predicted proteins | sample 3395101 | NCBI WGS metagenome assembly VAPB01 (sample SAMN08290433, study PRJNA428436) | hydrothermal vent metagenome | isolation source: Deep-sea hydrothermal vent chimney | place: Indian Ocean: Southwest Indian Ridge | reverse complement strand
GTGCGGATCAGGAACCGCCTGAACATCTCGAGGAACCATGTCTCGGCCATCTGCCCCTTGTCGAGGTCCTTGGCAATATCGTACGTTTTCATCGCCCATCCTCGTTGTCTATCACGCACATCGCCTCTGTCGCGCCCTTATACTTGCCGTTTACCCTCATCTTTCGCGTGTCGTAGCTCCGACCTGGCAGGTGTTCGTCCATATTCCTGTCCCAGTCGAAGACGATGACGACCCTGAACGAATCGACGCACCTGCGGACGAACTCCCAATACTGTCCGTAGTCGAATGGCGGCATGTTGTACGCCGCCTGCTTGGATTCGTACGGGGGGTCCAAGACCGCGATGTCCGGGTTCTCGGGCATCGGCACGGCGGCGTAGTCCAGTTTGTGCAGCGCGGGGGCGAGCGACACGAACCTCTCGATGGACCGTTCGATGTCGTCCTTCAGGTGTACGGCCCCGGGTTTGTAGTCCCCCTTGATCGGCACATTGTATCCGTTCCTGCTCCACCTGTAGACCCCGGAGAAGGACATCTTCTGGAGGTAGTACAGCCACCTGTACCAGTTCTTTTGGCGCCTCTTCGCAAAGTAGTTCCTGTCGGTGAATGTCTCCACGACTGGCTGGCTCTCGTACTGCCGGAAGTACCTGTACAGGAACGGGTCCGAGTCATTCAGCACCGCCCGCCCGGCCAGGCTGGCGGATATGACGGCGGAACCCGCGAAGAACTCGACGAAATCCCTGCCCCTGTATCGCTCCAGCTTCCCTACCCAACATGCCTTGGAGCCGACATACGACGGCAGAAATTTGGTCAGACTGGGCAACCTCGCCTCCTCCACGCTTGGGATCATTCTAGCCTGTGACGAAGGAATCCCCGAATCCGTCGGCTGGTATAGTTTTGATGCGGTTCCGCAGTCCGTGTAGGGACTTGAGGAAACAAGGAGGGTTCGGAATGAGCTACCACGAGGCGATGAGAAGGCTGGCTTGGGACGAGGGCGCCAGCGATAGGTCGTTCTACTACGAGGACGACGGCGGAGTCGGCGGCGGTTGCCCGGACTGCGAGAGTCCGGACTGCACGGGCGACTGCGAGGACGCTGGCGACGATGTGGACCTCGACGACGAGGGCAGGCTGCGCCAGCGCATCACAGACGCCATGCCCGAGGGCGACCCGGAGGCGTACATGGCGAGCGGCCAAGAGCTGTTGGACGAGCTTCTCGCGAAGCCGGACCGCACAAAGCTGAAGCTGATCCTCGACAAGGAGGTCGAGGAGCTCAGGGCGCTCCTCGGCGACATTAGCGACATCGACCTAGAGGGGATGAAGAACACCGCCTTGGCGGCGTTCGACGCGGCCGCCGAGAAGGCGGGTCCGAGCAGGGGCGCCGTGATGGCGGCCATCGCGGCGATCAAGGCCGCCGCAGGCAGGGCTCTAGGGCTAGGTAGAGGGAGCGCGCGATGAGCAGGTACCACGACGCAAGGCGGTTTGTCTCCGAGAGCGACGCCGCGAGGCGAGAACGCGAGTTACACGATCTCGACCAGCAGTTCAAGCAGCCGCCTGTCGTGCCGACCAACCGCAGCGTCCACCAGCAGATGCTGGCCGCCGGGGTCGAGGTGGACAATCACGAATCCGACCTCTACGCGAAGGTAACCCCGGAATCCACTCGCATACTGGAGGAGGCCGGGATAACCGTGGACGGGCACAACGCGAGCGTGTTCACGAGCCAAGTGGATGGGCAGAAGTGGTACGACCTTCCGTTCAGATACGAGCCGTTTTGGCACGACAAGGCGGCGAACGACACTCGTCATCAGCCGACGACGGACGAGCGATCTTGCAGAGAAGTGGCCGACAAGATAGGAGAACTGCTCGACGCCGTCCTCGGCAAGTCGTTCATGACAGACGACCGAGCCTTGGGCAACCTGATTCGGGGACTACAGCAGACCAACGACACGATGCGCGAGCATCTCAATGCCAACTATATCTGGGATTGAGGCCGAATTCGCCCTGCGATCATAAGATGTGCGCGGTGGTACGCCATCCGCCCGGCCGCACGGCTGTGGAACTCCTTGTCGTGGCCGTACATCTCGTCCTGCTCCAGCCCGAACCCGAAGTCCTTGGCCAGCTCGTCGTACCATCTCAGTTTCCTCCGGGACCTCGGCGCCGACGTAGGATTCAGCTTTATGGTCTCCGATGTGTTCATGACGACCTTGTCCACGCCGTTCCGGCGCGCTGTGGTAATCAGGTTGCCTAACAGGTAGTGGTCCCACCCCTGGAACTTCTTCAGGATGTACTGGGCCAGCTTCTTGTTGAAGCCGGTTTCGGCCTCTTTGCGATCCTCCGTCGAGATCTCCGCAACCGATGTCTTTTTCTTCCAGTACTTTAATGCCTCATCCTCCCACGAGGACGGGAACCCGCCACCGAGGTTGGGGGTCTGTCCCGCCGCCGCGAGTTCGATGGCCCACATGAAGTCGGACTGTATCTCCTGAATGAACATGACGGATGTGCCGTCCTCCTCCTCCTGGATCAGGTCGTACCGTATCCATCCGACGCCCCGCTCGCCGTCGCCAAGCGGATGGGCGCTGGAGTGCCACTGCGTCATGGCGTCCACTATCAGGCCCTTCGTCCCGTGCGGCTGGTTCTCCTGCGTCTGCTTCGGGTTGGCCGCGTTCTCGTTGAAGTCCTCCACATACAGCGCCGCGACGCCCAGCATGTGTTCGTCCACATTCGATATGGTGTAGCCCTCGTAGTCGTCCTCCGCCACCATCCTGTACTTGGGCGGGTTCACAGCCTTGCCGCCGAAGCTCTTCGGCAGCATCTCCATCGCCTTGGGGTTCTTGCCATCGAGGTACGCTTGGAGACGGTCTGGTGTAAGTTTGGGCGATCCTTTGGCGATTGTCTTCCAGAACCTCTCCTGCCCGGCGACGGCGGGAAACTCATTGGCCATGTCGCGGAACGACACGGCCTCCCACCCCTTGTCCTTGAACGCGCCGAGCATGCGGAGCACCGCGTCCGAGTTGGGTGGCAGCTCGATCGGCGCGTCAAGCGCGTTTCGCATCACATCGAATGTCTTGTTGTCCTGCCGCATCAACTGGCGGTTCTTCCATGTCTCGCGTATCTCCTCTATGATCGGTTGGGTGATCTCATCGACGCTCTCGTATCCGCGCTCCTCGTAGTTCTGGAACTCGCTGTCGTCGGCGAGTTCGGCCGCGAGATTGTGTGGGGACATAACCGGCAACAAGCCCTCGGCGGCGATCCTCGCCACGATCTCCCCTATCGTCTCGCTTGGGAAGTCGCCGCCGTGCATCGCGATGTCACCGCTGTCGAGCAGCTCCTTAACGGCCCGCCGCACATCGTCATTGAACTCCTTGGCCCAGTATTCGTTGTGCGGCTCGATCAGCTTGTCCCAGTCGTACCGCTCCTCGTAGAACTCCGACGGTATCTCGGTGCCGTCGCCGAGTGCTCCATTCACACTCTCGGCCAACGAGTCGCCGGACTCCCACGGCGGGTACACTTCCCTCTCCCGGAACTCGTCGATCACAGACTCGAGGAGCTCGTCGGTCAGTTGTGCGCGGTCGCTGCTCACCACCGTGAGGCCGATGACGCCGCTGGCCCGGGCCACGGACAGGACCGTCGTGTGCGGTTTCGGCCTTTCCCGTACCGACTTGAACCGCTCGTCGTCCTCGCCCGTGTCGAAGAGCCGCCGCTGCCACGGAGGCTCCGGCGCAGGTCCCGACCGGAGGGTTATGGTGCCGGGCAGGCGGTCGCCGTATATCTCGTCCACGGCGGCGGCTAGGTCCCCGCCGGCCTGCGTCGTCTCCCCCTCGGAAAACATCTTCGCGAAGGAGCCGTCTGGGTTGAAGAGGAGGACGATGTTCCCGTACGCCCTCTTCAGGATGAGGCTGGCTATGATGGCGGCGCGGTTCGGCATCATGGTGGTCAGATCCAGAAAGACTTTACTAGCGTGCCACAGAGTGCGCTAGATCTGGATCAAGTGCTATAGAATGAGCAAGAATCACTATGTTGACACGATATAGCCGGGCGCGTACAATCGGTATGAACGCATTTAAGGCGATCTCGGCAATCGGCGCCATTGGTGTCAACAGGGTCTGGGTGTGGTGCGGATGGCTGTGGTCCATAGTCCTGTGCTGTGTCGATCTCCGCGTTGTCCGGGGCGTCGTGGGTCTCCCTGTGGCTCCTCGGGTTCTGGCTATCCCGGAAGTCCCAGTGACGCCTCGAACGCGGCCAAGCGGGCCATTCTCTCGAACAGGCCGTACCTCGACGCCGCCCGGAGCCAGACCTGCTGTTCGAGTCCCCCGATCTCCGCCTCCTCGAGGTTGAACCCCATGCTCTTCGGCGCGTCGCGGTAGTACCGCTTGCGCTTCGAGTCGGACTTCGTCTTGCCGACCGCGTCGTAGCCGCTCGGCGGCGGGTTCCCCTTGGTCCACTCGTCGAGTTGCCTCTTACTGATGATGGCCAGGGTCTTTACCCCGTTCTCCCTCGCGATATCGGCCACCTTGGCCAGCAGGTACTGCTCCCAGTTGTCGAGCAGGTCTTTCACCAGCGGCCAGCCGAGACGGATGTCCTCCGCGGACACGCTGGACGGCAGGCTCTCCGTTTTTCCTTCGCTCTTGACATATCGCCTGATCCGCCCGGCATCCGAGTCGAAGTCGGACTGTAGCTCCTCGATATACCATGTGTCGTCGAGATGCACCACCCTCGCCCATCCTATCGTACTCTCCAGTATGACAGGGTGCGCCCTCATGCCAGCGCCTGCGGCGGCCTCCAGCAGCCTCGCCGCCGCCGCCCAGTCCTCCGAAGCGCCGCTGCCGTCGCCATCGATCAGGTCGCGGACATCGAGCCTGAACACTAGGTTGTTCTTGTTGTACAGCCGCTGGGCCCCGCCCCACTCCCCGAGGCTCACACGGAGTCCCGAGTATGTCTCCTCGATGCTGTCGCGCGCGGCCTCCACCAGCGCTTTCGTGATCGAGTTCCCGTCAGCGAGCCTGTTTATGTCTAGTTCGGCCATGATGGACATCGCCAAGCCTGGGTGGGATTTCTTCAGTTGCGATATCGGCATCCTGCCCCTGTCGCTCATCAGCCTCAGCAGCATCCCGAGCCTCTCCGCGAGCGGCGTCTCGCCGGACTCGATGTTGCGGTCGAAGTCCACCCCGAGGTCCGTCACGTCCGCGTGCAGGTTGCCGCCGGTGGAGCAGTCGCTACAGAAGTATTCGTCCTCGTCCTCGTCCCAGATGGCGTCCTCCCTCGGGACATCCTCGCCGCACTCCCCGCAGGTCGTCATCGTCTCGTCCCAGCAGTCGCTGCACATCGAATCGCCGCCTTCGCCGGATCGCATGTCGTCGTTGTGGTAGTAGTTGCTACAGCCCTCGCAGTATCCGTAGTCGGACTTGCAGCTATCGCAAACGGACCTGTCCGCGCACTCGATCCATGTCAGGTCCTTGTCGAACTCCCTGTCACCGCAGCCGGGGCAGGTCGATGACTCCTCGGCGCATTTCGCGCAGTAGTTGCTGCCGCCGATCGCGACCTCGGCGTCCTGGAGGATCAGTTCGTCGCACTCGAAGCACTCGTTCAGGTCGTCGGCGCACTCGGCGCAGACGCCGACATCGTTCATGTCCTCGTCGATGGCCTCGATCGCGCACTCCTCGCACAGGAACTGCGTCTTGTCGCAGTTGTCGCACTCGACCCGCCGGGCGGCTGCGCCGCACTCCTCGCACCGCTTCGACGGCTGGTCCGGGGCTATCGGCTCGCCCCCCACCTCCAGGAGGAGCTGGCCCTCCGGCTCCGCGATGTAGGAGTTCAGGGCCTTGAGCATCTCGATCCGGTCGAGCGGCCACCTTATCCCCACCCCCTCGACAGATAGGCGGTCGGCCTCGGCGGTCATGTCCTGCGGGGCGTCCTTGCGGGACACGCCGTCGCCCATGTCCTGCGACCGCGACTGGTCCTGTAGACGGCCTACGGCCTCCGCCAGCCGCTGCACATCGTCCTGCACGATGACGGACGCGAGAAGTCGTCGGGCTGTCATGTAGGCCTTGTTCACCCTGTGGCCCCCTCCGCGAAGACTTTATCAGGATTCGCGTTTGTTTTGCTTTGCCGAAAAGCGGTATATTATGGTGTGGGTGTTCCCTGCGGGCGCCTTGGAGGAAACGGATGCCAGTGTCGAAGGAGATTTTGAACATAGCCCTAAAGCACAGAGTCTCTGACGAGTCGGAGAACCTGAGCCTGTGGGAGTCCGCCCGCGTGGACGGCGATGGCAATGTCGATCCCGACGCGACGGGACGCGCGTTGTGCGCCAACCTCATCCACATCGTCAGGGTCGCCGAGGAGTTCTCGGACTCCGGCCCGGTCAGCCCGGACGACCTTGTGTCGGAGGGGTGCATCCTGTTCGTCACGGCGTACATCCCGAAATACGACCCGAGCAGGGGATCGTCCCTCAAGAACTTCATCTCGGCGGCGCTCCGTAGGGACTTCGTCAAGATCATCTCCCGCGACGGAAACTCCGGTCTGGCGATGCCGATGGGGCGCCTCACGAGGATAGCCAAGAAGCGCAAGGAGGGCGACACGGAAGGCGCGGACGCGCTCAGGAGAGCCGGATCGGTGGTTTCGACCGACGCCGCATCCGATACAGAGCCGTCGGTGTCCATGTCTCCGTCGGAGGAGGTTGAGAGGAAGGAGACCCTGTACAGGCTCCGGCTGGCTATGTCCATGCTGACGGATAGGGAGAGGGACATCGTACGCGCCAGGTTCGCGCTTCCTCCGTTCGACGGCCAGGAGACCTTCAAGGACATAGGGCTGAGATGGGGCGTCACCAAGGAGAGGGTGCGCCAGATAGAGGCCGCGGCCCTCCGCCGCCTCCGCGAGGCGCTGCACACGCTAGAATAGTCGCGACGCTTGTTTCGCCAACCTTACACTCTGCTGAGGAGAAGAAAATGCCCGACGAAGACATCATGGATCAGTTGAAGGAGATCGACGACGACGAGATTCTAAGCCAAGAGGTCGACCCGGACGCCGACCTCGATTTAGATGGCTTGGACGATCTCGACGGACCGTCCGCCGCTGCGCCGCCCCGCGCGCCGGCTGTTGCCCCGCCAGCTCCGCGAACGGCGGCCAGCTCCGGCAAGGCAAAAACGGAAAAGGAAAAGCTGGCATCCAAAAGATCGAAGTCCAAGCAGCCGAAAGCATCCACGGACGCCGTGGCACAGGTTGAGATATCGGCTGAATCCGTAGCGCCAGTCGCCGAGACAGAGGCCGACGAAGTGGTCGTCAGGGCCAAAACCCTGCGGATCGTGGCCGACAAGGTCATCATCGAGATGGGCGGCAACATCTCGTTCTCGTAAGGCGACATGTTCGACGAAACCATCTCACTCCTATCGGCGCACTCGCAGGCCAGCGCCCTTCTGGCGCGCATGCGGGCGAAGGACGCCAAGTGCAAGGTGTGGCTGACAGGCGCCACGAGAAGGCTTGAAGAGAGGATGCCGCAGATCGAGATGTTGGTGTCCGGGTCTATGCCGCTCTCGCAGGAGGAGATCGGACCCGGGTTCGCGATCGGCGTGGTGACCCCTGGACACGAGGGCTGGCTCCTTGTCGAGAGTACGGGTGGCGCGGGTTTCCTGGCCGAGATGAGGGACACCAGGCAGCGCCTTGGACTAAAGTGGCCACTGCCGGACGGGAAAAGCGAACACGAGCTTCTCGAAGAAACATTCGGTAGGTACATCCCACCATGGCTGCGAAGCGACGCAGTGGACCGAAGCGATCCGCCGTCCACCGTAGGGGACATGCTTGTGGTTCCGAGGATATTGTCGGCATCATCCGCCAAGCAGGAGGTGGCCGGATATCTGGAGGCGGTCGGAGGCTCGGTGTTCGTAGTTGACGACGGAAGCCCTGTTGCGTCGTTGCTGTCACTCCTAGGAAAGCGGATCGAGAACCCCCGGATAAAGCTATCGACGGTCATCAAGTCATCCGCCGCGCTTCCAAGCGACGCTAGGGGGTCGATCGTGATACTTGATGCCACAGGCATGCGCGGGGACGGAGGTCGTGTCTGCGACGAGTTGGATAGGCTCGCCTCACTAACCGACAGGACAGTTATGCTGCTCAACCCGACTGGCCGGCAACCGTCCAACGACATGATCGGATACGACGACAATGTCGGCACGATCGCCGCGAAATGCGCGTCACTTGGTTGCCCGGTCATCGTCTGCGGCCACCCATCACGCCTAAGCCCTGGGGACAGCGCCGTCACCATCTTCCTGAAGGCGGGGTGTTTTCTGGCTCTCGGAAGTGGAGGCGGCAGGCCGAACCGCTGCAAATTCAGCCTCGACGCCGCAACAGCCATGGCCGCCCGCGCCGGCGCCAGGCCTAGGGACATCTGGAGACCATCTGAAGAGTAGGTTGAAAACGCCCTCCACCGTGCGTACAATGATTGAGGCTATGTTTTTATAGGAGGTGCGCATGGCGACGAAACGAGCGAAGAGAACAGCGATCCCGAAGGATCTCGATCCGCGGATTCCATTCGACAAAAGTAGGTTCGTGGACAAGGCCGAATTGTCGATCCAATGCCTGGCGGCTAAGCAATTCGACACCACCATATACTTGGGCTGGATTCCGCTGGGGGCATTGGTGACAGGCGGATTTGTCGATGTGGTCGATCCGCTATCGCTGAAGCAGGCGGGCCATCAGCGCGAGGGGAGCAAGAGGCGAATCGCAAGGGTAGCGAGCGAGTTCAACGCCCGCCGCACGCCGATGGTTGATCCAATCTATGTGAATGTGAAGAAGAAGGACATCCTGGCGAGCAAGCTTGAGGGCCACGCCGGCTTCGTGGAGCTGGTGGTGACGATCGACCAGGACAGCCGTGTGCTGGCAATCGTGGACGGGCAGCACAGGGCAGGCGGGCTGTCGTTCTCGAAATGGCTTGGCAACATGCCAGTGCCGGTGGTCATAACAATCGGCATCGACGAACTCCGGCTCCGCAGGCTGGTGTCCGACATCGGCGGGAACATGGTCAAGCACGACAAGGCGTTTCTCGGGAGCCTGGCCGCGTCCTTGATGCTCGGGCAGAACAACGGGAAGATATCCGATGCGTACAACCAAGACGACCCGGTGGAGGTGCGCAAATACAAGGCTGCCGCGTCGGCGGAGTTCATACGCAGCATGACGGAGAGTCCGCTGTACAACCGCATGACCCTGCGCGCCAAGGACGCCGACGGCCGCATCCCGATGGCGCGGCTGACAGACCTCATCGACTGGACGCTGTCCCGGAGCAAGAAGCTCGACGGCGTGGAAGACCCGATGATCATCGCATTCATCATCATCGACTTCTTCAGGGCGATGCGGATACTCGTCGGCGACGAGTTTTCCGAAGGCGTGATGCTGTCCGCAAAAGCCATGAGGGTACTCTCGAGGATTTTCTGGCATGTGACCGAGGAGCTGTTCGACGAGCTTCCGGACGGTTCATTCTGTTACCGCGGCATGCGGGAGGGGCATTTCAGCGACGCGGACACTAGGTACGAGCAGGTGGCGAATCTGCTAGCCCCGCTTTCTGCCTGGCGCGATCGCGACGAAACCGGCGCCAGCAGGTGGCTAAGGTGCCATTCTGACAAGCACAGCTCGGTCAACACATGGTACGCGTGGATGCTTATGACGCTTGGTTGGCAGGAAAGGCCGTCGTGCGTGCCAAACATACGATCGCAACTGGACGCATTGAGGGAGACGCGGTGATAACAATCTCGTACAGGGATTTGGTGAGGGACATCGTTGCCATCGAGCCGGATCCGGCGGTCGTCACATCGTCGAATGGCGCGGAGCTGGAGAGGAGGCTCGCAGGGCAGGCTGCGTCGTTCGCCAAATCACAGGGCCTGGACGCGCCTGTGGTCGCGGCGTTCGCGGAGGAGGTCGAGAAAGCCGGGCGGATGGACCCGGACCTGCGGCACGCGGTGCTGCTGGAGATTTGCGACAACGGACTTGTCACCTCCAGGTTCGCGGCTCCGGTCGCCGAGGACGACCTGACCACGGTCGCCTTGGTGGCGTGTACTCCAGCGGCTCTCGTCGGAATGTGCCTGTCATCACCCGCGACGGTGTCTCTCCTGCGGGCCATGTGCAACAGGGCGCGGGCTGGCCTTGAATGGAACTACGAGTGGTTCCGTCGCGAGGCCCTGCGACTGGCCACTCTCGGTGGAAGGCCGGACGACCAAGTCATTGCCCGAAACGCCCTTATTGCGAGGCTGGACACGGTTTGGTCGTCGATGGCCACGGAGTGCGTGTACGCCATGCTGATGGACGGCTCGGCACGGTTGGGTCCGGGGCTGTGGATAGAGGCCGCTGGCGAGCCGGACAACTGGATGTACCGCTCTTGGCTGGAGACGGCCAGGAGCCTGCCTTGGTTCGGGAGCGAGTTTTTCTCAGGCAAAAACTACTCCGGGATATCTGGTTTCGTTGAAAGCCTCCAGGCCGGAGGCGGGTGGTCGGCGACAGTCTTCGACGGGGAGAACCTGCTGGGGGTCGTCTCCGAGCCGTATGTGCTGGCCGACTGGTTCGGGTGCCTTTCGATAGCCGCCGCTGGCGATCCGTTGTACGACAACATCAGCGGTAGGTGGGACATGCCGTTCCTGTCCGCGAGGGAGGGGGTGGGGGTGCTAACGGTGTCGGCCGAGATGTCCGAGCGTCCGTCAGCGCTACTGCACCGGGTGCGATTACCGGGCTTGGCGTGGATCGGGCAGGCTTCCGGGAAGACGACGGACGAGGACGGTACGGTGTTCATCCAAACCGGCGACAACGAGCCTGTCCCAATAATGGAGTTGAGCGACAAAAAGGCGCTGGATAGCCTCGTGTTCTACACCTATGATGAATCAGGCTACCGAACGAGCTTCATGCACATGAAGGAGGAGTGAGATGCCCATCACGAGACAGGGCGGCGTTTTTGTGGTTTCCGGGATTGCCGCGGTCGGAGAATCGATCCTGGACGACGCCGTGTTCTCGGTTCGATGTGCACACCACCGTGAAGTCGGGTGCGGTCGAGGGTTCCTTCACCCGAGCGCTTTGGGGCGGAGGGCCGACAACAGGTGTCCGTACTGCATGAGGATCGAGAACTCGCAGAGGCCGGCAAGGAGATATCAGGCGCAACGGGTCCTGTCGTTCCGGAACGAGTACCGTGACCCCACGGTGCTTGGGATAATCGAGTTCACGGTGCGTAAGGGTATAGCCTGCACATACAGTTATGACGACACCCGGACTTGCGGGGCCCCGATGAAGACCGATACCGCCGACGGCCCGCGGTGCGCCAGGCATGCCGGGCGTAACCGCTAATCACAGCTCGCCGCGGGCCTGTTTGCCGGGCTGGCCCCATTTGGCCATGTGCGTCTCTGAGACCTGTCCATCGTCTGCGAGCTTTTTGCGCCGTCTGTAGACGCTAACGGAGCTGACCTTGAGTATGTCGGCTATCTCGTGGTGCGGCACATCCGAATCCCTCAACTCTTCGTGCATCGAATCCCAGTCCACGCTTCTTGTGCGGAAATCGCTGGGGCGCACCGACGCTATTCCGAGGCCCTTCCTGATCTCGGCCACCTTGTGTCGGCCTATGCCGAATATCCTGGCTATGTCTGTGTCCGGCTTGCCGACAAGCTTACCGGACATGAAACCCGCCTCAAGCATCTTGGCGATGATCTCGCTGGACGACCCGACCTCGCAGCATTTGCGCAGCCTCGGCACATCGCGGACACTGATGTCAAGCTTGTCAGCGAGATTCTGGTTCGTGTTGGCGAAGTCGCGCATGCGCAGGGAGTGTGCCGCGCCGTCTATGTGGACAGCGAACTCCTTTCCCCGCTTCGCGCATGCAAAATGAACCTTCATTAGATGTGAGCAGGGATACCACTGGCCGCGAACCCCGCATCCTCCCTTCTGTTGGATATATCACCCTTGCGCACCCGCCAAGAGCATCGAGTCAGCGCGATGCAATCATCCGGCTTCGCGTTCTGGCAGAGCCTCTTCCCGTCCTGAAGCCTGTGCAGGCTGAG
>VAPB010148761.1_pt1 | contig 12013 bp, 11 predicted proteins | sample 3395101 | NCBI WGS metagenome assembly VAPB01 (sample SAMN08290433, study PRJNA428436) | hydrothermal vent metagenome | isolation source: Deep-sea hydrothermal vent chimney | place: Indian Ocean: Southwest Indian Ridge | reverse complement strand
TTCAGTTCATGGCATATCTTCACGAGAGGGGCCACAAGGTCCATAATAAGCGGCGCTTGTCCGCTCCTGAAATAAACGCCTTCAAGGGTGCGGGTTTCCACACCAGACTCCAGTCTCACGGGACCGTGGACTCTGTCACCCGGCATGTGAAATGCGCGGAGAATAACCGTGTCGAACCCTGCCGCCCGGTAGCCTGCTATTTCCTCCCGCATCCCCTCCACGTCGTCAGCCCGCAGAACGAGCACCTGGACTCCTTTTATCCGGGGAAGATCAGCCTCTATCCTTGATATCTGTGGAACGGTAGCGCAGGAGGTGAATATCAGGCCGGTAGTGAGAAGTGCGGCAAAAAGGTATTTAGCTGAAGGCGGTTTCAAGGGCGTCCTCAATGGTATCTACGGGGATGACTGAGATCCCGGACACTTCTGGTATCTTGCCCGAACCTGAAGCCGGGATAACGGCCCTCGTAAAACCCAGTCTGGCCGCCTCCCTCAGGCGGTGTTCCAGCCGCACCACCGATCTCACCTCTCCGGAGAGTCCCAGTTCGCCTGCGAATACGGTATTCTCCGGAATGGGTATCTCCCTGATGCTGGACACCAGCGCCAGGGCTATCCCGAGGTCGGCGGCCGGCTCGGTGAGCCTCAATCCGCCAGCCACGTTGACGAAGACATCCAGGCCGCTGTTCTGAATACCGGCCCGCTTGTCCAGTACCGCAAGGATCAGGAGCACCTTGGCCATGTCCAGCCCGGAGGTCGTCCTTCGCGGATTCGGGAAGGGAGTGTCCGAAACCAGGGCCTGGACCTCAACTAACAGGGATCTTGTCCCCTCCAGTCCCATTACTATGGTAGAGCCGGGAGCCCGCCTGCCGGGGGAAGGGAGGAAGAGGGAGGACGGATCAGTCACCTCAACCAGGCCCTGTTCAGTCATCTCGAAGATGGCTATCTCGTTGGTAGAGCCGTAACGGTTCTTGACGGCCCTGATGATGCGGTGGTTAAGAGATGTCTCGCCCTCGAAATAGAGCACCGTGTCCACCAGGTGTTCGAGGGCCCTTGGCCCCGCCAGGGCACCATCCTTGGTGACATGTCCTATAAGCCAGACGGTCATGTCCCTGGATTTTGCCAGTGAGACAGCGTCAGCCGCTATCTGGCGGACCTGGCTTATACTGCCGGAGGCCGAGGAGATATCCGGGTGATGAAGGGTCTGGACCGAATCCAGGACAAGGACCTCGGGTTCGGTGTTGGCTACTGCGTCGGCGATCCCGGAGATGTCAGTGGCCGCCATGACAAGGAGGTTTTCGTTCTCGGTACCGGTCCTCCGGGCCCTCATACGTATCTGCCGGATGGACTCTTCGGCAGTAACGTAAAGGACCCTGGTGCCGCTTTCGGCGATGCTCATGAGTATCTGAAGAATGAGTGTGGATTTGCCGACGCCTGGATCGCCCCCCAGGAGGATAACCGATCCCGGGACCATACCGCCGCCAAGGACCTGGTCGAACTCGGGAAAACCGCTCTTTATCCTCCGGGTTTTGTCATCGGGAATTGCTGTGAGAGGTACAGGTTCGGGGGCGGGAGAAGCCTGCCTGCCTGATGTCCCGGTGTCCCGCAGTTCCTCGACCACCGAGCCCCAGGAGTTGCAGTCGGGACATCGCCCCAGCCACTTCGGGCTTGTAGCGCCGCATTCCTGGCAGGTGAAGATCGTCTGGCGCCTGGCCATGGGGGATCAGGGAAAGCCCAGGCCCGAAATGACGTACTTCAGATCGTCATCCACGAATTTCAGACCCCCACCGATAAGGATATTGGGATTCCTGCTCTGGTGGACAAAGTCGTCCACACCGAAGTCCAGGTGGAAGAACTTCAGGAATCGATAGCTCATCTGCAGCCTGAGCCTGGGGTTCTCATCGCGGTCAATATCCCAGGCGTCGAAGGAGAACTTGAGACCATCGTTGAGGTGAAGCCTGTCAATGCCGAAGCCGAAGGAGGATTCAATGTAACCGAGCCTGAAGATCGTGTTGTAGTAGCGCTTGCCCAGCTCCAGGGAGAACTTGAATTTGTCCCGGAAGACGATCTCCTCGGTCTGGGTGACCGTCGTAACGGATCCGACCGTCTCTGTAACCGTCCTGGTCTCGAACTCCCTGAGCCCCTCGGGATCATCGATGAGCTCCAAACGGTAGAACTTGTCTGGTGTAGGATGTATGTCCAGGGTCAGATACCCTTTGGTTCCATCCGTCTCGGTGAGATAATGCCCGTGCAGGTCTATGTTCAGCTGGATCTGTTCCGTCTTCTTCAGGACCCTTTTCAGGCTGCCCAGGGTCTCGTTCAGGTTCTCGTAGGCTTCGTCCTCATTGATCAGCTTGCCCACGGTCCCTTCACCCTCTTCGATGCGCTTCGAGATCGTCTTGATGGATTCCAGGGTCTCTTCGAGAACTTCGAGGTTCTCTGAGGCCTCGCGGATGTTCTTTATGACGACCCGCACATCCTCCCTGTTTTCCGAAACGAGAAGATCCAGGTTCGCCGTGAGTTTGCGGGTATTTTTCAGTATTTCGGCAATGGAGCGCTCGCCCTCATCTGATGCAACGACCCTCTCCAGGCTTTTGAGTATCCTGGTTAAACTTTCACCAGCCGACTGGAGCGATGCCAGAAGGGTTTCAAGTTCCACCGGCACCGTGGTGGTAACGGTAGTGTCCCCCGCTTTATATATTACTTCCGATGACCCCGGCTGGATCGCCACATACTTATCACCCAGGATGCCCTGGGACCTGATGGCAAAAGAGGCGTCGCGGTCGATGCGTACGTCCTCCCTTATGGTCATCGTGACAAAAGCCTTGCGATCCCTTATGAAGATAGCCTTCACCCGTCCTACGCTGACGCCCACCATTCTTACGGGGGCGTTGGTCTCAAGGCCGTTGGCGTTGTCGAAAACCGCATTGATGTCGTAGCCCCTGGCCTCTCCAATGTGCGTCACCTTCATGGTCCCCCAGATGAAGATCAGGAAGCCTGTCATTATTACCAGGCCGAGACGGGCCTCAGTGCCGAACTTCGCCATTTGAATTTCCCCTCACTGTCCCAGTTCCTCAGTTATCGGCCCCTGGGCCTGCCCGTGGATGAACTGCTGAACGAAAGGATTGTCCATGTTCCGTATTTCATCCGGTGACCCCTGGGCGATTATCTTACCTTTGTACAACATGGCGATGCGGTCTGCAATCTTGTATGCGCTCACCATGTCGTGGGTAATTGAGATGGAAGTTATGCCAAGCTCCTCTCTAAGCTGCACTATCAGGTCGTTAATGGCATCCGCCATGATCGGATCGAGGCCGGTGGTGGGTTCGTCGTACAGAAGTATCTCCGGCTCTCTCGCGATGGCCCTTGCAAGGCCCACCCTCTTTTTCATGCCGCCTGAAAGTTCCGACGGGAACAGGTCCAGGATCCCTACAAGCCCCACTTGCCTGAGCTTTTCCGCGGCTATATCCCTAATCTGTTTTTCAGGCAGGTGCCTTTCCTGAATGAACGCGAAGCCCACGTTTTCCCAGACTTTCAGTGAATCAAAAAGGGCTGCGCCCTGGAAGAGCATGCCGAACTTCCTGCGTACCTCGTCCATTCCCCTGGCATCCAGTCCGACAATAGAGTGGCCGTCTATCAGAATATCTCCGGCGTCCGGTTTGAGGATCCCGATGATGCACTTTATGAGAACGCTCTTTCCCACCCCGCTGCCCCCGATCACGACAACGCTCTCCCCGTCCATTACCTTGAGGTTAACCCCGTCGAGGACGACGTTAGTATCGAAGACCTTGTCAACCTCTTTTACCTGGATCTTGACGTCAGTGTTCATCAGAAGAAGATGGCGGTCAGGAAGTAGTTGGATATAAGGATGAGGATAGAAGCCACCACCACCGCTTTGGTGGTGGCCCTGCCCACGCCCTCGGCGCCGCCGCTGGCGAAGAATCCCATATTGCACCCCACCAGCGCGATGATCATCCCGAAAATAGCGGACTTGAAAATACCCACCATTATATCCGGATACTCCAGGAACTGGAGGGTCCGGTTGATGTAGATGGAACTACTCGTGCCGAGAGCCGTAACGGCTACTGTGTATCCGCCGAAGATGCCGACCAGGTCGGCGAAAACAACCAGGAACGGCATCATTATCAAAGAGGCAATAAAACGGGGCACGACCAGATAGTGTACCGGGTCCGTTGCCAGGGTCACCAGGGCGTCTATCTGCTCCGTTACCTTCATGGTGCCCAGCTCAGCCGCCATGGCCGAGCCCACGCGGCCGGCAACCATTATGCTTGCCAGAACCGGCCCCAGCTCCCTCGTCATGGAGAGGGCCACTACCGTCCCCACCAGGCCCTCGGCGCCAAAGCGCTTGAATCCGGAGTAAGTCTGGAGTGCAAGCACCGCCCCGGTAAAGATGGCCGTTATGAGCACCACGGGCAGGGAGCGGACACCAATTTCCTCCATCTGCTGGATAGTCAGTTTCAGGGGAAAAGGCCTCCTGAACAGGCCTCTGAAAACTCTCATGAGGAGTATCAGCATCCTGCCGGCTTCCTCGAGGAAGGAGAGGCTGCGCACACCAACCCATTCCAGGATGGCTGCGGGATTCACGGTCCGTTCCTGTGTATTCTGGTGATTCGCGAGGAGATCCCGCAGAAGATCTCGTAGGAAATGGTACCGGCCAGGTCAGCCAACTCCTGAGCGTGCATACTGACGCCATCCTGCCGGCCGATGAGAACGACTTCGTCGCCCACCTGCACATCCGCCGTATCGGTTATGTCCACCATGGAAAGGTCCATGCAGACCCTGCCTATGATCGGGAGCTTCCGGCCCCGAATGAGGACACGGCCTTTGTTGGTCAGACACCGGCTGTAACCGTCCGCATAGCCCACTGCGATGGTGGCTATACGGCTCTGACGTTTGGTGACGAAAACGTGTCCATAGCTCACCCCTGTTCCTTTCGGTACTTCCCGTATCTGGAGCACACGGCACTTCCATGAAAGGACAGGTTTTATTCCGTTTCCAGGTATACGGGCTGAGGGTGGGGAGCCGTACAGCATTATCCCGGGCCTGACGCCCGTGCCTTCGGGGTAATTGGACGTGAGGATTGCAGCGGAATTAGCCAGATGGAAGATCCCCGCCGGCAGACCTGAAGCTTCGGGAGAATTCCGGACTCCCACGAAGCGCTGGATCTGCTCGCTGGTGAACTCTTCATCGGCGAGGTCGGCGTTGGCAAAATGGGAAAAGACCCCCACAAGCTCAAGTCCCTCAGTAGACCGGATTTGGGCAAGGGCGGCGGGAGCCTCAGGCCAGGGTACTCCCAGGCGTGTCATCCCAGTGTCAACCTTAAGGTGGATACGGGCGGTTTTTCCGGTGGATGCCGCCATGGACCCGAGAAGTCTGGCGATCTCGATGTGGGGGATGGCCACCTCGAAATCCCAGCGCAGGGCTGCTGCAAGCTCGGGCGGGACTATCCTTCCCAGGACCAGAATGCGCTGCTTTATCCCAGCTTCGCGCAGTTCCCGGCCTTCTTCGACAGTGGCCACACCAAGGACATTTGCTCCGGCCTGAATGAGAGTTTTGCTGATCTCGATGGCGCCGTGCCCATAGGCATTGGCCTTAACAATGGGGAGGATGTCGGTCCCCTCGGGGACCGTGCTTGAGACGAGGCAAAAATTGTCCGTGAGAGCTTTGTGGTCCACCTCCGCCCAGCAGGTTTGCGATGCTGTTCTGCCATCAAGAAATTTATACATGGAATGGTGGTATCAGAAGGCTTCCCGCTCCGATAAGTCCTCGAACCGGGTATATTTATCCAGCCAGGTCAGTTTACGGGTACCGACGGGTCCGTTTCTCTGCTTCCCGATGATTATCTCGGCGATGCCTTTCTCGGAGGTAGCCTTGTTGTAGAACTCGTCCCGGTAGATGAAGATGATGACATCCGCATCCTGCTCTATCGCCCCGGACTCCCTCAGGTCGGCCAGGATGGGTCTCTTGTCCTGCCTGGCCTCAACGCCCCTGTTTAGCTGGGAAAGGGCGATGACGGGGAGGTTCAGCTCTTTTGCAAGGGCCTTGAGTGAGCGGCTGATGTCCGAGATCTCCTGCTCCCTGTTGTCAGAAGAACTTTTGCCCTGCATGAGCTGCATATAGTCCACGATAACCATTTCAAGGCCTTTTTCGGCCATGAGGCGCCTGGTTTTTGCTCTCATCTCCATAACGGTGATTGCCGGGGTGTCGTCAACATATATTGGCGCATCCGAAAGCAGTCCGGCGGCCTGGGTGAGCTTGGGCCAGTCCGTCTTGCCCAGATAGCCGCTGCGGAGCCGGTGGGCGTCGATACGCGCCTGGGAACAGAGCATCCTGGTAACCAGCTGCTCCTTGGCCATCTCCAGGCTGAAGATGGCGACCGGTTTCTTGTGCACAACGGCTACGTTCTGGGCTACGTTCAGGCAAAATGCCGTCTTGCCCATAGACGGTCTGCCGGCCACTATGATCAGGTCCGCGGGCTGCATCCCGGAGGTCAACTCGTCGATGTCCGCAAAACCCGTGGGCACACCCGTTACGTGCTCTTTTCTCTCATAGAGGCCTTCGATAGTCTTGAAGCTGCTCTTGACGATCTCCTTCAGGGAGAAAAAGCCCGCCCTGGCCCTTTTTTCCGAGATCTGGAAGATGCGTCGTTCGGCGCTGTCTAACAGTTCATCCACCTCGCCAGGTGAATCGAAACAGTCTTCAAGAATGCTGGATGTTGTAGTGATAAGACCGCGGAGGATGGCTTTATCGCTGACAATGCGGGCGTAGTGTCCGACCCCCGCTGAAGTAGGAACACCCTCCACGAGAGAGGGCAAAAATGATGCTCCCCCGATCCTCTCTAAAAGATTCTCGGACCGGAGCCTGTTGGTGAGGGTAATGAGGTCTATGGGCTCACCCTTTTCAGACAGGGTGATCATGTTGTCAAAGATTATACGGTGGCCGTCCTGGTAAAAAGACGTTGACGTGAGGATCTCCATGACGGTGTAGATTGCCTCGTTTTCCAGCAGAATGGAACCCAGTACGGCCCTTTCAGCCTCCAGATTCTGCGGGGGTACTTTCCTGGCCTCGAGGCCTTCAGTCATGGATCACTCTTTCTCTTCTTCTTCCGCCTCTTTTTCGACGATAACTTTCAAAGCTGCCGGGACGTTGTGTGGTAGCTTAACGGGGACCTCTAGTTCACCCAGTTCCCTGATCGGCTCTTCCAGCTGGATAAGTTTCCGATCCAGTGTTATTCCCTGGGCGGAAACAGCATCGGCCAGGTCCATGCTGGTGACTGAACCGAACAGGCGGCCCGTCTCGCCCGCTTTTCTGGTAAACGTCAGAGTGAGATCGGAAAGTTTTTCGGAAAGGGATCTGGTCCTTTCGGCATCTGCCTCCAACTTTTTCTCGATGGCTCTGAGATGATGTTCCTGGGCCTTGATATTCTTGCTGGTGGCCCTGACCGCCTTTTTCCTTGGTATCAGAAAGTTCCGGGCATAGCCATTCTTTACCTCAATGGTCTCGCCCATTTGTCCAAGGTTGGATACGTCCTCCAGAAGAATAACTTTCATCGTTTTGCTCCTTTTACAGTACCATAATGTTGAAAGAAGGCTGCATTATAACATCAAATCTGATCGGGTTAAATTTTATTCGCTCTCCTCGGGAAAGGGAAAGCGGTTGCGGAAGTCGATCCACGTATCGAAAAGACCCATAAGAGCGACAGTGATGATAAGCACCATGGGATACGCTATCGCAACAAACATCAGCATAAGCATCCTGAACATGTGAGGGATCCCCAACCGGGAAAAAATGTGCCCCAAAACAACCATGCCCTGAATCCCGTAAAGCGTCCCCAGGGGGATCAGTCCATTCAAGGCCACGTTCTTAACCGTTCCACTGCCCAGGATTACCGTGGCGGCCAGGACTGCGAAGACACCAACAAAGGGAAAGGGCAGGTACCAGCGGGCAAAAAACGACGGTTCTTCCTCTTCCATGAAACCTGTCTGGACCAGAAGCCCTCTGGTCAGCACCGTATAAAACGCAAGCAGCAGTGTCAGAGTGGAAAGCCAGATCCCGGCGAACAGGCGCTTCCAGATATCCAGGACCCATTGGAGCTGCTGAACGTTCTGGGCCGGGACATCGTTGCCCGCGGAAATCGTCTCCATGAAAAACCCCATCTTCTCCAGCGTCTGCCTGTAGACTTCACCTAAGGTGAGGTCCACTGCAGAACTGTAGATGAACATGGTGACAAGCCCCACACCGGCTACAAATCCGACTCCGGCGAGAACAGAAAGATGTGGCGGCCCCTCAGCTCCTATGGCCCAGTAAATCGCGAGGCACAAAGGGAATGTTTCCACGGCAAAAAGCAGGCCCGCGCCGGGACCCTGCACAAAGGCAGTGGCCATGGCTACGAGAGCGATGGCACCGAGGCCCTCGGTGATGTTCCTTCTTCTCATCCCGTAGGCGAGGGGTATGGGTGTCATGACACCCAGGGCGGTTCCCAGGGAAGGATGCAGGAAAAAAGCTCCCAGTGGAACGATAGCTATCCCGACGAGAGAGAGCCAGAGTTTAATAATCTCTTTCTGGTCCGGACTCTCAGAAAGGACCTGATTATGTGCGTTCTCGATCACCATATATCCGATAATTGCTTATTGAGCATTAGAATATTGGAGCATTAGAGCACTGGACGCGACGAAATATATAGTCAATACAAGGATCTTCAATATCTAATGATCTAATTTCTAATGTTCTAGACTAGCTCTCAACCGTAAACGGCAAAAATGCTATACTGCGGGCCTTCTTGATGGCCGCTGTGAGCTTCCGCTGGTGTTTGTCGCAGTTGCCGGATATCCTGCTGGGCAGGATCTTTCCCCGATCGGTGATGTACCTTTTCAGTGCCCTTGCGTTCTTGTAGTCGATCTTGTCAATATCATCCACGCAGAAATGGCAGACCTTCCTCCGCCTTCCGAAGCTTCTCTTCATCATCTCTTAGTTGTCTCCTGTATGAGCTCTGACCCCATATTATTAAAACGGGATGTCCGATTCGTCGAACTCGGCGTCGTCGCCGCCGGGTGCGTCCTTTGCACCCTCAGCGCTTCTTGAACCAAGGAACTGGACCGTGTTGGCCACTACTTCAACCTTGCTTCTCTTCTGGCCTTCACTGGTTTCCCAGCGGTTCTGCTGAAGTCGGCCCTCAACGAGGACAGATCTTCCCTTGCTGAGATACTCGCTGCAGTTCTCCGCCTGTTTGCCCCACACTACGATGTCGAAGAAGTCGACCTCTTCCCTGACCTCATCCTCGGTTTTGTACCTGCGATTAATAGCAATACCGAAGTTTGCCACCGCGGTTCCACCGGGGGTGTACCTGAGCTCGGGATCCCGTGTGAGGTTACCCATGAGAATGACGCGATTGTAACTTGCCATGTCAGCCGTCCCGTATGGTTAGGGTTGGATCATCAAGGAGCTGGGGCTTGTCCTTAAGCGTCTCTTCGATCGAATCCACTTTCACCGTCATATAACGGATGTTCGTATCGGTGATACGCAGGATCCTTTCCAGCTCTCTTATCGTATCCGGTTGAGCGGCGTAGAGGAGATAAACAAAGTATCCCCTTGGGTTGCCCTTGACCTGGTAGGCAAGTTTCTTGAGCCCCCAGATCTCAGATTTGTGGACTTCTCCACCGTCGTCAGTGATGATCTTGTTGTACACGTCGACACTCTCCTTGACCTGGTCTTCAGTCAGGTCAGAGTGCAGAATACAGATGGTTTCGTAGCCTTTCACATTGAGTCTCCTTTCGGGCTACAGCCCCCGCTGGCCGGGTGGATCCGGTGCGCGAGCAAGGAGTTTGTGTGCTCTTCCCGTGAACATGCGGGGAAGGTTCGAATTTGAAAGGACTTGTTTAACATAATTAACATCGGTTATCAAGTTATGAACCAGTTGTTAGTAAATTCGGCTCATCTCCCGGTTAGTAATGGGATTTTGGAATAGTGTATTCATCAGGCCGGGTTTTTGGGTGTAATCACTCGCCTTCGCAACCCCCTTTTAGCTTCGCTTCGTGATTCACCAAAACCCCGGCTAATTTACTAACAACTATTTTACAGAGCGGTTGAAGCGCTCTTTGCTTATACGTACAAACGAGTTGCACTTAACGCATTTCAGTACAACTTCCACACCCATCTGGATAACCATGAACTCGCCAGAACCGCATGGGTGCTTCTTTTTCAGAGACACTTTGTGTTCTGCAAGGTTTGGGTCGGTTTTGGTAGCTGGCATAGGGCGAGTTTCTAGTTTCTCGTTTCTGGTTTCTAGTGATAGTAACCGTTCAATGCCTGCCAGCCGAAGCTGATAAGCAATTATAGTTATAGCGAAGGCTGGTTCAACGTTCAAGGTTGGGGTAGAACATTAGAGCATTAAATATTGGAAATTGGAGAATGGAAATTAAAGTTGTTAGTTGTTGGTTGTTAGTTGTTAGTAAAATCTATGTTAAACCAGCAAATAACAATTTAACTAAAATATCTGCAAATAGGAACATTTATTTCCATGCAACTTCTTGAATAATAAACAATTTTCTTGACATTCAATATATCTATCTCGTAGCCTTAAGGTAATTCCGGGGGGGACATTGGGGCCGTCCGAAATCCTGCTATTCGGTCCAGATCAAGATCAAAAAAATAACCCTTACGAAACGGGGGGGTATTGTCATGAAACGAATACTAGGAATCCTGTTGGTCCTTTCCTTAATGCTCATTCTTCTGCCTTCTTGCGGCGGGGGAGGGGGCGGGAACTCGGGCTCAAGGTCCCACTTGGCTGGGAAATTCATGAATCCTATGACTCAGGCCAACGATACCATGTCCGTTGCCCTCGGTGACGTGGACGGCGACGGCGACCTGGACCTGGTGGCGGGGAACGCCGGTGTGGCCAACCTCGTCTATGAAAATATAGGATCTGGCATCTTTACTGACACCGGCCAGGCATTGGGGACATATAGTACCAGGTCCGTCGCCCTCGGTGACGTGGACGGCGACGGCGACCTGGACTTGGTGGAGGGGAACAACGGTCAGGCCGACCGTGTCTATTTAAATAACGGATCTGGCATCTTCACCGACACCGGCCAGACATTGGGGACATATGGTACCATGTCCGTTGCCCTCGGTGACGTGGATGGCGACGGCGACCTGGACCTGGTGGAGGGGAACTACGCTCAGGCCGACCGTGTCTATTTAAATGACGGCGCGGGTAACTTCACCGACACCGGCCAGACATTGGGGACATATATTACCTGGTTCGTTGCCCTCGGTGACGTGGACGGCGACGGCGACCTGGACCTGTTGGAGGGGAACGACGCTCAGGCCGACCGTGTCTATTTAAATGACGGCGCGGGTAACTTCACCGACACCAGCCAGACATTGGGGACATATAGTACCTCGTCCGTTGCCCTCGGTGATGTGGACGGCGACGGCGACCTGGACCTGGTGGAGGGGAACTACGCTCAGGCCGATCGTGTCTATTTAAATAACGGATCTGGCATCTTCGCCGACACCGGCCAGACATTGGGGACATATAGTACCATGTCCGTTGCCCTCGGTGACGTGGATGGCGATGGCGACCTGGACCTGGTGGAGGGGAACTTGGATCAGGCCGACCGTGTCTATTTAAATGACGGCGCGGGTAACTTCACCGACACCGGCCAGACATTGGGGACATATGGTACCTGGTCCGTTGCCCTCGGAGACGTGGACGGCGATGGCGACCTGGACCTGGTGGGGGGGAACTTGGATCAGGCCGACCGTGTCTATTTAAATGACGGCGCGGGTGACTTAACCGACGCCGGCCAGGTATTGGGGACATATAGTACCAGGTCCGTTGCCCTCGGTGACGTGGACGGCGACGGCGACCTGGACCTGGTGGAGGGGAACTTGGATCAGGCCGACCGGGTCTATTTAAAGGACGGCGCGGGTTACTTGACGGACACCGGCCAGTCATTGGGGACATATGGTACCTGGTCCGTTGCCCTCGGAGACGT
>VAPB010463049.1_pt1 | contig 12049 bp, 10 predicted proteins | sample 3395101 | NCBI WGS metagenome assembly VAPB01 (sample SAMN08290433, study PRJNA428436) | hydrothermal vent metagenome | isolation source: Deep-sea hydrothermal vent chimney | place: Indian Ocean: Southwest Indian Ridge | reverse complement strand
TAGAGTTGGATTTTACGGAAAAACAGATGAGATGGTTTACACCCGCGAAAGCTTCTTCGAAAACCCTGTAATGGCGCTCGATCGTAGATGCGCTGTACAGGTAAAAGGGCGTTCCTACCTCAGCTGCGATGGTTTCAACCGGCACTTCCTCGCAGTGTAGTTCATTTCCCTGGTAGTTAAAGTAATTCATCTCTTTTATGCGGCGCGCGATAACGGGTAATCTGCTGCGTTCTCAGTCGCGCGTGATCCTCGAAGTACTACCAATGTACGTCTCCGGTCCCGCGCTCCCTGCGGCCTTGCATCTCACCCATTCTCCCGCACCTTAAAACCTTTCTTCCTGTGTAATTTCGTATTTCAGATTTTATAGACCCTGGATTCTAGACCTTGGACTTTGGACCTTGGACTTTGGACCTAAGACCCTGCCCCCGAAAAAAGAACGACAATCTAACAGACAAAATCAGAGACTGTCAATCGGTTCAACCTTATTCTCAGCATCGATCCGACCATTGTCGTGTGTTGAGGCGCTCCCTTCATCCGGCCCCCAGGGACCCGATGGATTTACGGGTGTTCCTCTCACTCCGCATGAAATGGTCAGGATTACCAGGAAAAGACCGCTAATCAGTGTCAATCTGGGCCAGGAAAGCACGAGCCTCCTCCATGGCGTCTTGTACTCTTGCCGGCGCTGTTCCACCGGGAACATCTTTCTTATCCAAAGATGCCTGAACGGTCAGGATTTTAAGCGCGTCCTCATTAAAATACTCAGAGAAGGTGCGCAGTTCGTCAACGGACATTTGGGAGAGAACCCTTCCCTTGTCGAGACAGTCCCTTACAATCTTTCCGGTGATCTCATGGGCATTTCTGAAGGGCACTCCCTTCTGAACCAGGTAATCGGCCAGGTCTGTGGCAGTGATGAACCCGTCAACGGTTGCAGTTTCCAGGCGTTCCCGGTCAAAACTGGATCCTGCCAGAAGGCCCGCCATGACTTCCAGGGAACCGGAGAGAGTGTCCACTGAGTCGAAGGTCGGCTCCTTGTCCTCCTGTAGGTCCCTGTTATAGGCCATGGGCAATCCCTTAAGGGTTACCAGAAGTGATGTCAGGTTTCCGATCATTCTGCCCGTCTTACCGCGAATCAATTCGGCTGAATCCGGATTCTTCTTCTGGGGCATCATGCTGCTTCCTGTACTGTAAGAATCCGGCAGGGCCACAAAGGAGAATTCGGTGCTTGCCCAAAGAATGATCTCCTCCGCAAGGCGGCTGAGGTGAATCTGGCACAACGCGGCGGCGAAAAGGAACTCGGCAACAAAATCCCTGTCCGATACGGCGTCCATGCTGTTGCGTGACACTTCGGAGAAACCCAGTTCGTTCGCTGTCATCTCTCTGTCGATGGGAAAAGAGGTGCCGGCCAGAGCTCCTGATCCCAGTGGAGATGCCGACAGGGTGTTCATGAACCCGGCCAGTCTCCCGTGGTCTCTTCTGAACATCTCAAAGTACGCCATGAGGTGATGAGAAAGCAGAATGGGCTGTGCCCTTTGCAGATGAGTATAACCGGGCATAAAAGTGCCGGAATACTCCTCGGCCTTCTCAATGATCACTCTCAGTAGTTCAACGAGAAGATCCCTGATCCTTCTGGCTTCCTCACGCAGATACATTCTGAAATCCAGGCCCACCTGGTCATTGCGGCTTCGTGAAGTGTGAAGACGCGATCCGGCATCGCCGATCTGTCGGGTCAGTGCGGATTCAATATTCATGTGAACATCCTCGAGGGATGGATCCCAGTTAAAGCTGTCATCCTCGATCTGATGCCGGATATTTTCCAAACCCTCGATGATTAAGCGGGCATCTTCCTTTGGAATTATCCCTCTCTCACCAAGCATCCGGGCATGTGCGATACTGCCCTCGATATCCTGGCGATAAAGGCGTTTGTCAAAGGATACTGATTGGGAGAAACGTTCCATGACATCGGATGTGTCATGTCGAAATCTGCCCTGCCACGGTTTCTTACTCATTGGTGCTCCTTTTTCAATGTGTATTTAAGGAGGTCCATCATTCACGAGGTTATGTGCGAAAGATCCTGGATAGGATGTGTCTTGTGCCGTCGGTGATGTCGAGGTTCTCTGTCATGCTCCTGTCAGCCCAGATAACCTCCGAAACTTCATCGGTGTTTGGAACAAGATCCCCACTCTTTGAAATTGCCAGATAGTATAATATCACGTAATGTTCGCTATGCTCATCTGAGGGTGCGATTTCGTATACGTCCACCAGCCCCTTGACATGGACCTCAAGTCCCACCTCCTCAAACACCTCTCTCTTCAGAGCAGCGGTAATGGGTTCGCCCAAAGCGATCTTTCCTCCAGGCATGACCCATTTGCCGAGATAGGGAGGGATGGCCCTTCTGGTCAGGAGAATGCGGCCTTCTGTGTCTTTGACCACGGCGACTACCGCCGTTCTGACAGCTTTCTTTCTATATTTCATGTTTGTTTATCCGAGATCAAAGAACGAAGAAAAAGCGCTTGTCACTGCGAGGTGTTTGGCGACCGCGGCAGTCTCGGCTTGCTGAGATCGCCACGTCACCCTTTTAATAAGGATCAGGGTGACTCGCGATGACGATCACTTGCTCTAATCACCTCGTTACCTCGACACCTCGATACAATTACTCCTTCTTCCTCTTCTTCTCAAGCATCGCATTGATCCGAAGCCGGAGGGCGTTGACCTTGATAAAGCCTGTGGAATCGGCCTGGTCGAAGACGGATTCCTCCTCGAACGTCGCGAAATCGGGCATATACAGAGAATGCGGAGCCTTTCTGCCCACCACATGGCATGCGCCCTTGTACAACTTGAGCCTCGCGGTTCCGGTGACTCCTTTCTGGGTCTCATCGATGCATTTCAACAGCCATGACATCTCCGGAGAGAACCAGTATCCGTTGTAGATCAGATCTGAAAACTTAGGTGTCAGAGAGTCCCTCAGGTGCATGACCTCCCGGTCCATCGTCAGAGATTCCACGGCACGGTGTGCCAGGTGCAGGATCGTCCCGCCAGGGGTCTCGTAAACCCCTCTGGATTTCATGCCGATATACCTGTTCTCGACCATGTCCAACCGGCCGACCCCGTGCCGTCCCCCCATCTCGTTGAGCCGCTCGAGAAGGGCGGCCGGCGAGAGCGGTTCTTCATCCACCGCGACGGGGTTCCCGTCATCAAAGTATACGGTCACATATTCCGGTTTGTCCGGCGCGTCTTCAGGAGCCACCGTCAGTGTGAACATGGATTCATCGGGTTCATGCCACGGGTCCTCCAGAATCCCGCCTTCATAACTGATGTGAAGAAGGTTCCTGTCACTGCTGTACGGTTTGTCTTTGGTCACCGGAATGGGGATGTTGTGTTCACGCGCGTATTCGATCAGAGATGTCCGGCTGCCAAGGTCCCACTCCCTCCAGGGTGCTATTATTGAAATACCGGGCATGAGCGCATGGTATGCGAGTTCAAATCGAACCTGGTCATTGCCCTTACCGGTGGCGCCGTGTGAAACAGCGTCCGCTCCGACTCGTTTTGCCACCTCGATCTGGGCTTTGGCGATAATGGGACGAGCGATGGATGTGCCAAGGAGATAAAAGCCCTCGTAAACAGCATTGCCCTTCAGGGCGGGAAAGACGAAATCCCTGACAAATTCCTCCCTGATATCCTCTATGTGGACATCACTGGCGCCTGTCCTGAGTGCCTTTTCCCTGAGGCCATCCATCTCATCGCCCTGTCCGAGATCGGCGGCGAAGGCGACCACTTCGCATCCGTACTCTTCCCTGAGCCAGGTGAGGATGACGGAGGTGTCCAGGCCGCCGGAGTAGGCCAGTACTACCTTTTTGACGTCGGGTTTACTCATCTGCTCTCCCTATAATAATGCGGTGCGCGATAACAGGCAATCTGCTGTGTTCTCAGTCGCGCGTGATCCTCGAAGTACTACCTTCGTACGTCTCCGGTCCCGCGCTCCCTGCGGCCTTGCATCTCACCCATTCTCCCGCACCTTGAATTTCCTCTTGGATATTTGTCCTCTGAGGTCCAATTTTTTCTGGCCTCTGGCCTTGAATCTACCGCACTCTGGCGAGCCTTAGAATCTTTACTTCCCTGGTTAATTCATTTGTGCGCTGGGTTAAATGTTTTTGTCCTGATCACCGATTACTGATCACTGATTACCAGGGTTTCCCCACCCATTCTCCCGCACCATAAAATCGATTCCTTTTGTTTATAGCAACGTATTTAACCAGAAACCAGAAACCAGAAACTAGGTCAACAGCCATTCCATGAGCGCCTTCTGAGTGTGGAGGCGGTTCTCGGCCTGATCGAGAATGATGCTTCTGGGATGCTCCATTATCTCATCTGTGATTTCCTCACCGCGATGTGCCGGCAGACAGTGCAGGACCATGGCATCCTCGCTTGCGGAGGAGAGCAGCTCAGTATTCAGTTGATAGGGGGCGAGGTCCCGCCTTCGCTTCTGGGCTTCATCTTCCTGGCCCATGCTGGTCCAGACATCCGTGTAGAGAAAACGTGCGCCTGAAACGGCGGCTGTCGGGTCTCTGACAACCTGAACCGATCCTCCGCTCCGGGAAGCCAGGCGGCGGCCGTTTTCCAGATAGCCCTTGTCAGGGTCATAACCATCCGGACAGGCGAGGACGAGGTCCAGCCCCATCATGGAACAACCTGTGATCAGGCTGTTCGCGACGTTATTGCCGTCACCCAGATAGGCGATCCTGGTCCCTTTCAATTGGTCCGTGTTCTCCTGGATGGTGAACAGGTCGGCAAGGGCCTGGCACGGGTGGGTCAGACCGGTCAATGCGTTGACAACCGGAATGTCCGCTTCCTTTGCCAGGATCTGGACGGTTTCCTGGGAGAAGGTTCTGACAACCAGGGCTGAAAGATAGCGTGAGAGAACCCTTGCGGTGTCGTGCAGAGGCTCCCCCCGGGACAGATGGACATCCCTGGGACTGAGGAAGATTGACTGGCCGCCAAGCTGATGGATACCGACCTCGAAGGAAACCCGGGTCCTGGTGGAGGCCTTCTCGAAAAGAAGCCCCACACTTTTCCCAAGCAGGGGACAGTGGCCTGGGTCGGGCGATTGTTTCATCTCACGGCTCCTTTGAAGCAAGCCTGCAAGTTCCTGTGGTGTCAGATCCAGAAGGGTCAGAAAATCCTTTTTCATCAGGATGAACCTCCCTGGGACAGGAGTGTGTCCCTCAGAGCGTCGATCAGACCGTGGATGTCCTCTTCGGTCACAGTAAGTGGAGGGGTAAAGCGCAGCGTGTGCTCCTGAACTACGGTTGTCAGGTATCCGCGCTGTATCAGCTGCTGCACGACCGGTGCCGCTTTTATGTTCAGTTCAAGACCGATGAGCAGACCGGTACCTCGGACCTCCAGCGCCGCCGGCTCGGACTGGACCAGATCCTCCAGACCTTCAGAAAGGATGCGGCCCATTTTCCCGGCGCGGTGAGGTAGATCCTGTTCGACGACCGTGTTGATGGTGGCCAGAGCCGCCGAGCAGGCGAGAGGATTGCCGCCGAACGTGCTTCCGTGCGAGCCTGGTCCCAGATGGGATGCTGCCTGTTCGCTGGCAAGAACGGCACCGATGGGGAAACCGTTGCCGAGACCCTTGGCCAGGGTGATTATATCCGGCTTGATGCCGAAAAGTTCATAGGCGAAGAGCACTCCACATCTGCCCACCCCGGTCTGGACCTCGTCCATCATCAGCAGGACATTATTCGCACGGCACAGATCGGCCGCCTCTTTTACAAAACCGGGATCAATGGGTCTGACACCTCCCTCCCCCTGTATTGGCTCCATGAAAAAGGCGCAGGCATCAGGGAGGTGATCCCTCAGGCCCTGAATATCGCCTGCCTCGATGTGGACAAACCCTTCCGGGTAAGGGGAGAATGCCTCGATGTGATGTTTCGGGTCGGTTGCGGTCAGTGCCTTCATGGTTCTGCCGTGAAAGGCGCCCTTCAGGCTGATAACTGTGTTTTTTCCGGAACCGTGTTCCTCAAAAGCTGTTTTTCGGGCGACCTTGATAGCGGCTTCCGCTGCTTCCGCCCCGCTGTTGCAGAAAAACACGCGGTCCATGGAGGTTAACTCGGTAAGCCTCCTTGCCAGGTCGATCTGGGGGGTGTTGTAATACCAGTTTGAGACATGAAGGAGATTCGCGGCCTGGCGCCTGATCGCCTCCGTCACGGCGGGATGACAGTGACCCAGATTGCAGGTTGCGATCCCGGCGACAAAATCGACGTACTCGCGGCCCTCGGAGTCCCAGACGCGGCAGCCATCCCCCCGCTCGAAAATCAGGGGATACGGTCTGTAGTTGGGGAAAAGGCAGGTTCTGGCAGTCCCGAGTTTTTGTTCAACATCCGATCTTTTCACTGGACGATTTCCGTTCCGATGCCTGTTTGAGTGAATACTTCGAGAAGGACAGCGTGTTCGATCCTCCCATCGATGACGTGGACCTTGGCGACACCAGCTTCCAGGGCGGCACCTGCCGCTTCAACCTTGGGAATCATCCCGCCGTGGATAATGCCTCCCCTCGTCATTTCTTTGAGGATCTCCCGATCGATGGAAGGGATCAGGTTGCCCTCCTCGTCCTGAATGCCGGGGACGTCGGTCATGAGGATGAGCTTTTCCGCCATCAGGGCCCCCGCCATGGCGCCGGCGACAGAATCGGCGTTGACATTATAGGTGTTTCCATCACCATCGACACCCACGGGAGCAATGACCGGGATGAAATTGCCGTCGTCCATTCGCTGGATGATCTCCGGATCGATATGGACCACCTTGCCCACCCTGCCCGGGTCAATTATCTCGGGAGGGCCGTCTTCAATGGAATCATCCTCGATAAGGAGTTTTTCCACATGGAACAAACCCCCGTCCTTGCCGGTCAGGCCGACAGCTCGTCCGCCATGTTTTTGAATAAGAGCGACGATATCCTTGTTGACCTTTCCTCCCAGCACCATCTCAACGATGTCCATGGTTTCCTCATCGGTTATACGATGCCCTCTGACGAAGCGGCTCTCCTTTCCCATTTTGGCCAATGTCTGACCGATCTGGGGACCCCCGCCGTGGACGACCACCGGTTTGATGCCGACATACCTGAGGAGAATGACATCCTGGGCGAATTTGGACCTCAGCGTGTCATTGACCATGGCGTTTCCGCCGTATTTGATGACGACGGTCTTTCCCCGGAAGGCCTTGATGTACGGCAGAGCTTCCAGGAGGATGTTGGCCTTCTCAATGAGTGTTTTCATCCTGATACCTTGTCCCTGAGACGATTCAGTTCCTCGATCTGTTTGTTGGTGGCAACCACTTCATCGATGCTGTCGAGGAGGTTCTGGTAGAGCCAGGCGTTCTTCAACCCCATAGCCGCGTGAGGGGCCAGAGCCGTGAGGATCTCCAGGTCCCAGTCGTTGAAGGGAAGCTCGTCCTCCTTGTCGTACACAACAAGAATTCCAATTGTGTTCCCCTTCAACTTGATGGGGACGGCTGCCATGTTTCCCGGCGCCAGACCCTGGAGGAAATCCACCGTAGGATCGGTTTCATCATTTTTCCTGATGTCGTTGACAACGATCGGTTTTCCAGATTCCAGAACCTTACCGATAATTCCCGAGCCGGGATTAAACGATTTCATCCTGATAGGGAGGTCGTCATCAGCGCTGACGGCCTCGATCTTCAACTGATCCCCGTCCTCATCGACTGTAACGAGAGCACATACCTTGCCCCGAAGGTTGGTTCTGATACGATCCACCATGTTCTGGTAGATCTCCTCGGGACCCAGGCTGGAAGCCAGCGAGAAGACAACGTTGTTTATGTAGGTGAGCTTCAGATGCTCCTTCTCAACTTTCTGGCTCAGAGACAGGCTGGCGATCTCCATCGACACCAGATGGGTGAATGTGCTCAGAATAGTCAGGTCCTCCTCGTTGAACGGTTTCCCATCCTGTTTGTCGTTGGCGCTTATCGCACCCACCACCTTTTTGTTGAAAAAAAGAGGTGTGCAGATGAATGACGGGGAATCATACTGTTTGGAAAACCTGGCAGTCTTCATCCTCCTGTCTTCATGGACATTCTCCACGAGAACCGGTTTGCGCTCCCGAACAACCCAGCCGGTAACTCCCTTCGAGACCGGCTGCCGGATGGTGTTCATGATCTCAGGGCTCATCCAGTTGGACTGAGCCATGTGAAGGTTTTCGCCCTTTCTGTCGAGAAGCATAATGGAGACTTTCTTTGCCTCGAGGACTTCGGCAATAAGCTCCAGGGTTTTTCTGAGAAATTTGTCTTTTCGGACGATCTCCTCTGGGAGATGATCCTCCATGGCGATTGAGGTCAACCCCTCCGTATGCTTCTCCAGGAGGCGTAAACGCTCGAACTTTTTCCTGCTGTCCCTCTGAAGATCGCTTTTTTCGAGGACGTTCCTCGTAGTACGAAGAACGTCCTCGGACTTGAAAGGCTTTTTCAGGATGTCCGAAGCCCCTCTGGACATGGCAAGGACCGCCGTCTGTTGGTCCTCCCTCGCCATGAGGATGACGACTTTCTGTTTCGGATTATATTTGCGTATGGCAATAAGTGTGTCGTTTCCCGAAAGCCCCGGCATCCGGTCGGCGAGAAACACGATGTCAAATGGACCGGAACTCCTCACAGCGCCAATAGCCCGCTGTCCATCAGGGGCCTCTTCGATCTCGAAACCCTCTCTGGACAGGATGTCGCGTATAGCCTGCTTGTGAACATCTACACTCTCCACAATGAGCATCTTTCTCATTATCAAGCCTCTCTGTTTTCGTAACCGATCACAGGATGTAACGGCTCAGATCCTCGTCACCCACCACATCGGAAAGTTTCTCATGGACGTGGACTGAATCGATCTCGATCTTCTGTTCGGTAAGGTCGGGAGCTTTGAAGGACAGATCCTCAAGTAATTTCTCCATTATGGTGTGCAGTCTGCGTGCCCCGATATTCTCCGTGCGGGTGTTGACCTCCTCGGCCATCGAAGCGATGGTCTCAATGGCATCCGGTGAGAATTCCAGCTCAAGGCCCTCGGTTCGCATCAGTTCCGTGTACTGGAGTATGAGCGCGTTTTCCGGCTCGGTAAGGATTCGAACAAAATCCTCTCTGGTCAGCGGATCCAGTTCCACCCTTATCGGGAACCTGCCCTGCAGTTCGGGAAGCAGGTCAGAGGGTTTTCTCCCGTGAAAGGCTCCCGCAGCGATGAACAGGATGTGATCGGTTTTCACCATGCCGTGCTTGGTTGTTACTGTCGTCCCCTCGATAATGGGAAGCAGGTCTCTCTGGACACCTTCCCTCGAGACGTCAGGCCCTTGGGCGGATTCCCTGCCGGTTATCTTGTCGATCTCGTCCAGGAAGATGATCCCGTTCTGCTCGACCCGGTTAATGGCCTCAGTTGTGACCTTTTCCATGTCAATGAGCTTCTGGGCCTCCTCCTGAGCGAGCAGCTCCGCAGCTTCGGCAAGTTTGACCTTGCGGGATTTCTTTCGGCCGGGGAACATATTGCCCATCATGTCCTTCAGGTTGATGTCCATCCCCTCCATTCCCGGGCCTGTAAAGATCTCCACCAGTGGCGTGGATTTTTCCTCCACCTGGATCTCAACTTCGCGCTCGTTCAGCTCACCTTTTCTGAGCATTCGGCGAAGCTTTTCACGGGTGTCGACGCCAGGGGCGTGCGGCTCCGCCGGCGCCACCACGGGCTTCGGGGAACTGTGTGGCAGGAGGAGATCGAGGATCCGCTCCTCGGTCATGGCGTCGGCTCTCTCCATGACCGTGACCATGGACTCCTCCTTGACCATCTTGATGGCCAGTTCAGTCAGGTCTCTCACCATGGATTCCACATCACGGCCCACATAGCCGACCTCGGTGAATTTGGTTGCCTCCACCTTGATAAAAGGGGATTTAGCCAATGTGGCCAACCGCCGGGCGATCTCGGTCTTGCCGACACCGGTAGGGCCCATCATTATGATATTTTTTGGCGCGATCTCATCCCTGAGTTCCTCCGGGACCTGGCGTCTCCGCCACCTGTTCCTCAGGGCTATAGCTACACATCTTTTGGCTTTTTCCTGGCCTATGATGAACCTGTCCAGACTATCAACGATCTCTCTTGGTGTGAAGTTTCTTTCGGTCAATGCAGTTACCTCGTGTTAAAGTTCCGAGTCCCGGCCCTCTCATAATTATTCCAGCTCTTCCACCGTGATCTCGTCATTGGTATAAATGCATATCCTCGCGGCGATCCTGAGTGCCTTATTCACCACCTCGGCCGCGGAAAGATCCGTTCCGTCCAGTAGGGCGTCAGCGGCTGCTCTGGCGTAGGCTCCTCCCGAACCGATAGCCAGTATCCCGTCATCGGGTTCGAGGACATCCCCGGCGCCTGAAATGAGAAACAGATTGTCCTTGTCACACACCGCCATCAGGGCTTCAAGTCTGCGAAGTATCCTGTCCGTGCGCCAATCCTTGGCCAGCTCCACAGCGGCCCGGGAAAGATTTCCCGAGAACTGCTCCAGCTTTTTCTCAAAACGTTCAAACAGGGTAAAGGCATCGGCCGTGGATCCGGCGAATCCCACCAGCACCTTACCCTGATGGAGGGTCCTGACCTTTCGAGCCGTGTGTTTGATCACCGTTTCGCCAATGGTGACCTGACCATCTCCCCCCATGGCCACCTTCTGGTCCCGGCGCACAGCGAGAACCGTTGTTCCTTTCATTTCCCGTCTCCTTTCCCGGATGATCTGGGATGGGATCTGTCGTAAACATCCAGCAGCCTGTCAAGTGTGACATGGGTGTAGACCTGAGTCGTTTCCAGGCTCTCATGGCCCAGCATCTCCTGGATAGCGGTAAGGTCCGCGCCGCTGTCGAGCAGATGGGTGGCAAAGGTATGCCTGATCACATGCGGGCTGATCCGATTTTCCAGACCGCAGTCCCGGAGGCGCTTCTCGAGTCTCTTCTGGATACTTCTTACAGTCAAACGTCGCCCCCTGTTGTTCAGGAACAATGGGGAGTTCTCCCTCCTGTGGGGCCATCGATCGGTTGCCTTGAGATAGGCCTCCATTCGACGGACCGCCTTTTCCCCGAAAGGCACCAGTCTCTCCTTGTTGCCCTTTCCGCGAACCCTGATGATGCGGCCCGCCTGGTCCCAGTCGGCTCTGTTCAACCGGGCCAGTTCACTGACCCTGATGCCGGAAGAGTACAGAAGCTCCCACAGGGCCATGTCTCTGTGGTCGATGGTCCTGTCGCCTGATGGGGCGTCCAGCAGTGCTGTTATCTCCTCAACGGTCAGGAACCTCGGAGACATACGCTTTGCGCGGGGTGTCGGGATTCCCTCACATGGATTGATGCTCAGTACGCCTTCCCTGATCAGATACCGGCTGTAGGAGCGGATAGCCGACATCTTCCTCGCCATGGTGGACCGGTTCAGCCCTCTTTTAAACATGTATCCAAGATATGATCGCACGGATGCCTGCGAATAGGTCTCAAGCTTCCTCGACGTCAGGTGATTGTGGTATTCGGTCAGGTCACGCCGGTAGGCAGACACAGTATGCGGGGAAGCGCCCCTGACATCGGCCATGTGACGCAGGTAACCTGTCAGGTACTCCGGTCCCTGTCGGGATTCCTGATCAGCACTCTGCTTTCCGGTTGCTTCAATCATTGGCAAAATATCCTCACAGCAAATATATAATTATATTTAAGTTATTTTTTAAAGTCCAGACTGGAGCTTGGAAAGATAATCGGTCATATGGGCGACGGCCCTTTCGGAAAGGATCCGTCTTCGGGCGGTTTTCCCGGTTTTGGGCCCATCGGGTAAGGGAAGAAGGCCGAACTGGGCGTTGATCGGTTGAAACTCACCGTGGGGTACGAAAGTAAGGTGATGCAGAAGGGCGCCTGTCATGGTCGTCGGGGGCGGAGGGCAGGGCTCCATTTCAAGGACACTCATTGCCGCGTAAATGCCCGCCATGGCCCCGCTGGCAATGGACTCCACATATCCCTCTACACCGGTTATCTGGCCGGCGAAAAACATCCAGGGTGCGGCTGC
>VAPB010853628.1_pt1 | contig 12080 bp, 9 predicted proteins | sample 3395101 | NCBI WGS metagenome assembly VAPB01 (sample SAMN08290433, study PRJNA428436) | hydrothermal vent metagenome | isolation source: Deep-sea hydrothermal vent chimney | place: Indian Ocean: Southwest Indian Ridge | reverse complement strand
GGCTCGCTCTCTTCGAGCCTCTACCTCGGCGTGCTGGTGGGCTTTAGCTTCATGTGGCTTCAGCCTCTTGCAATGGTTTTCGGCGTCATCATGCTAAGCGCCATCGCGTATGTCACGCTCTCGACCGGAGACAGACCTCTGCGCGGCATCAACGAGCACGTCAGCCCCGTCCTGGGCTGGGGCTGGTTGATCGCCTCGATGATGGCGAACCTTGTCTGGTCCCTGCCTCAGTTCGCACTTGGAACTGCGGCGCTGCGACAGAACCTGCTGCCCGGTCTTCTCGGTCCCAAAGCGATGGGTGAGATACCCGGCAAGATGATAGCCGGCGGGGTGTTTTTGGCAATCTGCCTGTCAGTTACCATGACCTACAGCGCAGGCGGCAAGGGTGTCAAGATATTCGAAATCATGATCAAAGCGATCGTCAGTATCATAGTACTCAGTTTCCTCGGCGTGGTTATCAAGCTCAGCATCGAAGGAGAGATCATCTGGGGTGAAATCCTCACTGGCCTTATTCCCGACCTGAGTTTGTTCAATAAGCCGACCGACATAATAATGCCTCATATAGAAAAGGTCACCGAGAACTTCAGGCCCTTCTGGACTGACATGATCGTGGGCCAGCAGCGTGACGTCATGATCAGCGCCGCCGCGACAGCCGTCGGCATCAATATGACATTCTTACTGCCGTACTCGATGCTCCGCAAAGGCTGGGACAAACATTTCCGCGGCCTGGCAATCTTCGATCTTTCAACCGGATTATTCATCCCATTTATCATTGCGACCGGCTGCGTCGTCATAGCTTCGAGCAGCCAGTTCCACGGTGTACCGGCACAAGGCCTCGTTGCCGATGAGCCCGGCGGTGAAATAACAGCCGAGCCGGCCCCGAACCTCGTGGGCTCGTACAAGAAACTTCTTGCCACCAGGGTCAAATTCGACATTGGCGCAGAGGAATTCGCCACGCTCACGCCGAAACAAGTGACGGCAAAGTCGGAGACTCTGCCCTGGGCCGACAAGAGAATGGCGGCCATGCTGGTCAAACGCGACGCCTTTAATCTGGCCGATACGCTGGCGCCGCTGACAGGCCCCGTGGTCGCCCAGTATCTCTTTGGCTTCGGCGTCATCGGAATGGCGATGAGCGCCGCGACAATGCTCATGACAATCAACGGTCTGTGCTTCTGTGAGCTTCTGGGCAGGCCGCCAAAGGGCTGGACCCAGAAATTCGGGACCCTGATGGTATCGGTCGGAGCGCTCGGCCCGTTCTTCTGGAAAGAAGCGGCTCCGTATCTGGCCATCCCGACATCGGTCTTTGCGATGGTCCTGCTGCCTATCGCGTACTTCGCATTCTTCCTGCTGATGAACCAGAAGACCTTCATGGGCAAAAACATGCCCACCGGAGGCAAGCGCATCCTCTGGAACGTCCTGATGGCCCTGGCGTCCGGCGCCGCTGCATTCGGCAGTGTCTGGAGTCTCTGGTCGAAACTGCGATGGCTCGGTATCGTCCTGCTCATCACTTTCATCGCTCTGTGTGTCGTCGTTCACTTTGCTCGCAAGAAACCGCGGACAGCATGACGCCGGAGCAATGGGAGAAGTTGCTCGCCGTAATTGACGGCCAGGTCCTCGACCCGCTGCCGGTGGGGTTCGTCATCGACAGCCCCTGGCTTCCCGGCTGGGCCGGCAGTGCCGTGCTTGATTATTATGCCGGCGAGCAAATGTGGTTCGAGGCCAACGTCAAGGCCGTGACGCAATTTCCCGACGCGATTTTCCTGCCGGGCTTCTGGTCCGAGTTCGGCATGTGCACCGAGCCGTCCGCTTTCGGAGCCAAGTGCTCATGGCACGAAACCGAGTTGCCCTACGCCGACAAGATCATCACGGATTTCCAGGCGGCCGGTTCGCTCAGCAAGCCCAATCCCGCCAAGGACGGCTTGCTCCCATTCGTCCTCAAGCGGCTCGAGCATTACCAGAGCCGGATCGAAGAGCAAGGCCACAACATCAAGTTTGCCGTCGCGCGGGGGCCGCTGAACATAGCGTCGTTCCTGGCCGGCACCACCGAGTTCCTCATGGCAATCCGCACCGACCCCGAGCAGGTCCACAAGCTGCTCGGCACAATAACGGATTTCACCATCGACTGGCTACAACTTCAGGCCCGGACTTTCCCGTCCATCGACGGCATATTCATCCTCGACGACATCGTCGGCTTTCTGGGCGACGACGATTTCAAAGCAGCCGCGATGCCCTATCTCGAACGAATTTTCCAGTCGCTCGACGTCGCCGTAAGATTCTTCCACAACGACGCCGCCGGACTTGTTTGCGCGCCGCACCTTTCTCGAATCGGCGTGAACATTTTCAACTTCAGCTTCCAGCACACACTGGGCGAGATCAAGCAGCTTACGAATAATGCCGTCACGCTGCTCGGCAACATCCCCACGCGGGAAGTCCTCGCCGCGGGCACACCCGAAGACGTGCGCAACAGCGTCACCGCGGCAATCGAATCCGTGGACGACAAGAGCCGGATCATCCTCTCGTGCGGCGGCGGGATGCCTCCGGATGTCCCGACCGAAAACATCGAAGCGTTTCTGTCGGCGGCCGGCTCGCAGTGAACTGAATTCATAGTAGGGGCAAGAGCATCCTTCGACTCTCGCCCCTCATAGTAATCCAAGCATAACCCGGATTCCGCCGGGCTCACGCGAACTTGGACGATTTTACCATTCCACTGCTGATTTCGTGGGCAGACTTCTGCACATCCCCCTGATTATGCCTTTCGCGTTTTCGGCTTCTTCAGGCGTTAGCGGCACATCCACGGGGCCGCCCAACGGGCTGGGACCGCCCATGACGTCGCCCATCAACTGATTGTCGCTTCTGCTCTTGGATCCGAATCCGAACACGTTGGACAAGGTCCGCTTGCCCTGGCCCGAACCGCTGGCAATCCACAAGGTGCTGCCGTCTTCGACGCTGATCATCTGTGCCGTTATCGATATTTCTTCGGCAAAGTGGGGGATCTTGATGGTAAGGACCGCCGGAACATCCAGGATCAGCCCGACCTGCACGGCTGCCTCGCTTGTGATCAAGCCATCCGACTCAGGCTCCTGCTCCCGCAGTTGCGACCGTACCTGTGCACGTCCCACCGGGGCATAGCCCCTGTTCAGCAATTCTATCGCGAAGAAATCGGCAATCTGATCTTTCGCCGCTTCGCTCGTGACGGCGCCTTCCACCGCTACGATAGCAACCTTATCCACGCCGGCGAAATCGTAACCGACCCTGGACGAACTATCCTGCGACGGGATGCAACCGCCGATCAGCAAAACAGCCACTGCCAGTATGTTAACAACGGTTTTCATGGTCTATGTCTCCAAATAGGATCTAATATCAAAGATCAAATACTAAATATCAAAATTGCGGAGCCGCTTCGCGGTCTGTTCTAGAGAGCGTCGTGGCACGGCCATCTTGGCCGTGTTCTCACGGGCTGGAAGCCCGTGCCACAATTCTACATTTTGACTCTTGAATTTTGACTTCCCCCGGCTACATCGGATTATAGTTTACACCCGCATACCCGGGTTGCTTTACGGGCCGGCTGGGCCATTTCATCGCATCGAACAAGAATTCGCTCGCCTGGCGTATCATAACCGCCGGCATACAGGGGCACATTTCGAGCGAACCGACCACGTCATTGTCGTATTTGCTCAGCACATCCAACAGGTAATCCCAATCTTGGCGAGGCATCCCGCCCTGCAAGCCGGGCGGCTCGTGGTCGTCCATCTGGCCGTAGTTGTCCGTCAGGTGCAAGTGCACCGTTCTAGGGGCCAGATCATCCACGTATTCCTTGAAAGAATACTCGCTGTCCAGATGAGCATAACCGGTATCGAGACAATACCAGAGCGATTCGAATCTCTCGCCGGTCGCTTTGAGCATCGGCAACCGGCCGGTTTCCAGGCATAATTTGACGTCGTTCTTCTCGGCCAGCTTGACCACGTCGCCCGCAAATCCGCTGCCGTTGAGTTCCTGCTCGACGGGAATGCCCATGCTCTTCGAATCGGTTACAATATTTGCCTTGAGCAGCCTGGCACACTCGATTTGCTCTCTCCACTGCTCCAGAGTCGGGTTGTCATCGCGCGAACGCATCACAACCTGCATCCCCTCGGTCGCGGCGGTGAGCCTCGACCAGTTGCGCCTGTCGTATCGGCACTCACGCTGGCCCTTTATATTGGCCAACAGCTCGATGCCGAAGCCCAGCGACGCCAGAAACTGGCACTCCTGCTCGAATGACAGAGGGTGCTCGCGTCCCCAAAATACCATCGTGGAAACCACGTACTTTATTCGCATCAAGCTATCTCCATTTCAGCGGGCAAATGTGTCCTCGCACATGGTGCAAACAGTAATACTATATCGTTCAAAAACCCCTGCAAATTGAGAGTTTGTTCAAGATTAGAGCCATTTTTCCCACAAACGGGACCCACAAGAGGACCCTCGGCGTCCTCTCGTCGTGACACCCCTTATTTGCGGAAACTGTGGAATTGGCTTTGATTGGCTTTGTTTTTTCGCCCCCAAAACCGGAGCCTATTTACATAATCCTTTTCTTACAAGAAGTTTACGTCTGTTTGGACACTTGGTGAATTGGCTTTGTTTTTTCAAGCACAACTCATAGCCGCTAAGCAGGCTCTGAGCCCATTCGACTTCGCTCAGGGTAGACTTTGTCGAAGGGGCACCAAGGTACACTTCGACATTGGACATTCCCTGTTCGATATTGGATATTCTAACGCTCTTTGCCTCCCTTCTGCTTTTTCCGATCCGCTATACGCTATCCGCTGTACGCTATGGTTGTTTTATACATATCTTACCACGGAAGGGCCGGGCGTCAAGTGAAATTCTCAAAAGAATCACAGGAATTTGTATTAGACGCCGTATGTTAAACCGCTGGGTTCGGCCGAGGGTGCTGTAGGGGCAGGCCCCTGTGCCTGCCCGGAGCCTGCTCTGAGCGCAGTCGAATGGGCGACCACATAGGGTCGCCCCTACAATATCTCTGTAAATGCCATCCAAAAAGCCTTTTGCCTTTTTCCTTGTTCAAATCCGCATTTTGAACTCGGAATCCATGCAATAATGATCCATCTACAGCTAATTGCACGATCCGTAGAGCCAGAGCGCCTCGCCGGCGTCGTTGCTGTCGGTGGTGATTACCAGCTTGTCGCTGGCTGTGGCCAGGGCCTGGATATTGCTCGGCGCTTCGGAGCCGTCGCAACCGATTGGTTTGGAGACATCACCCGTGGCGCTGCGGTAGCGAAACAGCTCGCCGTCGACGAGAAAATACAGGTTGCGGCTCATAAATCGCGTGAATTGACTCAGCCTGACAGGCTCGCCGGTTGCGGATGAGAAGGCCGCCACCGATTGTGTACCCTCAGCGGTGCCGTCGGTCTGCCACAGGCCCGTTTCATTGGGTTCGGTGGCTGCATTAAAGCACACCCTGCCGGGCAGGCTCTTGAGCTGCGCTGTGAAATTCGGGTCCGGACCATCGGTCAAAGCCATGATCGGCCGTGTGCCTTCGGCTGAGCCGTCGCTGGTCCAAAGCTCGGCAGCGCGGTTCGGATCGTCGGCTGCGAAGAACACCGAGCCTTCCCAGCGGCACAGGGGCCTGTCATCGTCGGTGCGGATGCTGATCTCGGCGATCTGCCGGGTCTGCTCGGGTGAGCCGTCGGTGGTTCACAAGGCCTCGTCGGTCCTGAAGAACAGCCGACCGCCAGCTGCGGTCAGGCTTGTAGGTCGATCCTGGCCCAATGTGACGACGGTTTCGAGTATGTCGCCATCGGTCCTGAAAACAACATATCCGTCGTCGGCTGTTAGTCCCGTGAAGTACATGTAGCCGTCAAGCGAAACAAAGGACCGCGGAGCCGCAATTGCCAAGCCGATGTCGAAGACCTTTTCAGTCTCTGAGGTGTCGCCGTTGATTCTCCAAAGCTCTCTGTCCTGCTGGTCTGAAATCACGGTGAAATACAACCCTGCGGAAAACGAGGTTATTGAAATAAGGTCTGTGTTCTCGCCCGCGTAGATGCATGGATTCATAGAGGGTAGCACTGAAGCCATCAATTCCGGCAACATCTCTTACCGAAGGCCTTGCACGAATTGACGAGTGTACAGTGTCACCAACAGTGTATAGGTTACTTCCTGCTGAAACAGAATACTCAAAATATCTGTCATCTGCTAAAAGGTTAGTGCTGATAATTGTTAAAACCGGAAGCAACAGGATTACGCATCCCAGGGCGGGCGGCGGGCTCAGAAACCAGGGCCGAGTTCTGCACCGCGCCAGACAGGCCCGCCCCGCCTGTGCTGTACGCACCAGGCAGAATATCAAGAACCCCACCATCAGGGCGGTCATCACAGCCAGTGCGATAGGCCTGAGAGAACGGGCAACGGCAGGTTCGATACCGAGTGTCAGAGGCACACTGGCCGGGTCGGCAATGTCGGTCTCGGCATGGGTAAGGACCGCCCCGGTCCCGGCACGCAAATCATGTTGCCGGGCGGGCGGTTGATACGTACCCAAAACCAATAAGAGAAAGACCAATATTGCCTTTAGCTTCATGCAACACCCATCCTTTCGTGGGGAAAGACCCGACAAATCCGAATCTATCATATCACAATACCCGGCCAAAATCAACCCGTGAGTTGACTGTTCGGGGGCCTTCGGGCACCAGCCCTTAAGTTAACAGTTTGCGACCACTAAAGACGTATGAAGCAGTGTAATTCGGCATTTCTAAAGCATGAGGTCCGGGGCTTATTGGAATGATTGTACGATGAAGCATTCCTTATCTCTTAACTTCATTCCGCCGATAAAAAGCTAAAACATTTGAAAGATCGCCTTCTCTTTTGTAGAATAGCATACATGAGACGAATATAAGGAAATTCCAAGTCATATTCATTTTGGAAAGGGGCCGGCAATGCGTAAACAATGTTTGATTGCAGCGGCAGTTCTTACCGTTATCTGCGTGGCGGACTTGCGGGCAGAGGAACTCCCGAATCTAGCGCCCAAGGCCACTGTGTCGGCCTCCAGCGAATACAGCGGCGATTACCTGGCGCGCTGGGCGATCGACGGAAAGATTCCCGAGCTGGAGTGCAAGGCCGACCTCCGGGAGGCCTGGTGCGTTCGCGGGCAAGACGGTAAGCATGGTGAGTTCACTCTCACGTGGCCCGAGCCGGTCGAGGTCGCAGAGATCGTCTATTTCGGTCGCACCGGTATGATCGTCCAGGAATGCTTCAAGGACTACGAAGTATATCTGGACGACGCCGCCGAACCCGCCAAGAAAGGCGTGTTTGAAATGCGTCACGGACCACAGCGAATCAGCATCCCCAAGAGCACCGTTCAAAAGATCCGCATCAAGTTTCTTTCGGCACACAAGGGGGCGCCCAATCCCGGCGCATCGGAAATAGCCGTCTTTGGCGCTTCGCCCGGCGATGCGCAGCTTTCGCGCATGCTCGTTCGGCCCTACGAGCGCACGCCCGAGTCGCTGAGGTTGCGCGATGATCTGCTGGCTGGACGGATGGGCTTTCGTGATATTCTGCTCGTCAAGCGGCATGCCCTGAACATTTCGCACGTGTACGTCTACCATGTCGAAGGCTACCAGACAGGCGGCGGGCTTTATGTCTACCGGCCCGATGCCGACGGCGGCAAGCTCCGCCGTATTGTCGATTCGTCCGAGGGCATGATCTCGACCGCCGATCTTTCCTACGATGGAACAACGGTTGTCTTCGCGTGGAAGCGCGGCGGACTCAAGCTGTGCAATCCGGTGGCAATGCTCGAAGATATCGATCGCTCGGTGTCGGACAACAACTACCAGTTGTACCGTGTTAACATAGATGGCACCGGACTCGAGCAGCTCACCTCCGGGCCATCGAACAACCTCGATCCCTGCTGGCTGCCCGATGGTGGAATCGCCTTCATCTCCGACCGAAAGCCGGCCTACGCCTATTGCTATGTCGTGACTTCGCCTGTCGTCTACAGGATGGATCGAGACGGGCAAAAGCAAAAACGCCTCTCGGCTAATTACCTGATGGATTTTACGCCCTCGGTCCTCAATGACGGCCGGATCATATACACCCGTTGGGAATATGTCGATCGGGCGGCGTGCCCAATTCAGAGCCTCTGGGCGATAAACCCCGACGGTACGGGCCTTACCGGCTTCTACGGCAACCGGGTCATCTCGCCGGGCACGTTCATGGACGCCCAGCCGGTGCCCGGAACCACCAATGTTATCGCAACAGCCACGAACCACAACGGCCCCTGTCGCGGCGGGATCGTTCTGATCGATCCGTCCAAAGGCGCCAATGCCAAGGAAGCCCTGACCAATCTTACACCCGAAGTCGAAATCTTCCGGTACAGCGGAGTCTTCGGCAACGGATTGACCGGGCCTTACGAAAAGCCCTTCCCGCTCGGGGACGACAAGTATCTGGTCTCCAGCAACGGAAGACTCCAGCTTCGTAGCTTTGCCGGTGACAGGATCACACTGCTAAGGCCCGACCGCGGACTGGGATATTACTGCGCTCAGCCAATTCGGGAGACTGAGGTGCCTCCCATTCTAACCGGCGGCCCGATGGATCGAGAGACGATATTTGCCGAAGACGGTAGCGTATCGGGGGCTTGGGCGACGGTGTTTGTGCGGGACGTGTACGAAGGCCTCGAGCCGCACGTCAAACGAGGCGAGATAAAGCAGATTGCCGTCGTCCAGGAGATCGAGAAGAGCACTCATTCGCCTCAGAACAACATTACGCTCGACGGGCACGGCAAACGCAACATCGCCGTCTTCGGGTTCCAGTTCCCGCTGGTCTCGTGCGGTGCGACCTATGCGCCGAAGAGACTTTGGGGCTTTGCCGACGTCAAGGACGACGGCAGTGCGGCTTTTCGCGTTCCCGCCGAGGTCCCGATCTACTTCATGGCTCTCGATGCCGAAGGGCGGGCGCTGCAGCGCATGAGAAGTTTCACCCACATGATGCCCGGCGAGGTGCAGGGCTGCGTCGGCTGCCACGCCAACCGCAACTCGGTGGCTCCGAAGATGGTCGAAGGCCCGGCGATGCACGATGCCGTGCAGGAGTTGACGCCGCCCAAGTGGGGAGCTGTGGGCTTCCGCTACGACCAGGTGGTGCAGCCGGTATTGGACAGGCACTGCATCGAGTGTCACAACGAGCGGGAGCAGCCCGGGGATGTGGATCTTACCGGCGACAAGACCGACTTTTTCAGCGTCTCGTACGACATTCTTGCCAGAAAGGGCACGCAGGGCGTGCACAACTTCCTTCAGCACGGCAGCCCGGTAGGCCCGGCAGGTGACGCGGCTCGCGGCGAGAGCCCCTACACGTCATGGATCTGGACGATCAACGGCGCCGGCCATAACGTCCTCGAAATCGAGCCTCGTCGCTGGGGAAGCCCCGCCAGCAAGCTCGCCGAGATTATCCGCACCGGTCACCGGGACAAGGACGGCGCGCCAAGGGTCGAAGTTGCCGACGCCGACCGGCGCAGGGTTTATCTGTGGATCGATTTGAACGTACCGTACTACGGCACCTCTTCGTCAAGCTACAAGGAGCGTCTGGGAAGCCGTCGCATGTATCCCTACAAGTTGGACTCGGTCCTGGAAGAAGTCGCCTCGCGACGCTGCGTCGAGTGCCATAAGGAAAGTATCCCTCGCAAGTACTATACGCGCATGCTAAAGCCCGAGAACAACAGTTTCATGCTCGCCCCCCTGGCCGTCTCGGCCGGCGGAACCGAGAAATGTGGCCGGGCGATCTTCAAGTCGAAAGCCGATCAAGACTACCGGAAAATCATGGACGTATTTCGGCCGCTCCAGGAGATGCTCGAGCAACGTCCTCGCGCAGATATGCTGGCATTTGATACAACCAGGTAGGGAGCAAGAAGGTCCGATAAGGGAGTGAATACCCACGCTTGGACTTTTTCAACAGCCCCCACGGTACTTTTTTCGATGAGTTGTGCTTGATATAGAGGACAGCGGGCGCCGTGAATTACTGCGGAGCTTTGGGGCGCTGACATCGGCTGGAATTAAGTATGGTGGAGCCTTCGACAAGGCCGGCTTTGTGTTGCCGGACTCTTCTGCGGATTTAGTTTCGGATAAAATAGCCGGCCATTCTTGCATTTTCACCGGATACTTCTTACGTTTTAATGAGAGCGCCGAGGTTGCCTTTAGGCAGAGCTTCTAATGTGTCGGCCTGGTTCTTATGCGATGAGGAGGCAGAAGATGAGACGCGGCATTGCAGTAGCAATTCTTATCCTACTGATGTTTGCGGCCGGTTGTGGGCACGCAAAGAAAGTCAAAGTAACCTACAGATCGAGCCCTCCCGGCGGGACATTGCACAAACACAACGGCGAAGTTTGGGGGCCATCTCCAAAGGTCCTGTGGTACGATCTTGACGAAGAGGCCATCGAAAACGGATACGTCGAAGCAAAGGGCTTGATAATGCGCTGGCCGAGCGGCCCGGAAAAGAGAAGCGGCAATCTGATCAGGATCAAAGCCAACGGCACCGATCGGCGAGTTGTCTTCACTCAACCAAGGATAGCCGCGACACCCGCAGAGTAGCGCTGACGAATTGCGTTGACACCAAGGCAGCATGGGCATCCCTGTGCGCCAGGACTGCCCATGCTGGTTCGGATCACTTTACTTTCGCTGGAAAACGCTTCTAACGTGCGCAGCAAACGGCTTGAATCCTGACGGACAGCGAGCACATAAGATATCTATATCTATCTTAACTGACACTTCCACGTACATTTTGCTCTGTGATATTTCCCTATTACTGTTCGCAAGTAGATCTCTGCACGTCTGTTTTGGATCGCGGATGGTTTCCGGAGCAGGTTGTCTATTGACGTTGTGACCAAGGACTTCGGTCAATGCCTTTTCGTCTGCCAGCATCCAGGCATCAAAGGATCGAATAGGCACTCCCATAGCTCGTGGAAGGTCTGACAGTGAGTTGTGGTCCTGAGCTTCGCGAATTTCTCGAACTCGCTCCTTTTTACCGTCCTTGTCTATGAGAAGGATTAATGCGTCATAGCCCTCATTGTGAGCTCTAAGAAGCCAGCGTAACGCCTTTTTCTTATACCCCTTTCCCCCGTGGACTCGGGGATGGCCACCTCTTGCTATTCGAGCAGGACAAAAATCGTGATGTTCCCCGCCAAGCCTTTTCAACAGAGTCTCCAAGGCGCCCGAACGCTCATGTTTACCCTCGGAGACGACCAGCACCTTCATTCTCTGGCCCTCTCCGGCTGGTCTTTCGACTCGGCTATTTTTTCATCGCCTTCGGAAGTCCAAATTTCACCGAGAGTGAAAACTCCGAGCTGCCGGACAACATCGGGACTGTCGGACATCCTGGTTGTCTTTATCTCCCCCGAGTCTGACTTAGTGCAGAGAGTGACTTCTTCAGGTTTGAACAAATCCAGCACATAAGGCGAATGGGTCGTCAGGACTACCTGTGTGTGCGATTGCTCATGCACTAGATTACGCAGGATTTCAAGGATATCACGTAAGCGCTTGGGATGAATGCCGTTTTCCGGCTCCTCGATCAGAAGCAATCTTGGAGGCTCAGGCAGATACAGAATGGACAAGTAAGCCAGGACCAGAAGAGTTCCGTCAGACGCTTGAGAGGCCGGCACCAATTGGCCACCGTCTTTCATCTTGAAATATAGTCCTTTGCCATCTGCCTTGTTTAACATTGTTACCTGCTCAGGATTGTCAACCGGGGCGCGGTAGGCTGACTCCTGTTGCAGTATGATCGATTTGATGTGGGGAAAGATTTGGGCAAATCGATCCTCCAATTGTGTGAATATAGTGCGGTCATAGCTGAGAATTTCGTCCAGAACCAGAGAGAATCCAAAGCCATTGGATTCCATCCTGAAACGCCTCTTGGAATCGGGTGCAACCGGCAATGCCAAAAAAGAGGGATTCAAACGGTAGTAATGCACGCCAGCCAATAGTTTCTGGACGGTCTTGAGTACATTACTATTAGGGTGAGACCACTCTGGGTGATCCAGTTGGTTCTTTACCTGGGTTATGGTCTGTTTACTGCCCACTTCGAGAGGGTTTTCTCCTTTTATGACAGATTCCTTTATC
>VAPB010177612.1_pt1 | contig 12091 bp, 15 predicted proteins | sample 3395101 | NCBI WGS metagenome assembly VAPB01 (sample SAMN08290433, study PRJNA428436) | hydrothermal vent metagenome | isolation source: Deep-sea hydrothermal vent chimney | place: Indian Ocean: Southwest Indian Ridge | reverse complement strand
GGTCGTCCAAAACGTCGAAATGTCAAAGAAGATTTCCCAACTCAGGAAAAGCCAAATCAAGAATGAGGCCAATGCCAGCTCAGAACATTTGACTCTCGATCAACTTTTCCAAAAAATAGAAGAAGGAGAAGTCAAGGACCTTCCTCTTATCATTAAAGGGGACGTTCAGGGTTCCGTCGAAGTGCTTTCAGATATTCTTCCAAATCTGAGTCTTGAAGAAGTCCAAGTCAAAATAATCCACGCCGCCACAGGGCATATAACAGAAAGTGATGTTCTTCTCGCTTCGGCCTCAAATGCCATTCTTATCGGCTACAACCTCAAAGCGAATCAAAAAATTCAAAACCTGGCCAAAGAAGAAAACGTCGAAATCAGAACCTATAATGTTATCTACCAGCTGACTGACCATATTAAAAAAGCCTTGACAGGACTCCTGGACCCCATACTCAAAGAAAAGAGCCTAGGGCGGGCAGAAGTTAGGAAAATCTTTCAAATTCCCCGAATCGGAGTTATTGCCGGATGTTTTGTCCAAGATGGCACGATCAATCGAAACTCTGAGATAAGAATTCTTAGAGATAACGAAATCATCCATCGAGGCAAAATATCCTCACTCAAACATCTCAAGGAAAATGTTACGGAAGTGAAAAAAAATTACGAATGTGGAATCGGTATCGAGAAATTTACTGACATTCAGGAAGGTGATATTATCGAGGCATTCATCATCGAAAAAGAGTACCGGGAATAACTTTGATATTTTAATTGTTCATGATTGTAGGTCTTCTTATTCTAGACATCCATCTCCCTTACTCCCACTCTTTAAAGGAAAAAAGGAAACGGATGCTGCGTTTCAAGGATCGACTAAAAAACAAATATAATGTCGCCTTTGCTGAACTCGATTTCCAGGATAAATGGCAGCGAACACTCATCGGAATAGTGACTCTAAACAGTCAAAAAAAAATCATTGATCAGATGTTTCAAAAAATCACATCAGAGTTTCAAGAAAATATTGATGGAGAAATCCTCAGCCAGAATATACATTACTACTGAGAACGTTTTTTTGTTCAAGGATCGAAATGACTGAAAGCCGCAGACAAAAAAAAGTTTCGAGTCTTCTCAAAGAAGCACTTAGCCGTTTGCTGATCGAGTCCATTCAGGATTCCTCCTCGAGCCTTATCACCGTTTCCAAAGTCGAAATGACTCCTGATTTAAAAACAGCTCGTGTTTATTTGAGCTGTTTAAGTCAAGAACCAAACCCATCGATTCTGGAGAAGCTGGAAAAAAGAATGGGGTATCTCCGAAGATCTATTGCCTCTCGAACAAATTTAAAGTATAATCCAATGCTAATTTTTTTAATTGATCCGACTCGTGCGTATGAAGAGAATATTGACAAGATATTAGAGCGTCTAAAGAAAAAATGAAAAACGATCCCATTCAACTTATTAAGAATAAAATCTTAGAAAGCAAGCGCATCGTTATCACATCTCATCTTCGACCGGATGGAGACTCTATCTGTACGAGTCTGGCCCTATATTTCATGGGAAAGTTGTTGGGCAAGGAAATGGCGATCATCAATAAGGATAAGACTCCTTTCCCCTTCAATAATTTCCAGGACGTTGCACATATAAAGATCGGACAAATCCCATCAGGATATTACGATACCGTCATCCTGCTTGAATGCGCCAATGTTTTAAGATCAGGACAGGAAAATCTCACAAAAGACTTTAAAATTAACATGGACCATCATTTTTCTAATGATTTCTATGCGGATATCAACTGGGTCGATCCGGAAGCCGCCGCCGTAGGCAGCATGGCGTTCCTGCTTGGAGAAAAACTGGATATCCCCTTCACTCCTCAAATCGCCAACCATCTGTATTGTGCCCTTGTTTCGGATACAGGATCCTTTCAATTCTCAAATACGAGAGCACGATCTTTCGAAGTCTGTTTCAAACTCATCGAACTCGGCGCTAGTCCCATCAATACTACTGAACAGCTTTATAACATCAATTCTCCTGAAAAAATCAAACTGATGGGAATTGTCCTCTCCACACTTCGTGTGAATGACAAGGGGAACATCGCCACAATCATCATGTTCAAAAAAAACCTTGACGATCTCAATCTAAAAGAAATCGAAACCGAAGATATCACAACTCTTGCCCGATCCATTAAGGATGTACAAATGGTCCTGTTTTTCAAAGAAATAAAGGACAACACATATCGAGTCAGCATCAGATCAAAGGGTGAGGCCAATGCCGCACTTGTTGCAGAACATTTCGACGGCGGTGGCCATAAACATGCAGCGGGCTTCACCGTCAGTGGACAGTACGAAAAATTATTGATTGATATTCCAAAGACCGTAAATGATCTATTGAAAATAAAGTCCTAGCATCATTGAACCATGGATGGATTGATACTTGTCCATAAGCCGTACAAGCTCACCTCCCACGATGTCGTCGATAGAATCAGACAGATTCTTGCCATAAAAAAAGTAGGGCACTTTGGCACCCTGGACCCTTTCGCTACAGGGATTTTGATCATTGCTGTTGGAAAGGCCACCCGGCTTTTTCCATTTTATCTGAAAACTGATAAATCCTACTTCGCTCAAATCAAGTTGGGAGTCGCCACTGACACATACGACTTGTTTGGTAAACCGACAACTGAAGAAGCCCCAAACCTTCCCAAAAAGATGGACATTTTGCAAAAAATGGAAAATTTCCATGGGAAGCAACTCCAAATCCCCCCTATTTTTTCTGCAAAAAAATTCAAAGGAAAGCCGCTTTATGTCTATGCCCGAGAAAACAAAAAAATCGAACCTAAACCTTGCCAGGTAACTATTCACGAGTTTGATCTTAAAAATATTCAGCTTCCCTATTTAGAGTGTTTTGTCAGATGTTCATCGGGAGCGTATATCCGCTCTCTTGCTCATGATCTGGGTCAAAAACTGGGTTGTGGAGCTCACCTGACTAAGCTTCAACGCACAGCGATTGGCCCCTTTCTTCTCGAAGACTGTCTTCAGCTGGACACCATCGCAGAGCTCGCTACTTCCAAGAATTTCAATGAATTTCTTAAACCGCTCGAATCTTTACTCCCGGAATACCCCAAAATCATCTTGACTGAGTTTGGAGCCAAACTTGCCAGAAACGGCAATAATATTCTTCCAAAAAACATTCTCAATATATATAGTTTACCAGCACCTAAAAGTAAAAAAGATCCGAATCACGAACCTCTGTTCAGATTGTTCTCTCCGGATGGAGAGCTTTTGGCCCTGGCAAAAACACAACACAAAATATCCGGCCTTCATCCTTTTCTGGTTATTGACACAGGAATTATCCAGAAAAGAGACTATCCTCCCGAATAATTATCCTGCATAATTCATAAAAAATGTCTATGTTTACTTCAATTTCAGTATTTTCAGTATGTTCCTTTGCTTTTCGAGAAAATAATTTGAAAACATTGTTATCATTAGACTTTTTATCCAAAATTGACATTTTTTACACTAAAGGCGAGTCGATAATACCCCATCTGCTTTGTCACGGGACGTATTTGTTGCGAGGAGCAAAGCGACATGGCAATCTCATGTCTCTGCGGAAGCATTATGAGGTCACCACACTCTCTGCGATAGTTCGTGATGAACTTCATACGTCAACGCCTCGCATCTGCGGCATTCTCAACTCGTGAATAATTCAGTTTATCCAACTTTTTGAATTCATTCTGATTGGAGTCTTGATATTTAAGCTAAGGTATTGTATTTTAATTAAGATATGAGATTAAGTAAGAATCAAATCGAACACATGAGTTTCGTCATTGCACGCAACTTGATAAAAGAAGAAAAAATCATATCTGATAACAAACAGAATCTGATCGAAGGGCTTATCAATCTCATCACAGAGGAATTTCAAAAAGAGGATAAGCTTGATCAGGAAGTCAGAACAATTCTCAATGAACATATGGAAAAGATCAGGAAAGACAACATCGAATACCAGACAATGTTCAGAATGATCAAGAATAAATTAGCTAAAGAAAGGGAGCTTGTCCTGTGAGCGTTAGATTGTCCCGAGAAAAAGTGAATTATTTATCCCGTCAAATTCTAGATAAACTGTTTGAAAACGACGAAGTGGAATTTTTAGACGAATCCAATGATATAAGGCTCAGCATCGTCAACAGTATAGAAGACGAGATGAACCTGTATGAGAGTATTAATAAAAAAGCCATAGAAAAAATTGAAACCCAAAAGAAAAGTATTAAAGAAGGAAGCCGCGAGTGGGAAATCCTGTACCGAAAATACTACAATGAAGAAATCACAAAACTCGGAAAATTTTTCACCTGAACTTTCCTCCTCTTCTTCATCCCGAACATACATCGAGATCAAAGAGCATGTCCGTTATTCCGAGACTGATCAAATGGGAGTCGCACATAATAAAAACTATTTTGAGTGGTTCGAAATCGGAAGAACGGAATTTTGCCGGCAGAAAAAAATCCCTTATAAGAGCATAGAAGATAGAGGTTTTTTTCTAGTTGTAGTTGAAGCTTTTTGCAGGTATAAAAGGGCGTTAAGGTATGACAATACTTTTTTTATCCAAGTATCACTCCAAGACATAACAGCCAAAAAAGTTGTATTTTCTTATCAGTTGCTGAGTGAAAACAAAAAACAGCTTATGGCCAAAGGATATACAATTCATATTGTGACAAATGCAAAAAGCGAAGTAAAAAATTTCCCGGAAGATATCATCAATAAGCTCAAAAGCTAATAATTCATATGAATTATCCAGGTTTATATAAAATGTCAAAACTTTTATGGATATCCTGGTTATGCGTTATTCAGGGAAGATACCTTTTGACTGCCATGTAATCTTCGAGGGCTTTTCTCCAATGTGAAAAAGGCGTCAGTCCAATAGTCTTCGCCTTCCAATTATCCAAAACTGAATAGGCCGGCCGAACCGCCGCCGCACCATATTCATTCGAATCTATGGGAACAAGATCCACATCACTTTCCAATTTCTTAAAAATAGTCTGTGCAAACTCATACCATGTGCATTGGTCCTCATTTGTCAAATGGAAAATCCCATACTCCTGAGAATGGATTAGCTCAAGGACTCTCTCTGCGAGCTCCGCCGTCGACGTTGGCGTCACGGTTTGATCATTGACAACCCGTATGGATAGATTCCTTTCAGAAGCATTGACCATGGCATCAACAAAATTGTAGCCCTTCCCCCAACATCCCGCTTCACCATATAATCCACAGGTTCTTATCAGGATATATTTATCTAACAATTCGCAAACGGATTTTTCTCCATCTAATTTTGTCTGACCATAGACATTGAGAGGATTTGGCGTATCTTTTTCTATATACGGCTTGCTTGTCTTCCCATCAAAAACATAATCCGTACTGAAATGAACGAGTGTCGCTCCCATGTCTGCACACACCTGCGACAATGTTCTCACGGCCACTGCATTGAGTTCAATGGCATTCTTCGGGTGTACTTCGCACTCATCCACTCGGTTAAATGAAGCTGTATTGATGACAACAGCCGGATTAATTTTCGTAAGGATTTCAGCCATGCTTTTCGGCTTCGTGATGTCGAAATCTGGATAATTGAGAATGGAAGTTTTATCTTTGTCCAGTTTTTTAAACAAATCTGATCCCAGCTGGCCGTTTGCACCTATAAGAGCAATTTTCATCCTAAAAGCTTCCTTGAGAACTATTATAAATCATTTTACTCATATAAAAAAATAGGGCCAGGAACATCTCCCTAGCCCTATTTTAAATTCGTTTCGAACTGATTTTCTGTTCTTCTAAAAGTAGAAACGAAAACCCAGCATGAATTTGTGATGCTTTTTAAAGGATTTGTCTTCTCCAATCGGCCCATGACCTTCAAAAAATACGGCGCCTTTTGACGTAAAATTGTTAAACACCTCAAATCCAATATTGGCGATGAGATTAAAATCCGCACTTCTTTCTTCTCTGACTTTGGTTGTAAATCCAACGCCTGCTCCGATAAATGCTTGTCCAACATGGACATTCAGCAAAGCCTTGGTCATAAAGAACGACTTCCAAGGTTCCCCCTTGAGAGCAATGGCACTTCCTCCACCCAAAACTAAATCAAGAACATCCGGGACAATAAAGACGCTTAGACCTATTCCCGCTGCCAAATACGGGCCATAGCTTCCTCGAGCAAAAAGAGGACCGCCTTCAAAAAAGAAGAAACTGTTTTTCTGAGTCACTTCGACCTCGAGCTTACACGGTTTAGACATGGCTCCAAAATCATCACGGACAACTGCTGTTATGGTATATATTCCGGGTTTATCGAAGATTTTTTCCCATGTAAAAGGTGCATCTGAATCTGTAAATGTATCGACAACATTGCCAGAAACATCAGTAATTTCAAAATCCGCTTTGACGACCTCTCCATCCGAATCAGTAGAATTAGAGGCATCAAAAGTGATCGGTCTGCCTACATAATCTACACAGGGAAGACAGTTCGTCCAGATATTGCACAAAGGAGGAAAATTAACATAGGCTTTGGTTTCGCAGGAATTGGATGATGGTGTTCCTTCTAAATTGACAGCTCCGGCCTTAAACACATATTCCCCAGGATCAGTTAACCTCGTCTGCCACCTTGGAGAATCAGGGGTTAAGGTTTTTGAGGCGACTTTTGTACCCGATGCATTAAAGACTTCCACGGACATCGACCTTGAATGTTGAGATCCACTCATATCAACCGTGATGACATCATTGATATTCAATTTTATCGGATTGACTGTGATAGAACAGACCGCATCAGGTATCACTTCCTCAATCCCAACTAACGAGATATTTCCGCATGGTTTGGGCATAACAAATTCATAATTCTTGTAGTTTTTGTTCACAACAAATGAATAGACAGGAAGAGGAGCTTTGCCTGCCCACTCCAAGTCCTCCACAACCTTGACTTTCCCTTTAGAACGGAAAAGCATCCACATGAATTTATCACCGATAGCCATATTTTTTTCCTTGACAGCCCCAGATCTGATTTGCTCGATAAAAGAAAGATAGAGATCCCCATAACCGGCAATGTCGAATCCATATTTGATATCTCCGGCATATGTCTCCAGAAGAATTTTCATGACTTCTGATGTAGGAACTTCACCTTTTATTCTAACGAGAGTGAACTGTCCGACCTGTTTCAACTTTTTCGTTTCGGCATAAGAGTTAATGGATAAAAGGACAAGAATCCCGATGACAGTAAAGACAAATATTTTGTTTTTCATTCCGCCGCCTCCCGAGAAATTAAATTTGGGATAGAACATGTTCAAAGGAATTTATTATAAAAACTTGACAGTATTTGTCAAGGAGAATATCTAAACCGTGTCTTTAAAAAAGCTATTCAAAAAAATTCGATATGATTTCATTAATCACACCGGAATCCCTAGGAGTCAAATCTATAGCATCCTTATAGAAAGGAGCTTTCTCATCGCTCTTGGCTGCACTTTTACGAATATACTTGATCGCCTCAGATACACAAATCTCAGGGTGATACTGTAGTCCCCAGACAGGTTCCTCTTTCCATTGAAACGCTTGAATCTCACATTTCTCAGATTCGGAGAGAACGGTGAAGTTTTTCCCAAGATTGAAAACTTCATCAAAATGAGAAGAAAATGCAAATATGGTTCTTTTTCTCCCAAAAAGAAAATTTTCTTTTGTTATTTTTATAGGAAACCATCCAATCTCATGATTTGCACATTGTCTTACATGTTTACGCCCGGCCAAAGCAAGGGCCAGAATTTGATGACCATAACAGCTGCCTAATACTGCTAAGCCGTTTTCTACAGCAGCTTTTGTTAACTCAACTTCTCTTTCCACCCAAGCTTCTCTATCTAAAATGGAGGCTTCCGAACCTGTTAAAACTAAATGAGTATAATCTTCCTTGAGATTGGGAAGATGTCCTTCTTTTGCTCTGAACGCTTTCCAAGGCATTCCCAGGAAAGAGGACCAATGCCTCACCGGATTGTACACTGAGGGATCGATGGAATTATCGACAATAGCTACTTTTATATCTTTATTATCCATGCGTATCTCTATCTCACTCAAGATTTTATCAAATTATACAAACTCGAAGAGAAAAAAACATCCTTTTTTCTCAATCATCGCGCCTTGAATCGGAATTGGTTTGGTTTAATAAAATGATTTTGGTATAATAAAGCGTTTAAAAAGGAGACAGAAAGTGCACAACGTCAATATAGAAACTGAACTCGAAGTCATCACCCCCAATGAACCCGGTTTACTGGGCCGTGTTTTAGGTACTCTTGCAAATTCCGGTGTCAATTTGAAAGCCCTGAATGCTTACACCGGCAAGGATAAAGGTGTTTTTTTAATCTTGACATCCAACAATAAAAAAGCAGAAAAATGCCTCAAAGCACTGGGATATGAAGTTAAAACAAATCAGGTTGTAACGGTTCTGATGGATGACAGAATCGGTGCAGGGTCTGAGATTGGTGCACTCCTTGGAAACGCTGTCATCGACATCGAATACTGCTACGGATCTTCAGCAGGAATAGGAAAAGCTCTCCTTGTCTTCAAGGCCAGCGATAACAAAAAAGCATTCGATACATTAAAATAGCAGATAGTTATTAAGCAGCTGCCTGAAGTAAGCCCTCACTTTATCTACAAAAATATCGACATGAAATCGCTTTCCTCTCTCATAGGCATTTTTGCTCATCTGAAATAGTTTATCGGGTTTATCCAAAAGCTCAACGGTTTTGATCAATAATCCAGTCTCATCCGAAAAAAAATATCCTGAAATCCCTTCTTCTACAATCTCTGTTTGGCCACCCCCTTTAAATACAATCGGTACGCATGAATTTTGCATGGCTTCAACAATATTCATGCCGAAATGTTCAACTTTTGCCGGATCTTTCTGATTTAAACCACACAGATGCCAGAATATTTTGGCGCGCCGGTAAATGGTTCGGAGTTCGTTTTCAGGTACGTTTATCCGCACTTCTATATTGAGAAAGGGATATTTTGCCAGGTATTTATGAATTTTTTCAAGATAGGGGTTATCCCCTATGCTCCCACCGATAAGAACAAGTTTCCATCCTTTGGTAGAATCCGGATATTTTTTATTGAGTCTTTTAAATGCCTGGATCATTTCAATCTGCTGTTTATTGCCTCCAAGATCAAAGCGGGAGACAGAGAGGATGACAGATTTTTTTTCCCTATCCTCATTCGTTTCTTCCATATCCACTGGAGGATAGAGATGAAGATGAGGTGTAAGACCCCATCTGAATTTTATCCATCTAGCTGTATAAAGGCTGTTAAAAACAATTTCTGTGTATTTATCCACATGAAAAAAACGGGATCTTTCTCTCTCAGGAAAATGGCAGATGAAAACGGATAGGTTGGATAATGGATAGACCATTTCCAGCATGGAGTTATTGATGAAAATGTCAAAATCACCACTTATCCTGCTGATGATGTGGAAAGGATTCTCTCCTTTCATATTGACTTCAGCAGGATCTATGTGTTCCTTCCCCTTTCTATTCTCCTCAAAAAAAGGAATCGGAACGATCAATATCTTACAAGAAGAAAGATCAAGGTTATACCACTGTTCTAATTTTTCCACGGTGACGGATTTATTCACTATTAAAGTGACGTCAAAATCATCCTGAAGAGCCGAAGCGATGGTGCATCCATATTTTTGTGCCCCACCGATAAAATGCATAGCATGATCATATAGACCTATGGAGGGCTTTCTGTAACCATTCGCCAATTCCAACAGATTGAGGAAGTTAACAGCAAATTGCACACCTTTTTTTTTCTTGATCCGGTCGATCATTTTGGGCAATTGGGTCCGGGTCGACGGAAAAGAAGAATGCCGTACCCTGTCCAAGAGAGTTTGATTGGAATATTTGTCCATCGAGAAAGGATTCCCTAGATTCCCTTGTTATCTTCATTCCGGTCTTCAAGCATAACTTCTTGAATTTCGAGTATTTTTTTTGCAACATCCTCAAGCTCATTCAACCGGTCTTTAATTTTCTGTAAACTTAAAATCGTTGCCAGATTCATAGGGACAAGTTCCTTATTGAATTGATACTGTTTGGTTAATATCATCCGGGAATACGGATTTGTCATTTTTCTCAAGATTTTTTTAGCAAGGGTGACAACCCAGCCTATGACTTTTCGAGGAGATGAAATGTCTGTGAAGGACAGACAATCACTTTTGTCTTCGAGGGATGGAAACCGTTCAAAAAGTTCATGTTCCAGCTCGTCGAAATTGTACTCCCAAATTCCGGCATCCCTCTCAATTTTCTTCTTGACGAGTGATTCCACATCCTGGATACTCTCTTTTTCATCTTGAAGCCTTTCTTTAAGTTGAGAAATTAATTGTCTGAGATCATCTGGATTTGTCATTTTCAATAGCCTCTTGTGAGATTTCAAGCCGTGGTTGGTTTGCTTGATTCTTAAGAAAGGACGCATATTCGCGAGCACATTTTTCAATACTGCATTCTTCTCGGATAAATCGAGCCGCTTCCTTCCCAACAGAACGACAAAAATCATCTTCCTGAATAAGTGCTGTGACGAAACGTTTTATGGTTTCCTTTTCATCGATATCCGGATCGACCTTCAGTACTGAATAGTCCGGAAAATCGGCATAAGAACCATAATTTGTGACTAAAACAGGTTTTCCATATCCCATCATCCGCATCAAGGCTCCCGAGCTCTCCCCCATTGTAGGGTGTCTTAAATTAATACAAATGTCTGAAGCAGCAACGAGGGCTTCCAGGTCCCCAAGATCGAGATGGCCTTTTACGATAATATTCAGTTTTTTTTCCCCGATATAATTCCTCAAAAGATTTCCTCTATCTTTCCCTGCAATGACATAAGTAATAGCAGGATTGTTAAGTTCATCTAAAGCACGAAGGATAACATCAAAACGCTTGTTCTTGTTGATATATCCTATGGAGCTGATGAGGATACTGTCTTTATTGATGCCCAACTGACTCCGTATATGGTTCCTGTCAAATATTCTTTTGATGTACCCATGATGATTGATCTTCACTATGGGCCTGTGAAATCCATCCTGGATTTTTTCTTTTATAAAATTCGAATGAACAATGACAGCCTTCGCTGATTCGAGGATATCTTCATTTAAAGGATAGTTTACTGCTGCTGCGGACTCCCAGATAGGAAGAGTTTCCGGCCGAGCAATATTATTTGCTATGGATTCACCTCTCTCGCCATAATACTTTTTCTGCAGCCGGTAGTATGTTTCAAAATCACCTGTTGCATCATATTTTTCAGCATAAAATCCCTGCAGTACATAGTCATGCAGCACTACAACTCCGGGATGTTCTTTGAGAGCATCATAGATATATCCGTGCGCTTCATAATTATTTCCCATGTGATAGAGGAGTTCATCAAACTCGGATGGATCGAATGTTTCCGGAATATAAGGATGGATCCGAAATTCGTCTCGAACAGCCTCGTTTACAGGCTCATACCCCTTCTGAATAAACAGATCAATGTTAAAATGTTTACGGAGCTCAAACAACATTTCTTCATTATAATCAGAGATACCGGTCTGAATGGGATTGAGAGGACTGAATAGAGCAATCTTCAAGATTTAACCCCATAAAGAAGAGTTTTAATGACAGATTCCCAGTTGATATCTTTAACTTTGTTATATCCGCTAAGCCCGAATTTCCGGCTTTTCTCTTTGTTCAAAACAAGTTCATCGATTTCTTTTCCGATGTTTTCCTCATTCAGGGATTCAAGAATAATCCCACTCGATTTATCATTGACAAATTCCAGCGGCCCTCCTGCGTCGAAGCTGGTCAAAACAGGCTTTTTGGACAGAAAGGCTTCCAATGTAATATAGCCATAATCTTCATCCTGTGGAGCAAAAAATACGGCCGAACAATTGGCATACAGTTCCAGCAATTTCTTTTCTGAAACAAATCCGAGAAAATCGATCCTGTCCGAAACACCCCATTCCTTAGATAAGGCCTGGAGATTCTCTAATTCAGGTCCATGGCCGGCAATTTTGCATTGAATGCGGCTGTCACAGAATTTCATAGCCTTTACCAACAGGTCCACTCTTTTTAATGGATCCAGCCT
>VAPB010781329.1_pt1 | contig 12097 bp, 9 predicted proteins | sample 3395101 | NCBI WGS metagenome assembly VAPB01 (sample SAMN08290433, study PRJNA428436) | hydrothermal vent metagenome | isolation source: Deep-sea hydrothermal vent chimney | place: Indian Ocean: Southwest Indian Ridge | reverse complement strand
CCTGTATGAAATACAACAGGCCTTTAACGCGCTGTTCCAGAACTTTCCCAACCGACCGCTCGCCTGGTTGATGCGTTTTCTTATCTTCCCTGGCGGCCAGGTCTTTCAGCCTCCGGATGACAGACTGGGCCACAAATTAGCGAAGCTGATCATGGAACCCTCGTCAGCACGAGACCGCCTGACCGAAGGTATTTATCAACCCGGTAGCTTGCTGGATCCCCTTGGCCGTGTCGATGACGCCTTATCGAAAGTTATCGCCGCTGAGCCGGTGCGAAAACGTATTCACACGGCGATCAAGGCCAGGCAGCTACTGGCAGACCGTCCGGACGAGGAAGTCATTGAGCAGGCGGTTAAAGAAAATATCATCAGCGACGAAGAGGCTGAGCTTGTTCGGACGGCTGTAGCGGTTCGCCAGGAAGTCATCAAGGTGGACGACTTCCCGCCCGACTTGAGCTCCGAAAATTCCACCCCATAGGCAATACCAATCTTGACAAGACGGGAATTGTGTGCCTGGCGCGACTTTTCACAACATCGCTGATCGTTACCGGGGTAATTGGCGCTGTACTCGGTGTGCTGCTAACGCTCGGCGCCGAGCAATTCGATCGTTTGATGACTACCGACGCCTTCTGCGCTGACACTTGCCACAGCATGCGGGCCTACGTAGCCGAAGAGCCAATTTTATTGACATATGTCAATGTTCTAATAATGCAGGTGTGGCCTTATACAGATAAGCAAAAAGCTTCAAACTTTAGCAGGTTGACATCAACCACCTTAAGCCTTACTTTTGTTAAGTCAGACTTAAAAAGATATCGGTGATTTCATCAGCTTAACCAAGAAATTATTGACTGCCCGGAGGTACTCGAAATGAAATATATCCATCAAAATCTGCTACGCGCGCCCGGCGCCCTGCTGGTTGCATTGGGCTTTCTAAGCGGCCAGGCCTTTGCAGGGACCATCGTCGGCACCGACCATGATTTTTCCGCCAGCGGTTTCTCGGGCGGTGAAATCTGTGTGGTCTGCCATACCCCGCACCATGCCGACACCTCGGTTACCGAAGCGCCGCTGTGGAACCATGAACTGACCACACAAACCTTTACCATGTACAGCAGCCCGACGCTGGACGCGGCGCAGGATGCCCAGCCCACCGGAGCATCGAAGCTGTGCCTGTCCTGCCACGACGGCGCGACCGCAATCGATGCCTTTGGTGGCAACGTGGGTACTGTCTTCATGGGCGGCTCTGCGGCCGTGGGCGCCAATGATGATCTGACGGATGATCACCCGATCTCGATCACCTATGACGCTGCGCTGTCCACCACCGACCAGGGTCTGCACGATCCGACCGCGACGACGGTAACCATCGGTGAGGGTGGTGACAAGACCCGTACCGGGACGGTCGCTGATCTCATGCTGCCGGCGGACAAAGTCCAGTGCTCATCCTGCCACGATGTACACAACAACTTTGTGGTTCCGGGAAGCAACGGCGATCCGTTCCTGCTGGTAAGCAAGGCCGGCAGCAAAATCTGCCTCACTTGCCACAACAAGTAGGCGGCTCTGTCTCATAAGTCCGCACCCCACCGGCCAGTCCGGTGGGGTTGACGGGGGCTCCGTATAGCAAGTATAAAAAGCACCGGAATTCATGCCCATGCACCTGTGTCGCAGCATCGCTCCATGTATTCGTTGGGCCAGCGCCATTCTCACCCTGACACTGCTGAGCGGGTGTGCAACCACCCCCAAACCGGACGAATCGACGGCATTGTTTTACCCCTCGCCGCCCGAGCTGCCACGCCTCCAGTACCTTACCCGCTTTTCCACACCCAGCGATGTGGAAACCGAGAGCATGGGGTTCAGGGACTTTGTCGTCGGTAAGGATACGCTGGGTGATCACGTGGTCCGCAAGCCCTACGGTGTGGCGCTGCACGACGGCAAAATCTACGTCACCGATACCCGCGGCCAGGGTTATGGCATCTTCGACCTGAAGCAGAAACGTGTGGACCTGGTGCAGGGCTCTGCCGGCGGCGCGATGAAAAAGCCCATCAACATCACCATCGAAGCCGATGGCACAAAGTACGTGACCGACACCGACCGCAACCAGATCCTGGTATTCGACGCCGACGATAGATTCATGCGCGCTTACGGGACCCCGGATCAGTTCAAGCCCATCGACGTGCTGGTGGTGGGCGACAGGCTGTACGTATCGGACCTGTACCATCACCAGATTCAGGTGCTGGACAAGGCCAGCGGCAAGATCCTGTTCAGTTTCGGCAAGGCCGGTTCCGGTGATGAGGAGTTTTTTCAACCGACCAGCCTGGCGCTGGGGCCCGATCAGACACTGTATATCAGCGATACCGGAAACTTCCGCATCCAGAAATACTCGCTGGACGGGAAGTTTATACGCAGCTACGGCAGCATCGGTGATGCCGTGGGTCATTTCGCGCGCCCCAAGGGCATCGCGGTCGACCGCGAAGGCCGGATATATATTGTTGATGCCGCGTTCGAAAATATACAGATCCTCAACAACGACGGCACCCCCCTGATGTTTTTCGGTCGGCCGGGGGACAAGCGCGGTAACATCAATTTACCGACGGAGATTGCATTCGATTATGACAACCTCGAATATTTCCAGCGCTACGCGGCACCCGGTTTCAAACTGGAATACGTCGTCCTGGTCGCCAGCCAGTTCGGCATCAACAAGGTTGTCGTATTCGGCTTTGGTAAGATGGAAGGCATGGACTACAGTGCAGCCCCTCGACCCGCTGGCACGGAAGACCAACAGTAAATAAATGATAAAGAGTTACTGCGTGAGGGTGAAATGACTGATTCTGGAACGTGTTCATGTTCACAACAGAACCGGGGCTGCAACATGAGTCACGCCGCCGTAAAGAGAGCAACAAAGAATGTGGGTTGTGCGTTCATTTATAAGAGGTATAACAAACACTCCTCAGCGGGTACGGACCGCGATCAAGTGTGGGCTAACGGGTCTGCTGATGGCCTCACCCTCGCTTTGCGGCGCGCAGCAATACGCTGACATCACCCCGTTCAAGCTGACCGGTGTCGAAGGCGACCTGTCGACTCGCTACAACCTCGATGACTACGAGCAAACGTCGGCAGGCGGGGATAAAATCTACCAGACACGCCCCACTTTTGAGGAGGAGATCTCTGTCCTGACGCACAGCTATGCGTACCACCCGGATTTTCTCAACATGGACCTGGGTGGCGGCCTGCTGTTCGTGCAACAGGATTTCGACTCCGACCAGGGGAAAAACAACACCAGGGAATCGTTGTACAACCTGTCGGCGTACCTCAAATTTCTGGAACGAAAATCCTACCCGGTCAAATTATTCTATGACCGCAGCAATCCGTCGGTCACCACCAGCCTGGCCGGACGTTTTCTGGTGGAAAATACCCGCTATGGTATGAATGCTGCCTTGCTGGAACCGTTTTCCCCGGTAACACTCAACCTGGAGGCGTTCCGGTTCGAAAGTGACGGTTCCGGTTTTGGCACCACTATCGACCAGACCACTGACCAGGCCGCCATCCGGGCATCCAAATCCTACGGGGGTGGCAATAATGTCAGGGTGTCCTACCTCTGGACCGAAGCCGACTCAAAGAGCGGCAGCCCGGGACTACCGATTCAGCAAACGGTGACTACCACCAAGACCACGGACGCCAGCGCACTGAATGTCTTCGGCGCCGACGACCAGTTACGCTTGACCCAGCTCTTCACCTATACCAACCAGACACTGGACCCGCAGCAGGACCCTTCCTCCGAACTGGACGATCTGCGCTACAGCTACGACATGCGCTGGACACATACCAGAAAAACGCGATCCTTCTATCAGTACCAACTACTGAAAAGTGACCGCAGCGATGTGGACACCACCAACCAGAACGCCAGGATCGGCGCTTCCTACGAGCAGGACCAGGGCTGGCACGGTAACTTCGATGTTCATGGCGAAAAGGAAGACCAGGACGCCACAAATTTTGACAGGAAGGTGTATGGTACGCAGGGGGCAATCGGTTACGAACGGGATATTCGGAACGGTTCCATGCAGCTGGGTGCTTCTACGCGCCTCGAGCAGACGGATCAATCCAGCGGCGGCACCGATATCGTCCAGGTATTCGACGAAAACGTCACCCTGACCGGCACCACGCCGGTAGTATTACAGAACGACTTCGTCATAAGCAGTACTATAAATGTGACCAACCAGGCCAATACCCAGACCTTCATAGAAGGCCTTGATTACGATGTCCGGGTCATTGGCTCTGTCACCGAGATTCAGCGACTGATCGGTGGCAACATTACGGACAATCAAACTGTATTGGTCGACTACGACTTCCGCTCGGGTGGCGATGTAAAGTTTAATTCCTTAAACCAGAACTATTTCAGCAACTTCAAGCTATTCAGATTCCACGACCTTTTCGCCCGCTACCGCAGACTGGACCAGTCGGTGAAAAGTGGCCAAACTACCACCCCGCTGAATGATATTAAAAATGCGCTGGTGGGGGCACGCGTCGAATACCCCCTGTTGAGCGGCTGGCTGGTGGGGGGCGAAGTAAACTACGAAGACCAGGAGGAAGATATCTCGCCCTTTACCCGCAAGCTGTTCAAGACCCATGTCGAAGCCACGCTACCGCGCGCCACACGACTGCGGGTAACGGGGCGCCGGGAATTCGTCGACAACGAAAATTCACCGGAAGATGCTGACATCAGCCAGGTCATCGCACGACTGACTGCGCGGCCCTGGCTGCGCACCATTATCAACGCCGAGGCCGACTATGAGAAGGATACCGGTGGCACCCAGAACCGGCGCCGCCGGGCTTTGGCCCTGGGCTTGCTCTGGCGTTACCGCAAGCTGCAGTTTACGGTACGTGCTGAGCACATCAATAACAAGCAGGGCCAGGTGACACAGAAGAACAATAAAGTACGGGCGCAACTGATACGACGGTTCTGATGACTACTCGACAACGCATATTCCAGCTCACTCTACTGGCCCTGATCAGCGCAGGCCTCTTGCTGAGCGGCTGTACGCCGGCGCACAAAACCACACCCGCAACACAAGTCGAGCGGGTCTGGCCCGAGCCCCCGGCCCAGCCGCGCATTCGCTACGTAAAAAGTGTGTATAGCGCCGAAGACCTGGGCATTGAAAAATCCTTCTGGAAACGGCTTGGTGAATTCATCGCAGGGCCTTCCAGCACGCGCCTGATACGCCCCATGGCGGTTGTCGTTGATACCCTCAATGAAATCATGTACGTCGCCGATCCCGGAGCCCGGGGCGTCCACCGCTTCGATCTGCGCGGCTCCAGCTACAAACTCCTGTACCGCGAGAACGACCTCCCGCTACCCTCACCAACAGGCATGGCACTCGGACCGGACAACCAGGTTTTCGTTACGGATTCGGGACTCGGGCAACTGTTCATAGCGACGCCCGAGGCGGATTTCCTGTCTCCTGTCAAACTGGAACCTGAACTGCAACAACCTACCGGTGTGGTTTTCGAACGGGAAACGGGGCAGCTGTATATCGTGGACACAGCGGTGCACACGATCAAAGTGTATTCGGGTTCGGGCGCATTTATCCGGCAGTTCGGACAGCGTGGCAGCGGCCCGGGTGAGTTCAATTTCCCGACCGCGCTGTGGCAGGACCGGCAAGGCCAGCTGCTGGTCAGCGACTCGCTTAACTTTCGCATCCAGAAGCTCGATACCGAGGGACAATTTCTTGGCCGGCTCGGCCAGCTCGGCGACGCCAGTGGCGACCTGTCGCGTCCCAAAGGCATTGCCACTGACCGTTCCGGGCATATTTATGTTGTCGATTCGATGTTTCACGCCTTCCAGATTTTCGATGCCACGGGCAAACTGCTGCTGATTTTAGGCTCGCAAGGCCATGACGCCGGCGAATTCTGGCTGCCCACCGGCATTTTTATCACGCCGGACGACAGCATTTACATTTCCGACTCGCACAACCAGCGCGTCCAGATTTTCCGCTACATCGGGGGTGAGCCATGAAGTTGTTGACATGGGCAGGGTTGATTGCGGTGCTGTTTATGACGAGCCAGACCGCCTGGGCGGCAGTTGCCGATACCAAACACAACCTGTCGACCTCCGGGCCGGGCTCAATCAAGGCCAGCAGCGAAGACCAGATCTGTATTTTTTGCCATACGCCGCATAGTGCCTCGGCATCCGCGCCGTTGTGGAACCGGCGCGATCCGGGCAGCACCTATATCCCCTACTCCAGCAGCACAGCGATCGCCAATCCGGGGCAACCCACCGGTGCATCGATTCTGTGTCTGAGCTGCCACGACGGTACCATCGCACTGGGTGAGATACTGAGCCAGCCGACGGATATCGTTATGGCCGGAGGCGTCACCACCCTGCCCCCCGGCGATACCCAACTGGGAACAGATCTGTCAGACGACCATCCGGTCTCTTTCGACTATACGACGAGCATCACCAGCGGCGGCGAATACGTAGATCCCACGTCGCTGACCGGCACAGTCCGTCTGGACGCCAGCGGCCAGATGCAGTGCACCAGTTGCCATGAACCGCACGACAACACCTGGGGCAAGTTCCTGGTCAAGTCGGCGCGCGCATCGGGCCTGTGTACTACCTGCCACCTCAAGAATGGCTGGGTGCAATCACCACACAACCTGTCCGGTGCCACCTGGAACGGGCAGGCACCCGACCCCTGGCCGGCCACCAACTGGACCAACGTGGCTGACAACGGCTGCCAGAACTGCCACCGGCCACATACGGCGGGAAGCCGCGAGCGCCTGTTGAATTATGCGACCGAGGAGGATAATTGTGCTGCCTGCCACAATGGCAACGTGGCAGGCAAAGACGTAATGTCTGTCTTCAACCAGTTCTCCAATCACCCGATCCGCGACACCTTCGAGGTGCACGACCCCACGGAACCCAATGTCGTTGCCAGCCGCCATGTGGAATGCCAGGATTGTCACAATTCGCATGCCGCACGCGCGGGCTCCGGTGGCGTCACGGGTCCATTGCTCGGCGTACGCGGTGTGGACATTAACGGTATTGATGTCGACCCCATTCTCGAGACCTATCAGCTGTGTTTCCGCTGTCACGGTGACAGTACAGGCAAGCCAACGGCACCTACACCGCGCCAGATCGAGCAGATCAACACGCGCCTGGAATTCACCCTGAGCAACCCGTCTTTCCACCCGGTCGCGGGCCCGGGGCGCAACCCCGATGTCCCCAGCCTGATCTCACCGCTGACCCCGGCCAGCACCATTGGCTGCACCGATTGTCATAACAGCAATGCCGCGCCCTCAGCCGGCGGTACCGGCCCTGAGGGCCCGCACGGATCGACTTTCGAGACTATCCTCATACGGCAATACGTTACCCTCGATAACACCCCTGAGAGCCCCTCCAACTATGCCCTGTGTTACAGCTGCCATGATCGCAACAGTATCCTGGGCGACCAGAGTTTCAGCGAACACAAAAAACATATTGTCGAAGAAAGAGCCCCGTGCAATGTCTGCCACGATCCGCACGGCATCAGCGACACCCAGGGTAACAACATCAACAACACCCACCTGATCAACTTCGATATTTCAGTGGTATCGCCCGGTATGATGGGTCAGTTGAGCTTTACCGACAATGGCAGCTTTGCGGGCTCCTGCAACCTGAGATGCCACGGAAAAACTCACAGAAATTTCTCCTACCCATGAGGTATGAGTGGAGGTGGCGGAGGCTGGTGGTGTCATTCGGTACAGTCAGGATTTACACAGTGCTGTTCCTGTCGCTGACCACGATCATGGTTGCAGGCAAGGGAAATTCCGCCGCTCCGGCAATCGATCCTCACTGGCGCGACGACTCCTGCAAGAGTTGTCACACCACTACCTCACCGTCGCGCCGCAATCCCGCATTGCGGCATAAGGATCCGGGTCGGCTGTGCAACACCTGCCACGATCCTGCCAGCCAGCACGCCTATATTCATCCCTCGGACGTCGCGCCTGGAACCGACATGCGACGACGTATGCCGCCCGCTTACCGGCAGGCGATGAAAAACGGCAAGATCGTCTGTACTACCTGTCACGACCTCCCGGCGCAGTGCCTGGATGAACGGCGCAAGGAACAACATGCCAACCCCATGTTCCTGCGCGGGGCGCCGTTCGCGCACCGCTCGGACCCCTGCTACCTGTGTCATGATGCCAGTGCCTATGCACGCATCAATCCGCACGACCAGATCACTGACGGCGGCCAGGTCCGTGAAGCCACCTGTGTCCTGTGTCATGACGAAGTCGAAAACCTGCAGACTGCTGCCGTGATCGAAGACGTGGGTTTCAACATCGAACACGACCTGGCAACGATGTGCACCGGCTGCCATCCGTGGGTGCCGCACCCCGGAGGCAAGTTCATGTTCTCAGAATCATTCAAAGACAGAAAGCAGCCCGATCACCTGACTGTACCGCCCAAACAGATGCGTGAATATATGCAGCGTATGGCGGTGAAAAATGACATCATCCTGCCGCTCGACCCCACCACCGGCAAAGTCTACTGCGCCACCTGCCATAACCCGCACGAGCGCGGGTTATTGAAAAACAGCGCCGCAGCCAGGGGTTCCGATGCCGATAAACGCCTGCGCATGAAGGATATCTGCACCAACTGTCATGACAAATAAAATGTATCCCGACATGTCTGGCCTGGAAACAGGCTACCGCGCCATACACTCTTCAAAAATCGCGAATTTGTCACCCCGGGGATCGATCGGTAACCGCGAAGCGGGCACCGCGTAAACCTGGGAAACGATATCGGGAATCGTTTCATCCACGGCCACCTGTCCGGAACGGGGCAGTGATTCCCGCGTCTGCGCAGCGCTGCGGCCGCGAATGCGCTCCTGCATTGTGGCAACAAACAGGTTAGCCGTGTAGTAACAGCCCAGTTCCCGCTCACGGTGTCGCTCGATCAGCCAGGCCGGGTCCAGCCGTCCGACCCGGTCGGCGATCAGCAGATCGTTGAACGCAGCGGTAAAGCCGGTTAAGGAAAACTGCAGCTCGTTCTTTCCTGTGGTCTGCTCGCCAAACCATACACGCAAGGCCAGGCCGGCGATCATGCGCGTGATATAGATTTTCTTGTCTGCGTCACTCAGCTCTATCCTGAACAGGCGGCTGTCGGGTTTACGCTCCAACAGGGCCAGCACCGCTTCGCTGACAGGGCCATGGTCGACAGCCAACGCTACCCGTAGCGGCAAAGGCGGCGCCTGTTTGTCAACCTGCACCACCAGCAGGAACGTGGTTTCCTCTTCCCGGTTATGGGTAACAATGAACTGGTGACCCTCCGGGGTAACGGTAGTTATCCAGTGACCGTCTCCGGTTTGCCTGAGCGACCATTCTGCATGGGTTGCGACAGACAGTAGCAACAGGGTGATCACTATCCAAATCCTGAGCATTGCAGTAACCCTGTGATATGTCATGGTTACCCGGGCCAGCTGCGACCGGGCACGCCTGTTAATCCTCCCCTTCCTCGATACCCGGGGTCAGGAAGCTTGGAATATAAAACTCCTTGTACTTCTGAATCATACCCACCACGGAAGAGTTCGTCAGTTCTTCCGTACGGCGCGGTGGATAACCCAGCCTGGCAAAGGGCAGGAACTGGTCCGTTTCATTATGGCAGCTCTTGCATACGACCGGCTCCTTGCTGACACCGCGATGTATCACGCGCTTCATCTGCGATCGCTGTTCCTGATCGAGGCGATCCTGTTCACTGATGTAACGCTCAACGAATGCCATATCCTTTTCGCCGTGAAGCCAGCGGAAAGCGCCATCCTCGTCAGTACCGGGTGCAATTTTGGCGCCGTAGTTCCCGTAGGTCGGATAGCTGCGCGCTGCACTGCGGTAACTTTCCTCGATATCGTGCAGTACGCGCGGGTTGGGAACAACCCCACCGGTGTCCTTGTCAGACCAGCGGTACAGGTAACCTGGTTTGCCTTCCTCTGCCGGCATGTGACAGGTCTCGCAGGCAAGATAGAATGCATGCATATTCATAAAACTGCGCAGCTCCTCGGATTCGTTGTGCGGCACATTTCCGTGGCAACGCACACAGATACTGGCCTTATCCTTCTGTACGCTGAAACCAATATGGTGGAATCGACCCTCGATATAGGGCTGCTCGATAACCTTGAAGCCCAGGTCGGTTCTGCTGGTACGTGACTGCTCATCGAGCAGGCGATCGAACATTTCCTCATCTGCTGTTTTGGTGTGACTGATTTCGCGCAGCGATTCAGCCGCTTCCTCCTTACCCTCGAAACCGAAAATCAGCGGATACATGAACATCCCGTACCAGACGGTAAAGCCCATCAGGAATATCACGTAGAGCTTGAATACAAGGCGTTTCATAAACTTCACCAGTTGTACTCCTGGCCGGCGAAATGCTGCGGCCTGATCTCTTCCTCAAGACCCTGCTCGATCATTATCTTTACGTACTCCGCATAATGCTCGTGAATCATTTCATTTTCGGTAAGATAGCCGGTCAGCCAGACTGTAGCGGCAGGAAATTTTTCGGGCGCGTAGTGAACGTTGTACCAGTGCACGAAGAACAGGAACAGCACCGCCAGCAACGCTTCGTCGGTATGCATGATGTAGGCGGCATTGAGTACGATACCCGGAATGTAATGTGTTACCTCATCGCGCCACCACAACAGGACGCCGGCCGGTCCGAGTATGGGGATACCCCAGTAAGGCGCAAAATAATCGAACTTCTCCCGCCACGACATCTTTTCGTGTCGCGGCGGCCGGTTGGTAAAGTACAGCAGGTATTTCCATGCATGTACAACGTCGTGAAAATCCTTCATGTTCGGAACCATTTCCTGGGAAAAGAACGCCTTGATACCGGTCCTGAAGCCCAGCTTTCCCTGAGCTTTCAGTTTTCCAAGATCATCACGAATGAACAGTACAATCCAGTAAATAGTGTGATAGACAAACAGACCCAGCAATACCGTACCTGCGGCGCGATGTATCAATGGCGCCAGGTCCGGCCCACCCATGAAGTCGTACAGTGGTTTCGCCCAGGGTTCCTCGGCATGGCGCAGAGGAAAACCGGTTATCGCCAGCAACAACACCGAGCTGAACAAAATTATGTGCTGCACCCGCTGATGCACGGAGAATCGGAAGAAAAAACGTTTTCCATCCCTGTAAACAATGGGGTCGTACTTATGCATAGTTCAGCTCCTCGATCAGGATTTCCCTTGCTGCGTATCACTGTCCACGCTTTTCTCCTTGATAAACGTGAAGTTCGGAAACAGCCGACGTAGCAGCTCGAGAAAGATCAATGTCAGAAAGAAATACAGCACCAGGGCCATCAGCGCCTTGAACCCCATCAACATGTAAAACTGCAGGGGATATTTCTCCCGGTCATAGGTCACGTGCGTCTGGAAACCGGCCAGGTTGGCGCCCGCCCTGGTATGGCAGTCTTCGGTTCGACAAGTGCCAGGTACATTTTCCTTGTAAACCGCTGAAGTCGGCACTGTTTGTGATTCAATCAAATGCGTGTTTTCACCGGCAACGACATGACAGTCGATGCAATCCGGTGTCTTCTCAGAGCCAAGCGCAATCAGTTTTCCATGGAACGTCTGTTTGTAGGTGGTAACAACGTCATCCATCTCATGCCGCTTCCTGAGTTCAGGGTCCTGATGGCACTTGGCGCAGACCTCGATAGTCTCCAGGGGAAAACGCGTCTTGCGCAACCGTGAGGTGACGTGTTCATAGAAGTCCTCGGCAAAATCACCGCTGCTGTGACAGCTCTTGCAGCGGGCGACTGCCCGTTCGCTGACGCCGGAATGCACCTTGCCCTTGTACACAGAGATCGGCCGGTAAAATGGCTGGTCGTGGCAATCCTTGCATTCCGGAAAATCTTCCTGGTAGGGTTTGGGGTTGCCTTCAGCGTCGAGCTTGCCATGCGCGCTGCGGGCCAGCGTTTCCGCTATCGGTTTATGGGTGAACTTTTTCTGCCCCGAAGGCTCTACGATGTGGCACTGCTGGGCGCAGTCCACTTTTTTAGCGGGCTTGTGGGGGATGCGATCGATATCAGTATGACAATCCTTGCACTTGTTACGGCGATGTGGCCCGCTGTCGAACAGTTCCT
>VAPB010761139.1_pt1 | contig 12104 bp, 12 predicted proteins | sample 3395101 | NCBI WGS metagenome assembly VAPB01 (sample SAMN08290433, study PRJNA428436) | hydrothermal vent metagenome | isolation source: Deep-sea hydrothermal vent chimney | place: Indian Ocean: Southwest Indian Ridge | reverse complement strand
TTGCTCGTCATCGCGATAGACACCACTATCCCTCCTCCTCGTGCCTTGCTGTCCGGACACCTCGGCGCTCTCGATACGTGACCGTAATTACGAAGCTGTGCACTTAGTGCCCTGTCACGCAACAACTGTGGCATTCGAGTGGCGCCGCATCCCGACCGGCTGCGTTGCGCCTCCTCGCAATAGCAAACGGCTATTCCATCGTCGCCGCGCCTTGCATGCCGGGCGCGACGTCACTCTCGGTTCCGACATTTGTCACGTGACATGACACTGGAATCTCGACGTTTATTTAAGTTTAAAAACTGCTTGTAGCGCGGCACGAAACTCGGTCATCATTACCGTTTGATGTGCTCGCTGCGAGCAGTCAGGATCTTATGGTCCTGGAGCGACATGTAAACGAGGCGCGGGAGTTTAATTCAGATGCCTATCGGTACCGTGAAGTGGTTCAATAATCAGAAAGGCTACGGGTTTATCAGCCAGGAAGATGGCCCAGACGTATTTGCACACTACACAGCGATTTCAGGCGAAGGTTTCAGATCTCTCAGGGAGGGGGAGGAAGTTGAATTCGAGATTACCGAGGGACCAAAGGGACCGCAGGCAGCCAACATCGTGCGCAAAGGTCTCAAGCCAGCCGAAGAAATGGAGCAGTTAGAGACATAGATCTATCCTGCCGGCCCACCCGCCATCGAAAGACTGCCATGTATAAGGCAACGGCCTCTATGCTTAAGAGATATATCTTTGTCTTTACGCTGGTATTGCTGCCTGCTGCATGTTCACGCGAGGCACCCGGCACTGCTGCGTATATGGATGGTAATATCATGTACGGCCAGTCGGGGATGGATTATGTTATCGAAAATATCGCCATATTCAGGACCCGAACCGAATTAGTTGGCTCCGAACCTGATGCCGTTGAATATCTGAAAGAACTGCGTGAAAGGATAACAATTAAAGTCTTTATGGGTTCGTGGTGTGTCGATGCGCAACTCCACGTTCCTGTATTATTCAAAGCGCTGCATGAGGCGGATAATGACCGGATAACCGTTCAGGTGATAGGACTCGATCGCCGGAAGAAAGATCTGGATGGGCTGACCCGGATCTATGGCATCGATTTTACTCCGACCTTCGTAGTGGAACACAAAGGCAGGGAGATCGGCCGCATCATCGAAACTCCCTCCATCGACGCTGCATCAGACGTTGTAGCGATCCTGCGGGGTTCCCTGGGCCATTAGAGCCGCTCTCAGTATGCTTTTCGGGACTCGCAGATGGTCCGCCGAATTAGAAAGCCCTGATCGTGAACTTGCAGAGATGGCTGCCCGTATCATGGGTATGCTCGACATCGATTCCACCTGCCTGCCTTCCCCTTCGGTGAAATTCGGACTTGAAAGAGGTGAAAAGTACTGCACTCTGCATATAGAGGGGGAGCTTTGGAGTGAGTGGCCGCAACCCGAACTTATCATGGCCGATTTCCACTGGGCTATCATAGACGCGGCCTTCAGAAGCAGCCCGGGCACCATGGCCTTTCATGCAGGTGCCTTTGAACTGGAAGGGTGGCGGTTTATGGTCCCCGGATTATCCGAGCACGGCAAATCTTCACTGGTGCTGGCCGCATGCCGGCAGGGTGCTCTTTTCGGAGGAGATGATCTGACCTGGCTCGACCTGGATGACGGTTCCATTATCCCGTTTCCGATGGCCATGGCCCTCTCCGATGATGGACTTGTACAATTTAATGATGATCTGAGCGGGGCGTCTTTCCTCAGTGCCCTGGTCGATCGGGAGGGAAAGACCGAGCGTCGCAATTATCTCGATCCTGCATTTTTCAGCTCCGGAGCCATGGATTCTGGACCTCTCTCATCGGTGATATTGAGACGCCCTCCTTTCGATGAAGAGGGCCGTCTCGAAAGACTCGACCCGGGAGATGCCCTGCTTGAACTCTATCGCCACACTCAATTCAACTGGAACGAAAGGATCGAAGTCTTCAGGCAGATGGGTACAGTCGCAGGTGAAGTCCCTGTTTTCTCAGCAGCCGGCCGCAAAGAAGATCTGATCGAACTGTTGAAAGAGATGATCCGATCTGAGAATATCTGAGCCGGGAGGAGATGAGTAACCTTGGGATCTCTCTACTACCGCAACCTTCTCATGCAGCCGGAGCGTCTCGATGCCATGGATCGTGCGATCCGACTGGCTGTCGGGCGGGGGGACGTGGTTGTGGATGTGGGAACTGGTGTGGGGACCTATGCGGTGATGGCTGCAAGAGCCGGTGCTTCAATAGTTTACGCGATCGAGCCGGATCGTGTCGCCGAGATCGCGGCGAAGGTCTTTGAGGTCAACGGAGTTGCAGATCGCATTACCATCCTCCGGCTGCGCGTCGAGGAAGTGGATCTTCCCGCGAAAGCAGATCTGCTCATTACTGAAGATTTTGCCCCCTGGTTCTACGATGAACACCTCCATGACCTGCTTCTCTACAGCCGGTCGAATATCCTGAGCGAGGGGGGTCGGGTCATACCTTCGAAGGTAACCGTACGCGCCTGCCCATGGGGAGGACCGCGTCAGGACTCAGCCGATCCCGGGTGGAGGCATCGTCCCGGCATGCCGGATTCCGATACAGGCGACATTGTGGGGATCGACTTCTCACCACTCGAGTCTCTGGCCGTGAACACCCCCGATCCATGCGGGATCCCGCCGGGCGGCCCTCTGGCCGATGGGACAGACCTCTTTGCCTGGGATCTGACACTCCTCGAGCCGGGATCCTACAGCAGTGATGCCAGATGGATTGTGGAGAGGGAGGGGAGTATCTGGGGAATCGGCATCTGGATGGAGATGGAGTTGTGGGAGGGTGTGCACTACAGCAACGCGCCAGGAGAAGAGGAAGCCTCATGGGGGCAGGGCCATTTCCCGCTGGCAGCTCCCCTTGAAGTGGGACCGGAAACGGTCGTGGAAGCTGTCGTGGAAACAAGGACCGATCCAGCCGGTATGGTCTGGTGGAGCTGGAAAATCTGGGCAGACGGGAACCTGTCAGAGACAAGGGAAGGGAATACATTCGGTGGGCTCCCATTTGGCGATGATCGCAGGAGAATACTGGACGAGCAGGGTCGCCTCCCTCTGAGCAGGTGGGCCGAAGTAGATGCATATCTGCTGAAGGCTCTGACAGAGAAGAACCTGACCGAAGCTGCTGCGGATGCCTTTGAGGAATTTCCAGGTCTTCTGGTGAATGAGGCACGGGCAAGACGTCGTGCCTCTTCAATCAGGGAGCGATATCTTGCAGGCGGCGATCATTTTGTCGAAGGGAAGAAAGAATGAGTAGTGAACAGCTTCCATCGCCCAGGACAGATCTGCTCGAGCGCCCCATTGGTTCGGAACTTGCCCTTTTCAATGTAGAGAAGGGGATGGTCCATACTCTCAATCCAAGTGCAAAAGTAGTCTGGAGGGCCCTGCATGCATCAGCCGAACAGAAAGACCTGGTCGAGGCCCTTCAGGAAGCTTTCGGGATTGACGGTGGTGAAGCTGAAAGGGGCGTTGAGAATGCACTCAGGCAGTTCAGACAACTCGATCTGGTGGTAGAGAAGTGACACAGCGCGATTGGACCGTACCAGGCTCCAGAGCACGTATAAGAGCCGGCCAGGGCGCGGCAGTAGCGCTGGCCCTGCCCTCCATGATCCTTCCCGGACCGTGGATCTGGTTCTTCATGACTCCCCTTTTGTGGGGTATCTGGGGGGCAGGGTGGAAGCAACGCATTCAATCGACAGCTCTCTGGGGTGGTTCACTCCTCATCCTCATCTGTTATCCGCTTCTCCATATAGATCCGAAATCCTTTCTATTTGTCATGATCCTCTGGGCAGTGTTCTACCTGCTTCTGGGCCTGCTCCTCATCCCGTGGGGGAAGGCCGAAAAAGGAAGTCCCATAATACAGGTTATCTCTCCCGCGATCATCTGGCTCGGCCTGTCCAGATTATTCAACGTCAACTTCCCGCCGGGGGATTTCTGGCTGATACCGGCGGCGGCGGCCCCCTGGCCGGGAGAGGTCGTATCATTTATCGGTGCATGGGGATTGTCAGCGCTCATGCTGACGACGGGGTCGGCACTGGCCCTCCTGGCTACTCCGGCTCGAAAAACGGGATTGTGGTCGCTGGTAGTGATCGGTTTTCTGCTGGTTACTCTCACTGTTGCCGCGCCGGAAAGAGAGGAATTGAACGATGATCCGATCTCGATCTCTCTTCTGCAGGGTGATTTCGGACGTCCGTGGGAAGAGAGGGTTGCGCTGCTCGACAGCCTGAACCTGCCGGCTTATCTGGAGCTCTACACCGATCGTGCCCATGAAAGCAGCATCGTCGTTGCACCGGAATATGCTCTCCCTGTTGCGCTCGATGATTACCCTGAGATCATCCAGAAGGTGCAGTCGGTTGTAGATTCCATGGACACTCCATTTCTGATAGGTGCAGAGGGGCTGGTTGAGGGAGAGGAGGATAAATTCTACAACATGACCTGGATGTTCTCTCCGGGAGGCTCACTAAAGGGCCGCCCGGCTCCGTTTCCGGTACCATATACTCTGCACGAAACTGTGCCGGGGCCGGGACCCGTCTCATTCGATTCTCCGGTTAAGATGGGGATCCTCCTCTGTTTCGACCTTGCAAATTCCGGTCTGGTCCGGAAACTGGCCGCCGATAACGATCTGCTGATAATGATGACCAACCAGCAGGGATTCGACAGAACCTCCACAAAGAGGTTTTTGAGAGGACTGGCGCAACTGCGGGCCGCGGAAGCGGGATGCTACCTGGCGATAGCATCCAACACCGGGCCTACCGGCATACTCGATCCTTTTGGCAGGGTCCTCGAGTGGGCAGATACCGGACGGCAGAGCGTAACGGAAACGATTCGGTTGACGAAACGTCCTTCATGGTATGTAATTTACGGTTACAGGGTGTTGTGGGTGGTCTGGGTGATTGGATTCGCGTTCTCCGCTTGGAACGTTTACCCCCGAAGGGAAAGAGGGGGAGAATAACATGACTGGAAAGAAGAGCAGTTCCAGCGACGGTAAGGAGAGCAGCCGCAGAGACTTTCTCTCGAGGAGTGCACGTGTCCTGTACGTGGCTCCTCTTGTTGCATCGTACGATATTGCCGAATTCTATAACGAAGAAGAGGGATACGCTCAGGGACACGGTCACACTCCTCCATCTCACCACCACGGAGAGAAGTAGGCCCGGTTTACTTCAGGAGTCGCAACAGGTCCCAGATCCTGCGAACCATGTATAGAGGTTTCATCGATTTCCTGTACCGGGGATAGATCTCCTTCATCACCTTACCCCTGGGGAAGGTGCTCTCCCATATCAGGCTCCACCTGCTCCGCCTGTCTGGTGCCATGCGCCACAGCATGCGCTCCCCTACCAGATGCGTATTACGCAGGCAGGTGACGTCAGCGACTGCCCTGTTGACCAGAACCGACATTTCCGGTTCGAGGCTCTCCGGTTCGAATCGCAATATGACGGGCATATTCACGTTCCAGCAGGTGCCGATCACCTGAGATACAACTGAAGCTGCTCCCTGGAGTCTCAACTCTTCCGTCAAACTCCGGGCCTCTGCCGCTTCCTTCTCACTCATCTTTCCAGCAAGCCGTACCATATCGACGAACCATGTGAGGGCAGTGAAGGAATGCTTCTGTATGTGGGCCAGACCCAAAGCCCAGAGCATGGGAAGGGCCGGCACGAGAAGACCGGGGGCGAAAGCCGGATTATCGGGAGCCCGACCTGAATGCCGCCGTACAAGATCGGCCGTAAGAGGCAGTGCGAGCCTGCGTGCTGCGATCCTTTCCATGCCGAGTGGTGAGGTGTGGAGGTCCAGGATCCCGGCGCCATCGAGCCACCTTTCAGTGTCGTCGGAGAGTTCGAACCGGGCCTCAGCCAGGGCTGCGAAAGCGCGATCGCGGTCATCGATGCCTATCAATGCATCCACATCAGCCATCGGACGCCATTCTGCGTTCTCGTATACACCCCTGACGAGCAGCGCCGCACCCTGGGTCGCCACGATCTGTATTCCGAGAGGATCGAGGACTCTTCGGGCATTATCCAATGTCCTGATATTTGACAGTGTGCGGGTATGATTCACCAGGAAGAGCGGACGTAGATCCAGTGTAAGTTTTTGTACTGCAAGCATTTGAGTGAATTCAAGTGTTTCCAGGATCAGATAGGCGGGTCCCGTCAGACCGTGCATATCGAGCTGGTTGATCAGGGTTGAATTATCTGAGGACAGAGTGTCGATACTCGCCAGGAGCTTATCGATGCGGGATTCCGACGCATTGCCATCCGCAGCAATGGCGGCCATGGTATGGATCACTTTCCTCGTATTTTCATATGGTCCAGATACCATTTATTCAATTCTCCACTACCGAACTTACCCCCCATAAATTTTTCTGTCCAGTTTACAGGTTGCTGTCTCACAGGATAGATAACTAACATTTGAACGTGGAAAGTCGGAAAACATAGCATATTAGGTTACTTATGATCATATCTGTCCTGATGATCAGCCTGCTGGCTTCGCCGCAGGGGCCGGTTAACAACCCGGATACCGCCAGGTACCCGGAGGAGGGTACGTCTGTACCAGAAACAGTTCTGCTGCTGCCGGAGGGAAGCCATGCGCTGGTGGTCGAGAAAAATACGCAGAGCCTTTTTCTCTTCAGGGGTACCAGTGAGAACATACCGGAGCTTGTGGAGGTAATCCAGGTGAATACCGGTGAAAAGAACGGGGACAAGCAGTATGAGGGGGATCTGCGCACTCCTGAGGGCATCTATTTTTTTACAGGCATCATCGATGGCAGCAAATTGCCCCCGGAATACGGGATCCGAGCCTTTGTCACCGATTATCCGAATGTATTCGACCGGCTCGAGGGCAAATACGGCAGCAATATCTGGCTCCACGCCACCAACCAGCCTGAGCGGGTAACCAACGGTTACAATACACGCGGCTGCGTTGTGGTGACCAACGAGGATCTGAATCAGCTCACCCCTGTTATCAGGACAGGACCTTTCACAGGGTCGACCGCCATGGTTGTGGAGGAGGAGCTGGGTGGTCTCGATGCTGATGGTGTCAGGAAGCTGCGTAATGAAATGCGGCAGCTGGTGATAGAATGGGAAGCTGCCTGGGAATCGATGGATATCGATCGCTATATGGATTTCTACAGCACCTCCTTCAACGGTATGGGGCGGAACTTCCGGTCACTGGAGAGCTACAAGGGCAGGCTGACACGTCAGTACGATTACATAAAGGTGGATATCTATAACCTGCATCTTTTCGGTCACGATGGACAGATTGTGGCGACCTTCGACCAGCGTTACGAGTCGAACAACTTCCTCGCACATTCTGCAAAACGACTCTACCTCAGACTCGAGGAAAAAGGCTGGAAAATAGTCACCGAGACCAGCCGTATCACGAATCCGGTGCAACCCGGGTCTCTGCCGCTTTCACCTGAACCTGTCGAGCCGGAGCCGGCTCTACCGGATCCTGTAAAGCCAGTACCTGTTGAAAGTGTGATCGATGAGCTCGTGACCGGCTGGGAGTCGGCCTGGGAATCAAGGGATACAGACAGGTATATGGCCTTTTACAGCAGGGCGTTCTCGAGCCGCGGGATGGACTATTCCGCCTACCGGACCTACAAGAACCAGCTGAATAAACGCTACAGCTTCATCAAGATTGAAATCAGCAACCTGCAGATCTATCCCGGTGATGGCGGAATGGTAGCTGAATTCGATCAACGATATGAAGCTGATAGTTATCTCGCGCTCTCTCATAAGCGACTTCGATTCGAACTCGAAAATGGTGTATGGAGGATAGTCAGCGAGACCAGCGGGAGATGAGAAGCCTGAACGGGCCAGCCAATGGATAAGAGCCGACGGCATCTGACATTGATACTTCTCCGCCCCGATGGCCGGAACCGCACCTGGGCCTTTACCAGGCGTAAATTCATCTGGTTATCGGTGGGTGCGGTCGTGCTTCTGCTGGCAGCAGCGGTTCTGACATATGGCGCGATCCTGCAGCGTATCGAATATAAGCGCCTGTGGGATAAATACCAGCTGATGGCAGGTCGCGAGATAGTTGCCCTTTCACCGCAACCTGCAGGAGTCGATCAGGTGCCCGGGGCTGCGGAGCTGGCAGAGGAAGAGCAGCAGTCCGCACAGACCGAGCCGGCAACCCGGCCTGTTGAAACATCTGCATCAATTGTAGAAAGTCCTCTGCCGGCTGAGGCGTTAGTGCGCTTTGACAACTTCTCACTGCGGCCGATAGAGGGGGATAATCGGTGGGAGCTCAGCGTTCAACTGACGAAAATTGAATGGACCGGTGAAGTGCAGCGCGGATTCATTGCCGTCCTGATCGAGGATGCCGACAGACCGGGCCGCTATCTGACTCTTCCCCCGATGACGATTGTCAACGGGCGGCCTCTGTCTCCGCAGACCGGAGATTCGTTCGCCATAAGAAGACTGAAACCGATCAGACATGAATTTCCACTTCCCGAAGGCTTCCGGATGCGTGAAGTTCAATTCCTTGTATATGACAACCAGGGTAATCTGCTGCTCGAACGCATCTTCCCGGCAGGCGGCGGATCATGAAACTGGGCCTGGTGATCGCATTTTTCACTACGGCACTGATTGCCGAAGCAGCACCGGAACCTGTACTGCCACTTCTCGATAACGCACCTCCGGGCCGCTCCCATACCATCTTCTTTGCTGATACAGATTACGAACTTCACGTTTACCACATAAGGGGCAGGGAACCGGGGCCCACCATCATGATCATCGGAGGCATCCACGGCAACGAACCGGGCGGCTACCTTGCTGCAGACCTCTTTGCCGACCTAACCCTGCGGAAGGGGAACCTGATTGTTGTTCCCAGGGCGAATATCTTCTCGATATACCAGAATACACGCGGTGTCAGCGGTGACCTCAACCGCCAGTTCGGAGCCTCCTACGAACATGAGGTCAATCAGAATATCGTGGGAGTTCTGGGAAGTCTGATGACTGAATCGGACGCTTTGCTGAACCTGCACGATGGATCCGGATTCTACAATCCGACCTGGGAGGGTCCGCGAAGCAATCCGCAACTGTGGGGACAGTCGATAATCATTGACACCGCAGAATTCACCAGACCGAATGGTGAACGTGTAAACATGGAGGCAATGGCCATCGAAATCATGGAGCGGGCCAACAGCATGATCAGCCAGTCCGACCACTACTTCCGGGTCAAGAACACAAAAACCTTCAACGAAGAATCTCTGTATAAGGAACAGCGAGGTTCTGCCACTTTCCACGCCGTAAGCCGGGTTGGAATACCCGGATTCGGAGTAGAGACCTCCCGGGACATACCTGATGAATCACTGCGGGTCGAATATCAGGTTATGGTTATAAATGCCTTCCTGGACACATACGGTATAGAGCCGGACCATCCCCGATTAGCCCTCGTGACACCGGCTCTCAACTATCTGGCAGTCTCGGTAAATGGTGATCCCTCCGTGATAGTAGAGGAGGGGGGTACTCTGGCCGTTCCGCCGGGTACAACGCTTGAAATCACACATGTCGAGGCAAACTATGAGCGTGGATTGGTAGTAGATATCGAGGGTACAGGCAACTTTAATGATTTCCACCGCCCGATAGTGCTCTACAACGATGCGCGTGTTTACGTCAGGAAGGATAAGTACCCTTGCGGCGAGATCCTCTTCAGGATTGATGCGGCTGCTTCTGTTCCCTCCTCCAGGGCACTGCCGGCAGCTATGGTCCTTGCTCCGAAAGTCGAAGCTTTCCGGCTGGCGGTAAATGGTGAGTGGACCTATGTACGGCCTGGTGAAACCCTCAAGGTGGTGTGGGGTGACGGGCTCCAGCTGGACGATCCGCTGGCAACTGTGACAGAGGGATACAAGATCAATTTCAGGGGGTTTGTCGGGAATACCTCCTTCAATGATGGTGAGGATCGGGGTTATCTCATCAACACGGCACAAGATCTGCTTCAACGGTTCAGTCTCAGTCCCGAGGAGGAACTTTACGAGGTAAGGGCAGAGCGGGGACAGGAGATACTGGCCAAGGCGGTGATTCAGGTTATACAGCCGCGGCTTCAGTACATGCTGATCCGCCGGGGAGATGGGCCGATCTTCGCGCTGGCTGCCGGGGACACTCTGCACGTTACAACTACCGACCGTATCACAGTCGTTGACGTTGTAACCGAACCCGGAGATGCCGAACCGCTGACAATCAATTTCAGGGGTTTCCCCGGCCCCGAAGGACCCAACGATCGCGGGTATGAGATCGAACCGGGTCGTGATCTATTGCCCGGATACAGCCTGCAGGGTGAAGGGCGTTTCTACGAGATAACCGCCCGCAGGAAGGACCTCCTCATCGGCAGGGTAGTGGTCGCTGTTGGATCAGGGGCTGGCTATCAGTGAAAGAAGGCACGTCCGGCACCAGGCTCCTCGCCGGGTGCATGTCGGGTACTTCCATAGACGGTATCGATACAGCACTCGTAAGGCTCGAGGGCGATCCCCTGGCACCGGATTGGGAAGTCACAGCTCACCATACTGATCCATTCTCTCCCGAAATCCGGAAAGAGATACTTGAGGCAGCCGCTGATTCCTCCAGCGTATCCAGAATTGCACACCTGCACGTACAGCTGGGGGCAGCCTACTCCGATGCCCTCAAAACGCTTTTCGAACAGGCTGCGATATCAACTGACCGGATCGAAGCAATCGGTCTGCACGGCCAGACCGTATTCCACGATCCCGGTGGAGAGGTTTCATTTCAGCTCGGATCTGCCGCGGTGGTTGCCCATAACCTCGGCTGTGATGTCGTGTACGATTTCAGAAGTCGGGATCTGGCAGCAGGTGGAGAGGGTGCGCCGCTGGTTCCCTATGCAGATGCGGTATTGATGCGCGATCCCGACCGGGATCGGATTGCGCAGAATATTGGCGGGATAGCAAACCTGACGTGGCTGCCGGCAGGTCGCGGCCTCGGAGGTATTACCGGATTCGATACTGGTCCGGGCAATATGGTGATCGACGGCCTCGTGCAGCGCGGTACCGGTTCCGATAAATCATTTGATACAGATGGAGAATTGGCCGCCGATGGTGAGGTGATCGGCGATCTGCTCGAGAGCTGGATGGAACACCCGTTTCTGCTCCGACAGCCTCCGAAGAGCACCGGGAGAGAGGAGTTCGGGGCTCTCTTTGCAGATGAGGTCTGGAACAGGTGGGGCGGTGATTATCCGCTGGCAGATCTGGTAGCTACCGCTTTGCAGTTCACGGTTGAATCGATCGGACTCTCATACGAGAGATTCCTCCCCGACAGAGACAGGAATCTCGACGTGATTGTTTCGGGTGGTGGTGTCCGCAATCCGGTGCTTGTCGAACGCCTGGCTGCTCGGATCGCCCCGGCCAGACTTATTGCAAGTGATGATCTGGGACTGCCGGCGGACTCGAAAGAGGCGGTCGCATTTGCCCTGCTTGCAGATGCATTCCTTATGGGGGTGCCGGCAGGCATCCCGGCTGTTACCGGTGCCAGGGAACCTGTCATTCTGGGCAGCTTCGTGCCGGGTCAGAAACGGATTCCGGCCCGTTCCTTTTCTGATGTGAATATGGAAAATGGCGGCGGGAAAAACACCGGGAGAGGGGAGTTGTGATGGGTGGACTGGGCTCTGCAGATATCGTTGTTCTGGTTGTCTACCTGCTGGGCACGATAGGCATCGGACTATGGATGGCAGGAAAGCAGCACACGGCCGAGGATTACTTTCTGGGCAACAGGGAGCTTCCATGGCTGCTGGTAATGTTCTCGATAGTCGCCACCGAGACCAGCACGCTCACCGTGATCAGCGTTCCCGGTCTGGCTTACACCGGAGACTTCACTTTCCTGCAGCTTGCCTTCGGTTATGTACTGGGGCGGATTGCCGCAGCTACCATTCTTCTCCCCTTCTATTTCAAGGGGGAAGCAATGACGGCCTACTGTTATCTGGGACAGAGATTCGGCAGAGCTCCACAGGCTTCTGCATCGGTCCTCTTTCTCATCACACGCGTGCTGGCAGACGGCGTGCGGCTCTTTGCAACTGCCATACCTCTTGCGCTCATAACAGGCTGGTCTTATGCCCTC
>VAPB010387632.1_pt1 | contig 12112 bp, 11 predicted proteins | sample 3395101 | NCBI WGS metagenome assembly VAPB01 (sample SAMN08290433, study PRJNA428436) | hydrothermal vent metagenome | isolation source: Deep-sea hydrothermal vent chimney | place: Indian Ocean: Southwest Indian Ridge | reverse complement strand
GTCGGTTCCTCGGAGACTTCATGGAGCAGGTAAAGCCACGGCATATTGCCGTTGCGTTCGATGAAAGCCGCGCGACGACTTTTCGCACCGATATCTATCCCGAGTACAAGGCAAATCGCGATCCGGCGCCCGCCGACCTCAAGCGACAGTTTGTGCAATGCCGCCAATTTGCGCGTGCGCTGGGGCTGATGGAATGTTCGAGTCCGCGGTACGAGGCCGATGACCTGATTGGTACGCTCGTGGAACACGGTCGGCGCAATGGGCGTGCGTCGACGATTGTCACTCGTGACAAGGACCTGACCCAGTTGCTGTCACGCGACGACGTATTCTGGGACTTCGCCGGAAAGGGCAAGCTGGGATACGATCGAATTCCAGAGGTATTCGGTGTGTGGCCGGAACAGATTGCCGATTTTCTGGCATTGGCCGGTGACAGCGTTGACAACATTCCGGGTGTTCCGGGCGTTGGAAAAAAGACCGCGGAAGCGTTGCTAAAGCATTTCGGCACACTGGATAAAATTTACGACAATCTCGACAAGGTGCACGAAGTTGAAGTTCGAGGCGCCAGGACGCTGGGCGCTAAACTTGAATCGAACAAGGCAGCGGCGGACCTGGCGCGGAAACTGACCGGGATCGCCTGCGATGCGCCAATCGAAAACGCCGAAGAGAGTTTGCGGCCCAGGGCGCCCGATCTTGGCGCCATCAATGCGCTTTTTGACGAAGCAAACATCGGCATGGCGCTTCGTCGGCAGGCCGAGCGTGTGTCCGACATCCACTGCAACTGAATATGCCGGATTGGCCGGTGATTTCTGCTGCGATCGAGGAACGTGCCGGCATCCGCCTGCGATCCCGGCCCGCGACGCCGGTTGGTGGTGGCGACATCAGCGCAGCATGGCGCCTGGAGGGCGAGAACCAGGCGGTGTTCATCAAGACCGCGCCTGCGTCCATCTTTGAAATGTTCGATGCCGAGGCAGACGGCCTGCGCGAGTTGGCAACGGCCAATGCAGTTCGGGTCCCGGAAACTCTCGCTTGTGCCATTGCGGGCGACGACGCCTTTATCGCGCTGGAATGGATTGAATTCGGGCAAAGGACGGCTGCGTCCGAACATTCCCTGGGAGAACGGCTGGCCGTACTGCATCGATGTACCGCCGAAAAATTCGGATGGCATCGCGACAACACGATCGGTCTTACACCGCAGCGGAATACGCTGTCAGCCGATTGGGGTTCTTTTTTCCGCGAGTACCGCCTCGCTTACCAATTGGAGCTCGCGGAATCAAAAGGCTTTACCGGGGAGTTACAGGCGATGGGCAGACGCCTTTGCGATGACTTACCGGCGCTGTTCTCCGGCTACGAGCCCGTTCCATCCTTGCTGCACGGCGATTTATGGGGCGGCAACTGGTCCGCAACGAACGGCCAGCCGGTGCTGTTCGACCCGGCTGTTTACTACGGCGATCATGAGACAGATATCGCCATGACAAGTCTGTTCGGCGGGTTCGGGCGGGCGTTTTACGACGCCTATCAGTCAGCGTGGCCGCTTGCAGAAGGATTTGAGGCGAGGCGAAAGGTTTACCAGCTCTATCACGTGCTGAATCACCTCAACCTGTTTGGTGGCAACTATCTCGCTCGCGCTCTTCAATTAATGCGGTCATCGTAGGGGCCCGCTCCTACTGCTTGCCCGGATATTCGCTCAGGTCGTCTGATTCGTCGACCTCGATTCCCTCACCGAGAAAATCCTCATCGAAGAGGTAAAGACAGGTACCCTCGGGCGCTTGCAGTGCGGCGAAAGCGCCCTCAAAGCCCGGGAACTTTTGTTTCTTAAAGTTGTGGCGCTCGCAAATCTCGTCAATAACCTTCCTGTCGTAACACTTGAAGCATAGCGAGGGCCCGTGCAACGCGATGCTTTCAGATAGCCCGAGCGCCATACCGCCAGCGTCGAAACGCATATGCATCGTTGGTTCTTCGCGCAAATTCAGAACGACCGGGGCAATTGGCGCCCAGAATCGAGCCGAGCGCATCGCCTCACGTACGGGAAGTGTCAGCTCGAACCAGTTGCCGCAAAACGAATCATTGTCATCCACGTCCGCTCCGTAATACGTGCGTGCTTCGAGCATCATGATGGAGTGGTCATCACGATCGCGGAGTCTGATTTCGTTAAAAGCATCCTCGTCTAGCTGCATGTATGTGAAATTAAAGCCGTGATCTGTCATCGAACGCGCGTGCTTGGCAAGCTCCGGCTGCACGAAAGTAACTGCCGGAGCATCAAACTCGCGATCGTGCAGCCCGATGCTGAGTACACCATCGCTGACGACGGCGTATTTGTGAGACCACACGTCGCCGATCTCGAGTTCCGAGAACCCCAATGTCTTGTAAAAGTGCAGTGACTCGATGATATTCGAAGTCCGGACGCTGAATTCCAGAAAGTGTCCGATACCGCTCACTGTCCTGCTCCCATCGCAAGAGCACGTTGCTTTGAGCGGTCTCGCTCACGTGCGTCCTCACTGGCACTCCAGTCTGTCGACGACTCCGGCCAGCCGCCCACGTGTTTTTCAACAAGGCGGCAAAGAAATGCGACATGGTCGTCACGTGCATTCAGTGCGGGAATGTAGTGCAAGGAACCACCTCCTGACTGCGAAAACAACGCTGCATTACGGATCGCGATTTCCTCCAGAGTTTCCAGGCAATCCGCGGCGAATCCAGGGCAAACAACATCAAGCCGCTGGACCTTATTCGTACCCAGCTCGGCGATTATTTCATCAGTGTACGGTCTTAGCCACTCCGCACGGCCAACCCGGGATTGAAAAGCAACGGTCCAGTCGGCGTCACCGAGTTCAAGCGACCGGGCCGTGAGCCGTGCTGTTGTCAGGCACTGACAGTGATAGGGATCGCCGTCGAGCAGGGTCTGCTTCGGTAAACCGTGAAACGAGAACAAAAGTTTCTCGCCACGACCATATTGGTCCCAATAGTCGCGAATGCTGCTCGTCAAGGCAGCGATGTAGCCAGGTGCATCGTGGTAGTGATTGATGAATCGCAACTCCGGCACCCAGCGGCGCTTACCGAGAAGCGCTGTTACGGCATCGAAAACGGATGCCGTCGTGGTACTCGAGTACTGCGGATATAACGGCAACACGATGATTCGCCGCGCGCCTGCGGCATGAATCTCGTCGAGCGCAGCCCGAAGCGACGGCTTGCCATAGGACATGCCGAGCGCTACCCGGACAGATCCGCCAAGCCTTGTTGATAGTCGCTCACGAATTCCTTCGGCGATGTCGGTCGAGTGCGTCAACAAGGGGGAACCGTTGTCGGTCCAGATTTCTCTATAAGCGCGCGCGGATCGCGCGGGTCGAACTCTGAGGATCACTGCATGCAGCATCAGCCACCACAGCGGTCGCCAGATCTCGATGATACGGGGGTCCCACAGAAATTCAGCAAGGTAACGACGAACGGCCGACGCCGTCGGCGCGTCGGGTGTGCCAAGATTGACGAGAAGGATTCCCAGGGCTTCACTGAGCCCGTGCTCGTAGTTTGGCGTTGACTGAAACGTCGGCATAAGAACCCGGACCGGAGCTTACTGCCGGTAACAGTACTGCAAAGGCAAGCTATGTGCCACCGTAGCACGCTATAATTCCTTGTCTTGATTGACATTTGCGCGATGGACGAACGATGAACGAAAACACCCCGACCGAGCCCCGGAACTCCGAGCGTTGGGCGCTGATCCGCGATACAGCCGTGCTGCAGTTCAAACTGATCGTGGACGGTTTGCGCGATTTTCTCCTGGTCCCGGCTTCACTCATCGCCGCAATCCTGAGCCTGGCGACGGCAAAAGATGGTCGGCCCGGCCCCCAGTTTTATCGGCTACTCGTTGCCGGCAAGCGAAGCGAACACTGGATTAACCTGTTTGGCGCTCACGCGCGCTCCGCCGAAGATTCCGCACAGGATGGCCGCCCGGGTGACATGACCATCGATGAACTTGTCGTGCGCGTTGAGTCATTCGTAGTCGACGAATACAAACGTGGCGGGGTGACCGCGCAGGCAAAGGTCCGCATCGACAAGGCGCTAGACGCTATTCAACGCCGCGCGCGGAACAGGGCCTAGGATTGGGGTCCGATCGTCCCGGCGCCGGGTTCGAATGCCCCTGATTTCAGGCGCCGAATGTAATCTTTGTACGCCCGCATGGCCTGGTAGCCGAATATCCAGATGATCGGAATATTCGCGAACAATATTATGCCTGTTCCAATGCCGATGACGTTGTCGAGGTCGGCATCCGTTTTCACAAAGCCCAGTGTTGCGAGAATGATGAGGCCGCAGTAAATGAGTCTGTAGGTCAAAACAAGTCTCTCGCCGCCTATGAAAACAACGCCCTGTTCGCCGTAGTAACTCCAGGAAATCATTGTTGAAATGGCAAATAACCACGTTGCGATCGTAATGACCCATTTGCCGAGACCTGGCGTGACCGTGTCAAATGCTTTTGCGGTTAGCGTCGCTCCAACATAGTTTCGGTAATAACCGTCGCTGGCGATTGCCGGTTGATTGTCACTAACGAACGGGCTCCACACAATCTCGAACCCCGACGCCGTGGCCTTCGCAGCGCCTGTCATCTTGTGAAGAGCGTTGGCCGTTTGAACGTTGTCGTGTGCGCGCACAACAATGAAAGCACTATCGTCTTCAAACCACTCACCGCTATCCACCGCGATGCTCGGCAAGGTCCAGCCCTGATCGGTTTGCGTGAACTCAGGCAGTTGATCAAATGTGAAATCGGGAGCGCGGTTCCAGATGCCCGTTGACAGAATAATCAGTGCTGTGAACGTGCAAACAACGATCGTGTCGATGAAAGGTTCAAGGCCCGCAATAATGCCCTCACGCGCCGGCTCGTCAGTTTTAGCAGCAGCATGAACCATCGGCGACGAGCCCTGGCCGGCCTCATTCGAGAAAATCGCCCGCTTCATGCCGATTTGGAACGCGAAAAATACGGAGCCACCAATGAATGCGCCACCAGCGGTTGCGGGCGAAAACGCTGACTTGAGGACAAGCGCGAGCATCGCGGGAATTTCGCTGACGTTCGCGGCAAGCACCCAAAGGCCCGTCAGCAAATACGCGGCCACCATGAGTGGCACGATCGTCGCGGCAAACTTTCCGATGCGCTTGATACCGCCGATAATCACGCCACCGACGAGAATCGCGAGGATGACGCCACTAATCCAGGTCGGAACGCCGTAGTAGGCCTGAGTAATTTCTGCGACATTCCATGCCTGGAACATGTTGCCGCCGGTCGCCGTTGAGACAAGCATCGCGATACAAAAAATGATGCCAATAGTCCGGCCTAGTCGCGGCCAGTTCTTCTGAGCCATTCCCTTGGCCGCAACCCACATGGGGCCACCATGCGGATTGTCAGGATCATCGGTATTGCGGTACAACATCGACAACGTGACTTCGGTCAGCTTGATGGCCATTCCGAGGATGCCGACGACCCACATCCAGAACACGGCGCCCGGACCGCCCAGCGCAATTCCAAGCGCTACACCGCCAATGTTACCGAGGCCGACGGTCGCTGAGAGCGCCGCCGCCAGGGCCTGGAAATGGTTAATTGCGCCGGGGTCCTCGGGATCGTCGTATGCGCCGCGGACGACGCTCGGCCCGTGACGTAGCGACCAGTACTGCGAAAAGCCGCTCCAGAACGTGAACAACAGCCCGGTGCCGACGATCGCGTACAACACGTATTCATGCCACAGGAAGGAATTGACTAAAGCCAGAAAGCCGCTTATATCGCTCATGTATTAGCCACCACCGACGGTGGGTGCGGCTTCCAGGATTGCCGACACACCCATACCGCCCGCGGTGCAAATCGAAATAAGGCCGCGCCCCTTGCCTTGCTCATTCAGTATTTTTGCGAGTGAGGCCACGATGCGCGCGCCTGTCGCAGCGAACGGATGTCCGATCGCGATGCTGCCACCTTTAACGTTCAGGCGGGACAGGTCGATCGGCCCCATCGGCTCATTGCGCCCCAATCGATTGCGGCAAAACTTTTCGGATTGCCAGGCCTTGAGCGTCGTGATCGCCTGTGCGGCAAAAGCTTCGTGAATTTCGTAGAAATCGAAATCCTGCAGCCTCAGGTTAGCCTGCTTCAACATATCGGACACAGCGTAAGCTGGCGCCATGAGCAATCCCTCGTCGTCGACAAAATCGACGGCCGCGACCTTTGCAAACGTCAGGTAAGCAAGTATTGGCAGATTTTTCTTGCGGGCCCAGTCCTCCGACCCGAGCAGTACAGCAGCAGCGCCGTCGGTGAGCGGTGTGCTGTTGCCGGCGGTCATCGTCGCATCGTCGCCCTTGTCGAAGACCGGCTTTAGCGCCGAGAGTTTCTCAAACGTCGTATCACGCCGAATGTTGTTGTCTTCCTCGGCATCCATGAATGGCGCGACGAGGTCGTCATACCAGCCTGCGTCGAAAGCGGCGGCCGCTTTTACGTGACTGGCAAGCGCCAGTTGATCCTGATGCTCGCGTTGCACGTCCCATTCCTGGGCCGTGATTTCCATGCTTTGTCCCATGGAGAGTTTCGTGCGGGGTTCCACGACGTTGGGGTATTCGGGGATGAAGTGACCTGGCCGGAGCCGAAACCAGGGCTTTATTCGCTGAAGCAGACTGTGCGCAGAGTAGGCATCAAGCAGAACGCGTCGAAAATCATCTTTTAAGACGATTGGCGCATCACTCGTGGAGTCCGTACCACCGGCGATGCCGCAGTCAATCTGCCCCAGGGCGATTTTGTTCGCAATCATCACAGTCGCCTCAAGGCTGGTGCCGCAGGCGCGCTGTAAATCGACGCCAGGTGTGCGCATTGAGAGACCCGCTTCAATGGCCGACTCGCGAGCGAGATTCCAGTCTTTCGAGTGTTTTATTACAGCACCCAGGGCGACATCACCCAACGTCTGACCCTTTAAGTCAAACTTGCTGACCACGCCCTCAAGGGCCGCCGCCATCAAGTCCCGATTCGAACAGTGTTTGTAAACCGAATTTGAGCGGCAGAACGGTATTCGTGATCCGCCGACTATAGCGACTCTTACAGCTCGTCCATCATGCAGCATCAATTGCCTCCAACCATGACGATAAATTTTCCGATCGCAGCCGAACCTTACACCATTGCTCCGCCTTACCGTAAGATTCAGCAGATGTCTTCCGTCTCAGAAACTCTCTCCTGGCGACACGAGACCAGCCGCTTATTTAAATTGGCTGGTCCGCTGATCGTCAACAACCTGTCGCTCGCCGGCATGCAGTTCGCGGATACGGTGATGGCGGGTCGGCTCGGCGTGTCGACACTGGCGGCCGTCGCTGTCGGCGGCAGCGTGTGGTTTTTCGCGTTCACGATCGGGCTGGGGCTTCTGATGGCGATCTCGCCCATTGCCGCGCGACATTTCGGTGCCGGCGACAAAAGACTCATCGGCCGCTACACGAGACAGGGAATTTACCTCGGCATTGCGCTTTCGATTCCCGTTATTCTCGCAGCGCAGTTCCTCGTGCAGCCATTGCTGGTTTTCATTCCGATCGATGCCGAATTTCGCGAAATGACCGTCGGCTATACGCGGGCAATTACGCTGGGCGCACCGGCGATGTTCGTTTTTCTCGCGCTCAGGTTCACGACCGAAGGCATCGGTTATACGAAGCCGATAATGTATCTGTCGTTCTTCGCGATCGTGTGCAATGTATTTCTGAATTGGGTGCTTATCTTCGGACACCTGGGTGCGCCGGCGCTCGGCGCGGTCGGCTGTGCCCTCGCCAGCGCGATCACAATGTGGTTGATCGCCATTGGCCTGGCGGTGTATATGTTCTCAGCGAAGATCTACCAGCCGCTGGGGATATTCTCGCGGCTGGCGCCACCGCGCCCTGAAATATTGCGGGAAATCATAACGCTGGGTACACCAATCGCCGTAACGATTACGGCCGAAGCTGGCCTGTTCAACGCCGTCTCGATCATGATGGGTACGCTGGGTGCGGCAATTACGGCGGCGCACCAGATTGCGATCAATTTTGCCGCGACCATGTTTATGGTTCCGCTGGCACTTAGTTCTGCCATCACCATTCGCGTCGGTCACGAACTCGGGGCCGGCCGGATGAAACGAGCTCGCTATGCCGGTGGTTTCGGCATATTCGTTTGTGGGGCATTCATGGCCCTTTCGGCGATAGCGCTGCTCGTCTTCCGCGATGCCGTTGTCGGTATGTACACCAATGATGCGGTTGTGAAGAACATCGCAATCAGTCTGCTGCTGATGGCAGCAATCTTTCAGGTAGGGGACGGCGTGCAAATTGGCGCGGCCGGAGCTTTGCGCGGCTACAAGGACACGCACATTCCGATGATCATCAATACCTTTTCGTATTGGGTACTTGCATTTCCGCTGGCGTATCTCGCGGCCGTAACGTATCGATTGCCGCCCAACTATATCTGGGGTGGCTTCGTCATAGGCTTGAGCGTCGCAGCGGTCTTGCTGACCTGGCGCTACAATCGCGTGTCACGTCCGCTGCAGTGAGCCTTTGTGCCGGCGGTTTTTGGAACCGGCATCTTTTAGCTTTTTACTTCTGGCCAAAGTTCGGGCTGTCGTCAGCAAGGTACTCATTTTCCTCGGCCGTATTTTCACGCCCGAGCAGCTTGTTGCGGTGGGGGAAGCGGCCAAACTGGTCGATGATATCGCGGTGCAATTCGGCAAACTGTGCGATCGTGCTGAACGTTTCACGGTAGGTAGGCGAAACGGCTTCGGCCAGCCTGTTATACAGTTCACAGCCCTTCGCCTGCACCTTCGCTGACTCGGCATGTTGCAGGGGCATGTAATAAAATGCACGCTGAATCGGCGTCAGTCCCTGGTCTTTCTTCTCCATGGCGCCTTCGACGCAGAGTCTGAGCGCCACATTGTCCTTTTCGAATGCTTTGGCCGTGTTTCGATAGATGTTGCGGCGAAACTGGTCGAGCAAGAGTATCAAGGCGAGCCGACCGCGCGATTCGTCCGCCCAGTGGTCGAGCTCACCGTCGCTGGCACGATCCACGTCGTCGGCGAATTCAGTTTGAATCTCCTGGTCGAACGCCGCGTCGTCGCCGAACCAGATGTCCATGCGCCGATCAATTTGCGGTGCGCTGAGATCCAGCTCCTTGAACCAGAACGACAGGATCGCATCAATTCGGTGCTGGTCTTCGGCCGCCATGGTTGCGCCGCCGGACTCGCTAAGTGGTGATTCGGTCATTTCGGTATTCCTGCGTAGATAGTGCGAACCAGTTCACATTTTGGGTATTCCGACCAGTTATCGCCCCTAATGTCAGTAGACTTTAGCAGATGATGGTAGGCGTCACCCGAACCGCGTTACTGCTGCTCTTGGCACTGGTCGCAAGCTGCAGCGGTGATGTGAGTGACCCTGAAGAGCAGATTCGCGCCTGGATGGGTGCAATGCGGGAAGCCGCCGTGGACAAGGCCCGAGGCGATATTGTGGCAGGTATTTCGGTGGCTTATATCGATGCACGTGGTAACAGTCGCGACGATATCGACAAGCTGCTGCGCCTGTATTTTTTGCGGCAGGACAAGATCGCATTGCTGAGCAGCATCGACGAAGTCAGGGTGATTGGCGGGACGGCCGCTGAGGTGTCCGTGACAGTGGCTATGGCCGCTACCACCAACAACGCGCTCGGATTCAATGCAGATGCATACCGATTCGAGCTGGAACTGGAGTACGACGGCGACGACTGGCAGCTGATATCGGCACGTTGGGGAGAATTGGGCGAGCAAACTCGTTAAGGAGACGGCCATGAACGAACGAGCGGTTTGTAACGGCGGCGCCGTGGCGCTCACTGTAGTGCTGTTGTCGGCGTGCGCGAGCCTCGAAGACATCGTCAGTGCCCCCAATGTCTCACTGCGCAATGTGCATGTTCAGAATATTGGGTTCGGCAGCCAGACGTTCATTCTGGCCTTTGACGTGACAAACCCAAATCCTTTTCCGCTGCCAATCAAGACAATCAGCTACGGCGTGAAACTAGATGGCCATCGCTTTGCCAGCGGCGAGGCGACGAGTGCTTTGACGGTACCGGCGGGCAGTGACGGCGAATTCGCGATCAGCGTTGACCTGAATTTGCTGCAGACCGCGCCACAATTATTGTTCATCGTCGAAGATGCAACCCGGCGGGATATTCCGTACTCGCTTGAGGGCCAGTTCGGCTTCGATATTCCATACGCGAAGCCCTGCAGATTCGAAAACACTGGATTGATTCGCCTGCACGCCTCGGCGCGCTAGTCCTGCAGGCTGGGCAGCAACACCGAAAATCGAACCCCGCCGTCGACATTGCCTGCTTCCATCCTGCCGTTGTGTCCGTCAGCGATGAGTTTTGCGACGTAAAGGCCAAGTCCGAGATGCTTGTTGTCCTCGTCCGGTCGTATCGACACCATTGAATCAAACATTTGCGAGCGCATTCGCTCCGGCAGTGGCGGCCCGGGATTAGTGACATCCAGGCGCAGGAGCGGTTTTGACCGCGCTTCGCCGTCGTCGATCGAAATGCCAACTATGATCTGGTCACCTTCGGCGCTGAAGCTAACGGCATTGTCGACAAGCTTGTCGAGCATCTGGATCAGCAGCTCCGGTGAGCCACTCGCCGGAAACGAACTGCCGTCGCTGTCGAACACAAATTTGCGTCCGGTATAGACATCGCGATATGCGCTCACAGTTGACTCAACCACGGTACGCAAGTCGAAATTCTCGGGCTCGGCGTTCGTCATTAACTCTTCAACGCGACTCGCCTCACTCATCGCGCTGAGAATCCTGCGCAGTCGATCCGCGCCGTCTTTCGCCCTGGCCGTGTACTCGACCGCAGCCTCACTGAGCGCCTCGTGTTCCAGGTTTTCGAGTGACGAGCTTACGATCGCGAGCGGCGTCCGGAGTTCGTGAGAAAGTTTTGTCGCAAGCGTTCGAAGGTATTCGTTGTAATCGCCGAGTTGACCCAGTATATGGCCAAAGCTTCGGGAGAGATCCCCGATTTCGTCGGCGGAGTTTGAACTGGGCAGCGTCGCATGGAGTTGGTCGCTTTCGAGCGCCTGTTCCGCCGCGATGCTCAGCCGGCGAATGCGACGCGACAACAGGCTCGCATAGCCGAGCAATACGCCTGCAACGACAAACATGGCGATGAGCGTGACGTTCATGAGCCGGGCGAGGCCCTGGTTTGTCAGGCTAAGAATCGCATCTGTGCCCTGCTGCAGGACGATTGCGCCGATCGTTTCATCAGAGACCGTGACCGGTGCCGCAACGGCTACTATGGCACGGCCGCTGTCGGTGCTTCTGAACCAGGCGGCCGCTTGCCGACCTGCGAGCGACACAGCGATATAGGGCTGTTGTTCGCGGCCGCCAGGGTCGGGTTCGGCGAATGCGGACTCCTTGCCCGGCTCAACCAGCGCGTCGTACGCGAATCGCAGCCAGTTCGAGACCGGCGCGTTAACGGTTTGCACCCGCATGTTACCAACTTCCGCAATCCGCCAGCCGGATGCATCGGTCACGATTAGTCGCATGCCTCGTTGCACCAGGCCGCTCGCGATATGGGTCAGCTCATCGGATACGCTTACGAAAGGCCCCGGCACGCGGGTGGCGAAGCTTGCACTGCGAATTCCGCTATCGCCTGGGCTCGACGTGTTGTTGACGACGATGCCAATGTGAGTTCCCAGGCGATTGCGAGGGATGCGTGCTTCGAGTTGATAGCCGCCAGGAACGTCCTGCCAGTAGGCGCGAATCGTTGTTTCGGGCTCGAAGCCGTAGGCATTTTGAACAAAGGGTACGACCGACCCGGGCGCCTCTGCCGAAAATGAAAACGATTCTTCCAGGTACGGGGGGTTCGCGCTGACCACTCTGATGCGATCCGCGTGTCGTGAGCCGTCGGTCGGAATCAACGCGCCGGCATCCGCATAGACCACGTGTTTGTCCGCCACCTCTACGAACAGGTAAAGAAAATCCGCGGACAGGCCCGTGGCGAAGCGGATCATACCGTCGGCGCCGCGCATGGACCGCAACGACCTCTCGTCGAGAGGCCAGTCGTCAAAGTAGCCATCGATGACAGGCGTTGTTTCCAGGCGGTGGCCATACAAGGAATCACCGACGCTATGGCCTGGGT
>VAPB010684034.1_pt1 | contig 12125 bp, 10 predicted proteins | sample 3395101 | NCBI WGS metagenome assembly VAPB01 (sample SAMN08290433, study PRJNA428436) | hydrothermal vent metagenome | isolation source: Deep-sea hydrothermal vent chimney | place: Indian Ocean: Southwest Indian Ridge | reverse complement strand
CCCTTGCTGTCTTTGATAGAAATAAAAATCTTTTAGAGGAAAAAAGAAGATTTACACAGGAATCTTCAAAGATTAACCCATTTTACGTTCAGCCTTTTTTTAAAAATGAAACACCTATTTTTCTGGGACATGAAAAAATCGGGAATATAGTCATTACTTCATCTGCTAAAAATATAAACGATGAAATATTCAGACGCATGGTTTTTGTTATTATATACCAGGGTGTTTTGTTGATAGGTGTCATTGTTTTAGTGTCAACTTTCTTCAATAGGAATATCAGAAGACCAATGTCAGATTTTAGCATCGCTGTAAGTAAGGTAGGCACCGGCGACCTGACGGTCATGATGCAACCTGCAGCGGGTTTGGAATTGGCGATTCTGACAAAGGGTTTTAATTCATTAACAGCCAGACTTAGAGATACCATGCAAAAATTGCATTCCACAATAAGTAATGTAACGATGGCAATCAAACAGATAAATTTAGTTATTGGAAAAGTTACAGAAGGAACCAATAAGCAGGTAGGCTCTACAGAAGAGGTAATCCTGGCTTTGGAAAATGCTGACCAGTCACAAGGGAAAATTTCAGACAGCACGCAAAAACTGTCTAAATTTTCAGAAGAAAATTTAGCCTCACTTTTCGAGATAAAGTCTACTGCTGAAGAAATTACTGAAAACACAGAACTGCTTTTTCAGTCTTCTTCAGATGCGTATTCCACAATTGCTGAGATGTCTGCTGCAGCAAAAGCAATTGCCCAGAACGCAGAGGATCTTTCGACGTCCACAGAAGAGACATCGGCGTCTGTGGAGCAGATAGGTGCTAACCTGAAAGAGGTGGAAAGCAGCACTAAGGAGTCTGCCCGTCTTGCAACCGAGGTTAGGGAAATTGCATCTGACAGGGGCATGTTGTCACTGACTGATGCTATGGACGGTATGGAAAAGATAGAAGAAGCTGTAAATGAAAGTCTCGAATTGGTTAGAAATCTTGGGGTAAAATCCAAGGATATAGAGAAGATTCTTTTAGTAATAACAGATGTAACCAAGCAGACTAATTTATTGAGTGTAAATGCTGCTGTTCTTGCAGCTCAGGCAGGTGAATATGGCAAAGGGTTTTCAGTAGTAGCAGACGAGATTAAAATACTTGCAGGTAAAACAGCGGCTTCTGCAAAGGAGATAAAGAATATAATTAAGTCTATCCAGAAAGTAATATCTGAGACCACTCGTGTTACAGAAAGCAGTAAACTGGTTGTTGAAAAAGGTCAGGAGCTTGTTATAAAAATAGGCAGTGCGTTCGGCAGTATTCTGGAAGGTTCTCAAAAGTCATCTGAGATGACCGAGACAATCCAGAGGGCGACAAAAGAACAGGTGAGAGGAATTGCACAAATAGCGGAAGCGATGGGGATGATAGGGGTAATAGTTGAACAGGTTTCAAAAGCTACTCATGAACAGGAAACAGGCTCAGAACATTTACTGGGTGTTTCAGAAAAGGTTAAAGAGGTGTCAGACCTTATAAAGAGAAGTATGCAGGAACAGACTGCAGGAATTCGCATGATCTCAAAAAACCTTGAATTCACTAATGAAGGAATCAAGCAAATTGCTGATGGTACGTCGGAGCAGGGAACGACTAATAAGGATATACTTTCTGCAGCTGAGAGGATAAGGGTGATTTGCTACAATACGCTTGTAATTGCTCAGGAAATGGCAGCGTCTTTTAATTCTCTTTATCAGGAATCTGAGGCCCTCACAAGAGATATGGAAGGGTTTAAGCTTGAATAAAATTGCTGTATTTACTGTTGCCGATGAAGAATTTGGAATTGAGATTGATAAGATTGCAGAAATCATTAAGCCACTGGAGGTTACGTCCATCCCTAAAGTGCCTACTTTCATTAGAGGACTAATTAATCTTAGAAATGATGTGATCCCTTTGATGGATTTGAGAGAGCGTTTAAATGTGAAGCCTTCTCCTCTCAAAGAAAGGATTATAATTGTGAGGATGCGCGGAGAAAAGATAGGACTTCTTGTGGATAGTGTTAAGGCAATAGTGAATATTAAAAAGGAGCAAATAGCACGTCCACCTTCGATTTTCAAGGGGCTTAAACCAGAGTACCTGCTGGGTATAGGTAAAATAATGGGCAGGCTGATAATTATTTTGAATCTTGACAGCCTGCTGACTTCTGAGGAAATGATATTATTAGGGGAACGTAAAGAAGACCTCTCAAGAGAATCTTTGTAGATAAAGACAAGATAGTATAGATAAAAGCAATCTGTGTAATCGTCTTTAAAAATCAGTGTAATCAGGTTTAATGAACATTAACACTGGAGGAAGATAGAATTGTTAAAAAAATTAGAAAACCTGCTAAGGCATAAAGATGCCGAGGTTAGAAGACAGACTATAAAAGATTTATGCATGCAGGAGGAAGATATTTCTACTGTTATCCCTATTCTCATGAAGAGTCTTGAGGATGAGGACTGGCGGGTCAGAAAAACTGCGGTTGAGATACTCCTTAATATTAAGGGAGAGCGAGTGATAAAAGAGCTTATTAATACTTTATATTGTGAAGAAAACGCTAACGCAAGGAATTCAGCAATTGACACCCTTGTAGCATTGGGGCATGAAGCTACGGATTATCTTATTGAGGCATTTAAGGGGCCCAACGCGGGTGTGAAAAAATTTATTATTGATATCCTTGGAAGTACGGAAGATTTAAAGGCACTTCCTTTGCTGCTGAAAGCACTTGGAGACAAAGACGAGAATGTAAGGGCCTCGGCTGTAGAACACCTTGGCAATATCCGAAAAAATCCATCCGTTGTTAAAGCCTTAATTGCAACTTTGAAAAAAGGTGATATGTGGGTAGCTTTTCCTGCTATTGATGCCTTGGGTAGAATTGGCGATAAAAAAGCAGTAGATGCACTTGTTTCTGTATTATCCCAGAAAGTTTTAAGGAAGCCTGCAATAAGGGCGCTTGGGCAGATTACTGAGGTTAGCTCGCTTGCCTTGATAGTTCCTTTTCTTAAAGATAAGTCTAAAACTGTCAGAGAGGAAGCAGTAAAGGCTATAGAACAATTCTTCCAAAAAGGAATGCTTGAAGAAATAATAGTGGAGAGGATAAAAAACACTTTTGGAAATGAGGCTGTACAAATCCTCCTGCCACACACGCAGAGCAATAAAAAAGACGTGAGAATTGCTGCCATACTTCTTGTGGGGCTTCTTAAGGATAAAAAGGCTGTTGCCCCTCTTCTCGAGGCGTCTGTAGAAGAAGACGTTCAAGAATCTATAATAAGGGCTTTAGTATTTATCGGGAAGTCAATGCCAGAATCGCTGATAACGTTTTTTAGTGCAAGCGATTCCTATCAGAGGAGGGTTATATGTGAAGTAGCAGGTAAAATTAAGGCTGATACATTTTTTAGACCCCTTGTGGGACGCCTTAAGGATGAAGACGGGCATGTAAGGTCAAAAGCAGTCATTGCCCTTTCAAATCTGAATAACCCAAAGGCAGTAAAATATATTAAACCGCTTCTTCTTGATGAATACGAAGATGTGCAGGAGGCTGCAGTAAGGGGACTTTCAACGTTAAAGAATTGGCTGGATTTAGATGAAATAATAATGGGGCTTTCTGATAAAAATCCCATATTGAGAATGAACTCCGTCATACTTCTCGGGTTTATTGGAGAACAGAGTTCGGTTGAGGCTCTCGGAGTTGCTTTAAAAGACAGTGATTCCAGAGTGCGGGTAGCGGCTGTTGATGCACTGGGGGATGTTGACGGACCCAATGCTGTAAAATTTTTACTTTTTTCTCTTACAGATGAATTTCCTGAGGTGCGCCGTATTGCTGCTATTGCTATTGGCAAAATTCGTGCTGACGAAGGAGTAGAGCCTTTGATTCTTCTTCTTCGTGATTCGGATGTATGGGTCAGGGCAGGAGCGGCAAGAGGTCTTGGCGCTATAGGCAACAAAAAAGCAATTAAACCGCTAATAAAACTGCTCTCTGATGAATCAGGTTTTGTAAGAACAACAGCTATAGAAGCACTTGGCAATTTTAAAGACGAGAAGATTAAGAATACGCTTTTGCAACTTCTTAATGACAGAGACGCTGAGATAAGGAGTACTGCAGTAGAGTCATTAGCGTCTTTTGATGGAATTGCACAGGACATAATACCACTTTTAAGAGATAAAGAATGGGCAGTCAGGAAAAAGGTAGTCGATGTTTTAGGCGGATTTTTCAAGGACGAGAGTTATGCATATCTAAAAGAAGTTGCAAATATGGATGAAGATTTTCAGGTGAGAGAGGCTGCAGCGAGGTATATTTGTGTTTGAAGAAGATATTATACTGCTTCCAACAGATGTTTTCCGACTGATAAGAGACTTCCTGAATGATTACTGCGGTATATATTTTGATGATAAATCAAAATATATAGTCGAGCGCAGGCTTAACAGACGTTTGAAGATCCACCACATGAGGGACTTTAGAGAATATTATCGGCTCCTTATGTATGATAAGAAACGCGACGAAGAACTGCAGGCAATAATAGACATCTTGACTGTAAATGAAACTTATTTTTTTAGGGAGCAAAATCAACTTGCAGCATTTAGCGAAGAGATTATTCCGGAATTGATGAAGAAAAATAAAGATAAAAAGAGCATAAATATATGGTCTGCAGGATGCTCTACTGGAGAAGAACCATATACTGTTGCTATGCTCACCCTTGAAAAGGGGGTTCAGAATAATTTGGATATAAATATTTTGGGCAGCGACATAAGCCGAAGGGTCCTGCAGGTTGCCAGAGAAGGCATTTACAAAAGGAATTCCTTTAGAGCTATAAGCCAATATTTCATTAAAAATTATTTTCAGGAACAGAGAAATGGAGATCAAAAGATTTCTGACAGAGTTAAAGGACTTGTGAATTTTAGCTGTTTAAACCTTATTGATCCGTTCAAGGTTAAACTTGTCAGAAAAATGGATGTAATTTTTTGTCGTAATGTTTTAATATATTTTAGTCAGGATGCAAGAAGAAAAGTTGTTGAAAATTTTTCCGACGTGCTTAAAGAAGGGGGTTACCTTTTGCTGGGTCATACAGAATCACTTATAAATATAAGTACGGCTTTTACACTTAAACACTTAAAAAATGATATGGTTTATCAAAAGCCGGAGAAAGCTTCAGACGTTTGTTATTCAACAGGGGTATTGTAGGATAATGCAGGACAATAAATTAAAACCCGTTAAAGTTTTGATAATCGATGATTCTGCCTTCAGCCGGCAGACGATAAAAGGAATTATAGAGAAAGCCCCTAATATAGAAATTGCGGGTGTGGCTGTTGATGGCCATGATGGTATGTCAAAAATCCTGAAGTTTAAGCCGGATGTTATTACACTTGATCTTGAAATGCCAGGAATGGACGGTTTTACTCTTCTTCGATGGATTATGGAAGAAAGACCATTGCCAGTTATAGTAGTAAGTTCTTATGGCGACAATTCCACAGTATTTAAAGCTTTAGAATTAGGGGCAGTGGATTTTGTTGTTAAACCGACTAAAAGGGCTTCAGGCGAACTTAAAGAAATTGAGAGTGACCTCATGAGGAAGTTCACAGACATTACATCACTCAGGATTGACAAGCTCAAAAAGACTATATCGCTTTTGGGTCGTGATGAAACAGTAAGCCGTTTTCATACGTTTGAAAAGGACGGTGCAGAGATAATCGCTGTAGGGGCCTCAACAGGTGGTCCTGCTGCAATCCAGATGATTCTGACCCGACTTCCAGGCGATTTTCCATGTGCAATGGTTATAAGTCAACATATGCCTCGCGGGTTTACCAAGCAATTTGCCAGCAGGATAAACAAGATTTCAAAGTTAGAAGTCAAGGAGGCTGAGCATGGTGAACCCATTGAAAGAGGCAAAGTACTTGTATGCCCTGGCGGTTACCATATAACCATGGAAAAGTCGGGAGAAAAAATTCTTGCGTCCATAAAGAAATCGTCTACTAGTGATAGATACATACCGTCAATAGATATGATGATGAAAAGTGCTGCTGAAATTTATGGATCTAAGACAATGGGCATAGTTCTTACAGGCATGGGGAGTGATGGAAAGACAGGAATGTTAGAGATTAAAAAGAGAGGAGGTTTTACAATAGCTGAATCCGAGGAAAGTTCAGTTGTGTTTGGAATGCCGCAGGAAGTTATTATGTCGGGTGGTGCTAATATGGTTATTCCTTTAGAAGAGATTCCTGTTGAAATTTTAAAAAAAACAAAAAAGGATTCTTAAGTTGAGGAGAAACAGCAGCGTCCAGCAGATTTTAAAAGAAAACCAGCAACTCAGGGATAAATATGTACGTCTTAAAAAAAATATAAGAATCTTTAAAGAAGAAAAAAAGGCTCTTACATTAAAGTACGCCCAGCTTGAGGAAGAAAATAATAATTTAGCCAACCTGTATGTGGCGAGTTATCAACTTCACTCAACTATTGATTTTATGGAAATTTTAAGGATTCTACTTGAGATAATAACAAACCTGATAGGGGCAGAGAGATTTACCATAATGTTAATTGATGAACAGTCCAATAAGTTGGTGCCAAGGGCATCAGAAGGAATGTCCCTTGATACGTTGTCAGTTACAGAAATAGGCAAAGGTATTATCGGGAATGTTGCTGCCACAGGTGAAAGCTACTTCACAACCGCATTATTAAACACGTCGTCTGATGACCTCAATACACCTATTGTCTGTATTCCGCTTAAAATAGAGAGCAGGGTTATAGGTATTATTGCGGTTTATTCTCTCTTTAGCCATAAGAAAAATTTTTCTAATATGGATTACGAATTATTCAATCTTCTTGCAGGTCACGCAGCTAACGCAATTTATTTATCCATGCTCTATGCCCGTTCTGAAAATAAACTCAAGACACTTACAGGTTCTGTGGAGCTTTTTAAGGGTTTACCCCGTTCTGTTCAAACCAGGAAAAGGACTGACTAAGATATTTGGTATACTATGAAACATATTTTATTAAGTGCTAAATTGATAAAATTCTTATATAAAGTGCAAAAGCGTAAGGGAAGAGAGAGGGGATTATGCCTAATATAATAGTTGTTGAAGACTCTCCGACAATGAGGCAATTGATAACATTTGCTTTAAAAAGACTGCCTGACTATAGAGTGGTTGAGGCTGTAGATGGTATGGACGCTTTCAAAAAACTTTCCTCAGAACCCTTTGATCTGATTCTTGCTGATATCAATATGCCGGTCATGGACGGTCTTAAACTCATAGGACTTCTCAGGAATGATCTTAAATACAAAAAAATTCCAATTATTATTATTACCACTGAAGGAACAGCAGAAGATAGAAAGAAAGCTATGGCAGCAGGCGCTACGGCTTATTTATCCAAACCAATTCAGACTCAGGAGCTTTTAAAAATGGTTAAAAAGCTCCTGGGGGAATAAGAGGCTTTCAGTCGGTACGATTCTCTACGAGTCGTGTGACGTACCAAGCTGTCCACATGCTGCAGAGATATCTTTACCTTTGCTTTTTCTTAGTGTAACCGTTAGCCCTGCATTCTGTAAAATTTTTTGAAAGACCAGTATCTTTTTATCTGAAGGTTTTCTGAAAACTCGTATTGTCTTTCCTATTGGATTATAAGGTATTAGATTTACCTTTGATTTAATTCCTTTTAATAATTTTACAAGCCTTAATCCATCTTCTTTTGAATCATTTATCTCTGCTAAGAGTACATACTCAAAAGTTATTCGTCTTCCCGGTGCTAATGGGAAATTCCTGCAGGCTTTCATGAGTTTTTCCAATGAATTTTTCTTATTAACCGGCATAATTTTGTTTCTTATCTTATCTGTTGTGGCATTAAGAGATATCGCAAGATTTATTTGTGGTCCTTTCTCAGCAAGTTCGAAAATTTTAGGTATGATGCCAACTGTTGAAATAGTAATTTTTCTTTTGGGAAAGCCGGTTAGATTTGTTATCCGCCGGATGGCTTCAATAACTTCATCGAAGTTGTGCAGCGGTTCACCCATACCCATAAGAACAATGTTTGTGATTTTAAGCCCGCTGTCACCGATAAGTTTTTGCACAGCTATTATCTGGTCAATTATCTCGTAAGATTTAAGGTGTCTCCTTAATCCCAATTTACCCGTCATGCAGAATTTACATCCCATGGCACATCCAATCTGGGAAGAAATACATAACGTAAGTCGATTATTATCTGGTATCAAGACACTCTCTATTGTCTCCTTATCTTCAAGCTCGAAGAGGAACTTTTGCGTTCCGTCTTTTGAAATCTGTTTTTTCAGGAGTTTTAAATTACTAATAAAAGCGGTTTTCTTAAGCTGTTCCCTGAAGGATTTTGACAAATCGGTCATTTCTTCAAAAGAGATGGCTCGTTTCTTATATATCCAGCTGATAATCTGTCGTGCCTTATAAGGGCTTTGCCCTAATTCCGTTACAAATTCTGATATTTCTTTTGCTGATAGAGCCTTGAGATTGGTTTTCATAATTAGCAAATCTATTTTAACTGAAACTCAAAATTTGAGCTAGGGAAGGCTGTCTCGTAATTTCTATAATCGACAGATTATTTATATTCTGTTTTAGCTTTTTTGTTTCTATGTTTTTTGCCAGTTCCCCAACGTTTTTTTATAAGGTGTCGTATAGAAATTCTTCACCAGCCTTCCCTATCTACCTTATTAGTTCTTGGTTTTGTCTCTGAATTTATGGCTAAAATTGTTTCCCTCAGGGTGGAGTAGTGTCGACTTGATTATTAACTTTCGGTTTATTATTCTATAACTTTACCAGTTTAATCTATGTAATCAAGTATAATGAACATTATACTAGGAGATGATTTATGGAAGAGTGTCAGATGGAAAAACACAAAGCCTTTTGCAACTGTACGTATGAGCCTTGCAGCAGGAAATTAAAATGCTGTGAGTGTCTGCATTATCACAGGCGGAGCGGGGAACTGCCGGCATGTTTTTTTAATTCAGAAGTTGAAAGCACATACGATCGCTCCATAAGAGCTTTTATCAAAATGCACAGGTAAATAGCCGGCGTGGTGGAATGGCAGACCTGCCTGCCGGCAGGCAGGCGCGCCGGACTCCTAAATGCACAGCGAGTAAAGCGAGTGAATATAAACGATAAATAAAATTCCTTACATTTAGAGGCCGGGGTTATATTAAGTCGTTAACTTATTGAAGATGCTAAGTAACTTAAGCCGGCGTGGTGGAATGGCAGACGCGCCGGACTCAAAATTCGGTGGGTGCAAGCCCGTGTGGGTTCAACTCCCACCGCCGGCACCATGCTTAGCATGGTTGAGGGGACGCTAAGCGTCCCACCATTATACTTCGCAAAAGCTTGCATAATTTTTATACCTATTTAAAGAAGCCTTGGAGAAGTATAATAACAGAAGGCGTGTGAAAAGGTAAGCGTAGCGAAAGCGAAGTTTACCCGCCGACGACGCCATGTAAGTCAAATCTGTCAGGGAATTACCTCAATATTCAGACTAAGATGAGGGGGAAAAGGAGGTAATATGGATCCTGAAAACCTTAAATATAGTAGAGAGCATACATGGGTCAAGGCTTTAGGCAGGAAAGCTACTATAGGCATAACTGATTATGCTCAGGAATCGCTCGGTGACATTATGCATATCGATCTTCCTGAATTAGACACCACTGTAGAGGCAAATATAGAGCTAACTGAAATAGAATCTACAAAGACAACGTTCTCTGTCATAAGTCCGGTAAGCGGAACTGTATCAGAGGTAAATGAGGATCTTTCTGAGACTCCTGAAATAATAAATGAAGACCCTTATGGGAGTGGATGGATTGCTGTCCTGGAGTTGGAGGACGTTTCAGAGCTTGATGACCTAATGGATTCATCGGATTATGAAAAATATTTGGAAGAAGAGGTAAAATTAAGATAAAACGATTTTGCTGTAATTTGAGGGCCTGAGAATCTAACAACGAAATGTTAACGAAAGAGATAAAAATAGGAAACGTAATTGTTGGCGGCAATAACCCCCTTGTTTTTATTGCCGGACCGTGTGTTATTGAGACTGAAGAGGCAACTTTAACGACTGCAAAAAAGCTAAAAGAGGTTTCTGAGAGTTTAAACATACCACTTATATTCAAAAGTTCTTATGATAAGGCAAACAGAACATCTATAAAGTCTTACCGGGGTCCAGGTATTGAGGAAGGCTTAAGGATTCTTGAGAAGGTGAGGAAAGAAACATCTCTACCGGTAATTTCTGACATCCATTCCCTGGAAGAAATTCCTCATGCAGCTGAGGTGCTTGATGTGCTTCAAATACCGGCATTTTTATGCAGACAAACGGATTTAATCTTGTCTGCGTCGCGAACAAACAAACCCGTGAATATCAAAAAAGGGCAGTTTCTTGCACCGTGGGATGTAAAAAATATTATTGAGAAATTTACATCTACAGGCAATCATAATGTGCTTGTTACTGAAAGAGGTACATCATTTGGTTATAATAATCTTGTTGTAGATATGCGTTCCATTTCAATTATGCAGAGTTTTGGCTATCCGGTGCTTTTTGACGCAACACATGGTGTCCAGCTCCCGGGTGGCCGGGGGGGCACTTCAGGTGGACAGAGGGAGTTTATAGCCCCACTTGCAAGGGCAGCAGTTTCTGTTGGTTGTAATGCAGTTTTTATGGAAGTTCACGAATGTCCTGACAAGGCTCTTTGTGATGGACCGAATATGTTAAGCCTTGACGAATTCCTTTCATTGGTACGTGACCTCAAAGAGATAAGCCTGATTATGAGAAAACAGGGAGAAAACAATGTTTATTGAACAGGCAAAAAAAGTTTTAAAAATAGAAGCAGATGCAATAAGCGCACTTATAGATAGAGTTGATGACAATCTCGTTAAGGCAATTGATATTATTTATTCCTGTAAGGGTAGAATAGTTGTCACAGGGATGGGGAAATCCGGCCTTATAGGTAAAAAAATAGCTGCAACGCTTGCTTCCACTGGCACACCTGCCTTATTCCTGCATCCTGCCGAAGGAGGGCATGGCGATATAGGCATGGTCACTAAAAGTGATGTAGTTATAGCAATTTCAAACAGTGGTGAGACAGATGAAATCATACAAATACTACCTGTTTTAGAAAGGCTGGCTATTAAGCTTATTTCACTGACAGGCAATACCATGTCTACGCTTGCAAAGGCATCAGATGTTGTTATAGATGTCTCTGTGAAAGAGGAGGCTTGTCCTATGGGGCTTGTGCCAACGGCGTCGACAACCGCTGTCCTGGCAATGGGCGACGCACTTGCTGTTACGCTTTTAAATAAAAGGGGTTTCAAGGAAGAGGATTTTGCTTTTTTCCATCCAGGCGGGAGTTTGGGTCGCCGCCTTTTGCTTACAGCAGGCGAACTTATGCATGCTGGAACTTCCATACCATCTGTAAACTTAAAAGCCCCCATGAAAGAAGCAATTATAGAGATTTCGTCTAAAAGGCTGGGAATAACTGCAGTAGTAGACAGTACTTCTAAATTACAGGGCATTATTACTGACGGTGATTTACGCAGGGGACTTGAAAAATGGGGAGAGAAGCTTTTTCCCCTTAAAGCAGAGGATGTCATGACGCTTAACCCAAAGACAATTACAAAGGATACACTTGCACTAAAAGCCATATCAATAATGGAGAAGTATTCTATTACCTCGCTTATTGTTCTTGGCTCAGATGATAAAATAGAAGGTATTGTTCACTTGCATGACCTTCTGAAATCAGGGATAGTATGAATAAAAATGGTTCAAAATAGTTCAAGATAGTTCAGTTTTGGACCTTTGCACTACGTTGAACAATGTTAAACAGTATTTTTAATTATGAATAAAAAAATAATAGAAAAGGCAAAGAAGATTAAAATGGTCATTTTTGACGTGGATGGTGTGCTTACTGACGGCAGCATTATTATGGATGATGAAGGCAAAGAACTTAAAAGATTTCATGTCAGAGACGGCCATGGTATAAAAGCACTGCAAAAAGCAGGCATAAAGGTTGCGATTATAACAGGAAGGGAATCCCAGGTTGTGAACGTCAGAGCTGATGAGCTGGGAATAAAGGAAGTTCATCAGAAAATATTCAGGAAATCATCTGTATATGAATCCCTCCTCGTGAAGT
>VAPB010159227.1_pt1 | contig 12186 bp, 12 predicted proteins | sample 3395101 | NCBI WGS metagenome assembly VAPB01 (sample SAMN08290433, study PRJNA428436) | hydrothermal vent metagenome | isolation source: Deep-sea hydrothermal vent chimney | place: Indian Ocean: Southwest Indian Ridge | reverse complement strand
TCGATATGCGGTGAAATTTCCCCGGCCTTGATGCCCTGAGCGATCCATTCGGTGACATCGCTCAACCGACGCCGATGTATGGCGGCTACGACATCACGCATTTCGCTATGCAGGCCCATCGACTCAAACCAGAGGATATAAAACGCCCGTACCGAAACCGGGGTTTTTTTACTGAACCGATAATGCGCATCGATGGTTGCGTGAATCGCCGCATAGCCCGACTTATTACGCGTCGCTTTTTTCATTTCACTGAGCCAGTACTCCGCCACGCGTTTAAGCACAAAGCAAAACAGCCCTATCTTTGAATTAAAACGCGAACCGGCCAGACCACGGCTATATCCGGCGCTTTCGCCGACCGCCTTCAGGGTTGTTTTTGCAGCACCCTGCTCGACAACGAGTCGCACGGCTGCCTCAAACATGCGCGAATCGGAAAGCTCCAACCTCTGCGCATGGGTTTTCCGCGATAGCGGTTTAATCGCCGATGGTACGCTCTGGTATTGCATGTTGCTCTAATTTATTTGCTTGCAGCAAACAAGTATATTACAGTAAGCGAACAATAATCAGCAACCTCTAAATACAGGAGATACCTGTGAGCGACACACCGATCAGCCGATTCCCAATACCCACGCTGAAAGACTTACCAGAAGATATCCAACAACGTATCAAAGAGGTGAACGAAAAAGCGGGTTTCATTCCTAATATTTTCCTTGCGCTCGCGCATCGTCCAGCCGAATTCCGCGCGTTTTTCGCCTATCACGACGCCCTGATGGACAAAGAAACACCGGGGCTTAACCTGGCCGAACGCGAAATGATCGTCGTCGTTACTTCGGCACGAAACCAGTGCCAGTATTGTGTAATCGCGCACGGTGCTGTTTTGCGCATCCGCGCCAAAAACCCGCTGATCGCCGACCAGTTAGCGACCAATTACCGCAAGGCCGATATCACCGAGCGCCAAACGGTAATGCTCGATTACGCGCTCAAAGTCTCGCGTCAGGCCGAGAAGATAAATGAACAGGACACTGCTATTCTCCACGAGCATGGCTTCGACGACGACGATATCTGGGATATTGGCGCGATCAGTGCTTTCTTTGGATTATCGAATCGCATCGTCAACATGTCGAGCATTCGCACCAACGACGAGTTTTACCTGATGGGTCGAGTCCCCAGGTGAACCGGTCTACCGCAAAGGAACAGGCCAGCCTGTTAACTGGACACTGGACTGTATGAGTAAAATCACCAAACAGCAATTTAACCAGATAATCGAAAACGAGCTCCCCTGGGCAACCGATACCGGTATGCGATTGCAAAGCATCGAATCCGGAGAAGCGGTCATGACCCTGCCCTATCATCGGCGTTCGGTCAGACCCGGCGGTTCGATTTCAGGACCGCACATGATGATGTTGGCCGATGCCTGTATGTACGCTGTAGTACTCAGCATGACAGGAAAAGTAAAGCTCTCGGTAACCTCCAGCTTTAATATTAATTTTCTGCGTAAACCCAGTGAATCGGACCTGAGGGCAGAAGGTAAAATAATCAAGATGGGCAAGCGACTCGCGGTCATGGAGGTATCAATATTCAGCCAGGAAGAAATCGTGGCGCATGCTACCGGAACCTATTCGATTCCACCTGATCGGTCATTATAAGAGGAAAAATGACATGCTGAATTTTGCAGGAAAAGTGGCTTTTGTGACAGGTGCCGGCGGCGGTATGGGTTTACAGATAGCATGCGATTTAATCGGCGCGGGCGCCAGGGTGTTGATGTTCGATATCAAACCCAGGCCCGAAGAAGTTCCCGGGAGCCCAGGACAATCACTTTACATTCAGGCCGATTTAACCGACCAGGCTGCGGTAGCTGCCAGCGTCGAAAAGGCTATAGCAATGTTCGATGGCATAGATTATCTCGCCAATGTAGCGGGTGCCCTGTGGTTTAAGCGTGACAAATCCGCACTGGATATGGACCTGGATGTGTGGGATCAGGTAATGGCAATTAATTTAAAAAGCATGGTGCACACAGCGAGGCATATCGTGCCGCATATGTGCAAACGCGGCGGCGGAGCCATGGTGCATTTTTCCTCCACGCAATGCCTGCGTGGCGACCCGGCACCACAAGATGCCTACCAGGCTGCCAAAGCTGGCGTGGTGGCGTTTTCAAAATCACTGGCGATTCAGTTGGCGGGCGAGAATATTCGCTCTAACGTGATTTATCCCGGACCCAGCGAATCACCCATGCAGGATCGCTGGCAAGCTGATCCCGACGCACGAGTGGCCACGGCCAGGGCGATACCTCTGGGAAGAGTTGGAACGGTCGAAGACATGTCCAACGCCTGTCTGTTTTTGTTATCCGACCATGCGTCATTTATCACCGGAACCGAATTACTGGTCGACGGTGGCTTACAGGCTAAACCCTGACGGCGAGCATATTCCGACACCCGGAATTTCGCAGGGGATAAACATCAACTGTTACTGATTCCAATGATGCCCGCTTTTTATGAACACCGGTTAACCAGGTTGAGTATCACCCTCCTTTTCGTGTAATTGCGATGCCTGCCAATACTAATGTCAATGCCAACAGGGTTTGTAGGTTGATGGCATCGGCGAAATACAACCCGCTCCAGAGCACGCCAAAGAGAGGAACAAGATATCCAACTTGCGCCATAAATACAGCGCCATTGGCGCGAATAATGGTAAAGCGAATGGTGACAGCAAGGGCGGTAGCGATGATACCCAGATAAACCAGAGAGAGAAGCGAAGTGATGCTAACATCCGCTGGAAGCGGATTTTCCAGCAGAAATGCCAACGGTACCATATAGATACTGGCGCTCAGCATGGTGGCAGCCGCGGTCGAAATCGAAGGCAGATGGGTTAACCGCCTGGCTATAACCGTGGATATTGCGTAGCTGCACCCAGCAATCATAACCGCTATCTGGCCTTTCAATCCACCCAATCCTGATTCTTCAATATCCCAGAATACCAGAATCAGAACGCCTAAAAATCCAACGCTAACACCCAGTGCCCTGGGCAGGTTAATGCGCTCGTCCTCGCTGGTATAGTGAGAGACCAGCAAAGCACAAAAAGTCCCCGTAGCCATCAGCAATGCTGTTTCCGCGCTACTGATAAATTGTTGGCCCCAACTGACCAGGAAGAATGGAACCGCGCTGTTAAGGGCGCCAATAACGAAAATATAACGCCAGTATCTAGCGCCTTTGGGAAATTTGCTCCGAGTCAGCAAAGAGATAAGGATCAAAACCACGGCAGCCAGTAAAACACGCCAGGCCGAAATACTGACAGGCTTGAAGTCGGTTAAGGCGATCGAGATAAAGATAAATGCCCCGCCCCAGATCGCGCCAACAAAAAAAAGTCTGGAAATATCAAACAACGTAGGACGACGAATAGCGAGCAGCATAAGCGAGGGTCAACCGGTCATAGGACGAAAGCGGCGAGTTTAACTGATAAAGTTCAGGCAATAGCACTCAAATTGCCTGGAAACGACGAAAACAGGACTTTCAGTCGACACAGGCGTCAATAAAAGCGCCGGATGGATTGAATCTGGCTTAAGCTTCCAGGCAAGCTAGGATACAATCAGACTTTAGCTTAATTACTTAGAGAGTATTTTCATGGCGGTATTGAATTTGCTGGTAGACGACGTGGTGGTGAAGAGCTTCCCACTGGACAAGAGCGGTATAACAATTGGTCGTTCCCCCGACTGTGATATTCAGATTGAGGACGGCGCAGTGAGCAGCAAACACGCCCGTATTGAAATTCTCCCCAACGCCATCCTGGACGAATTGACCGATATCTATATTGAAGATCTGGGAAGCATGAATGGCACCAGTGTAAATGATGTACTGGTCGGCCGCCAAATGATACAAAACCAGGACCGTATTCGTATCGCCTTTACCGAATTTATATTAGTGTCAGACATTGCTGGCAAACTTGCCAAAACCTCGGTTATGGTCGAATAGGGATACTCCAGGACCTGCGCACGCTCACAAGGTGTGAAGAGGTTATCGAATCAACTCGGGTAACTCCAATAAACTCTTGATGCAAATCGTAGGCTCGATACCCCATGGGTCGAAAACCACATTATGAGATCGCTGTAACCAGGCGGCTTTCATGCCTATATTGATTGCGCCCTGAACGTCGAACGGGTTGCTGGAAACCAGCCATGCGTTACCTGGCTCTGCCCCGGTGATCTTGACGAAGTGGTGGTACACGTCCGGATCCGGTTTGAAGGTTTGTATATCGTCGACACTGACCACGCCCTCGAAATATTCGCTGATACCCGCGTGTTCGAGTAGTCCCTCCACCGCACTCTGGAGTCCGTTAGAAAATCCAAAAAGCCGGAACCCTGCATCCTTCGAGACTTTCAGGCTATCCACCACATCATCGAAAGCGGGTAGCACCCGGTAGGTTTCCATCAAAACCTGCTTGGCCTCGTCATCGAGGCCTGTTTGCAACAGGCTGTCCGTGTAGTCGAGTGCGTTTCGGGTACAGACCGCGAAGTTTTCATAGCGCCGCATCAGGCCACGTTTGAAAGTATATTCAAGCTGCTTGTCTCGCCAGATACGAGAGAATTCAACTGGCTGATCGATATATTCAGTGAGTTTCGTCGTAACGCCGTAAGGGTCGATCAAAGTGCCATAGATATCAAACCCAAGTGTGATGGTCATGCTGAATCCTCCTCGTTAGCGGATAGTGTCTAAATTTAATTCTTTTCGGCCTGGTAAAATTCGGGCCAGCGTTTTCTCACGACATCGCCATCGCTGGCAAGCGCGATACAGGTATCGAGAATTATCGGTCTTTGCCGGTCTGTACGTTTGGCTTCACGCTCTTCGAGTGCGACGTACAGCGTCTGGTAAGCAGTCGCCGCAATCGGTCCGAGCAAGTCCATCAGGTGAGTACAACTCTTGTGGGTACCAATTCTCTGGCGTACCTGCTTCATCCAGCCCCGACCCATTTGCAGGCCAACCAATGCCTTCATTTCCAGCGCGGCCCGGGTACAAATTCCAAACGGCGTGTGATCAGAAGAGGCCTGAGCATCCTGGATGACAAAATCAAGATTAATCGTCAGGCGTAGCCACATATCGTGTACTGGCTCCCCCGCTTTGATAATACCACCTCGATGTTCTTCGTCGTATCCGCAGTCGTAGGTACGCGTGTCGCACATGTGCGCCTCAATATCCCACAGACCGTCATCGCGCAGGTAGCCCTCGCAATCGATATGGCGGTGGTGCATTTTTTTTCGGGGAGCGGATTCAAGCAATGGCATGGAGTTCGATCCTGTTACTTTTGAGTCATTTTCGAGTTAGGGCGAGCGCAGCTCTGGAGGCGCTTTCACGGCCCAGGAAATCATTGATATAGCGTCCCGCTTCGAGTAGTTTGTGCAAATCGATACCGGTTTCGATTTGCATGCCATCGAGCATATAGAGTACATCTTCGGTCGCCACATTGCCGCTCGCACCTTCGGCGTAGGGACAACCGCCAAGCCCTGCGATCGAGCTATCGATCACCGAAATACCACACTGCAATACAGCATGTAAATTGGCAAGTCCCTGGCCATAAGTGTCGTGAAAATGCACTGCCAGCTGGTTTAACGGTACCACCTCGCTGATACGCCTGATCATCGCCTGGGCCCTTGCCGGGGTACCAGTCCCGATGGTGTCGCCGAGCGAAATTTCATAACAGCCCTGATCGACAAGGCGTGTGGCTACCTCGGCTACCTTATCCATGGAAACCTCGCCTTCGTAAGGACAGCCCAGTACGCACGATATATATCCACGAATTCGGAGATTTTCACTTCTCGCTCTTTCGGCCACCTGGTGAAAGTGTTCGAGGCTTTCCTCGATGGAACAATTGATATTCTTTTGTGAAAAGGTTTCAGTTGCAGCAGCAAAGATCGCAATTTCCTCGACCCCGGCCTCAAGCGCATCTTCGAGACCCTTTATATTGGGTACCAGCATCGGGTAAACCACGTTGTCGCGTTTATGAATACGCTTGAACACCTCGCCACTAGCAGCCATCTGTGGCACCCATTTGGGCGATACGAAGGCACCCGATTCTACTACCGACAAACCGGCATCAACCAGTTTTTCGATCAAGTTGACCTTGACCGCCACCGGGACGATTTGGGCTTCATTTTGCAGGCCATCACGTGGGCCTACTTCGACAATTTTTACCGAGTCCGGGATTGTCATGGCGTTATTCTAGCCTGATCAGGCGATCACCCTCTTCTACCTGGTCGCCTACCTGGAAAAATACCTGTTTAATCTTCGCGTCGATCGGCGCGACAATCGAATGTTCCATCTTCATCGCTTCGACTACCACTACCGTATCGCCACTGCGCACAGTTTCGCCTTCACTGACCTGTAGCGCGATGACTTTGCCCGGCATGGGTGCTGTGAGATCGTGGTCAGTTGAGTCACTAGCGAGTGTTGCATGCTCAGGGTCGAGGCGCCTGAACTGCCACTGGCGTCTGTCATACCATAAGCTGACGCGTCCATCTTGATCGATCAGCGGGAGGTTTAACCTCTGCGAGCCAATTTCAATGAAAAACTGGTTATCTCCGAGTATTACCCCATTGATCTGGTAGTCGGCGCCATCAAATTTAACTAGCCAATTATTCCCCTGCGGGCTGGCTTCAAGCAGATATTCGCGCATTTCATCGCAAAACTGCAGTCGATACCGTGCGGGTTGGTTCATGCGCCAGCCACTGCCAGATCGCCAGGGTGAATAAACATCGCCAGCTGCAGATTCGCTCGCCGCTAATCGTTGTCTGCTCAACAACAGATACAAAGCGGTGATGAGTATCACCTGATGCGGTACGACACCAGTGCTATCAAACAATTCGGTTTCGTGCCGGGCGATGAAGCCAGTATCGATCTGTGCCTCACGAAAAGCTTCGATCGACGCAAGCGATTCGAGGAAACCGATATTGGTCTGAACCCCTAAAATTTGATAGTCGGACAGAGCGCGGCGCAATCGCGCCAGGGCTACCGGTCGATCTTCACCATGGACGATCAGCTTGGCAATCATCGGGTCGTAATATACGCCGATATCGTCACCCTCCACTACCCCGGTATCTACCCTGACCTGGGGTGTTATTTCAGGAATACGCAAATGATTCAGTTTGCCCGATGACGGCAGAAATTCTCTGGCAGGTACTTCGGCGTAAATCCTGGCTTCTATCGCGTGTCCATGCAGCGAAATTTCACTCTGTTTCAACGGAAGAACCGCTCCATCGGCGACTTCAAATTGCCATTGCACCAGGTCCAGGCCGGTAATCATTTCGGTCACCGGGTGTTCGACCTGCAAGCGAGTATTCATCTCCATGAAAGAAAAATTGCCATCCTTGTGGAGTAAAAATTCGACCGTGCCGGCACCCTGATAATCGATCGCCCTGGCGCAATCAATCGCTGCCGCTCCCATTCGAGCACGCAGAGAGTCACTGATGTCAGGAGCAGGGGCTTCTTCAATTATCTTTTGATGGCGACGCTGGATAGAACAGTCACGCTCGTACAGGTGCACGATATTGCCATGCGTGTCGGCGAAAATCTGAAACTCGACGTGACGCGGAGTGCTCAGATAACACTCGATCAAAACCGTATCGTCACCAAATGCTGCCTGTGCTTCACGACGCACAGAAAACAGATTCGTTTCGAATTCACCGACCGCTTCGACCACGCGCATGCCTTTGCCACCGCCGCCGGCACTCGCCTTGATTAACTGCGGGTATCCGATACGTTTCGATTCTTCGATCAGTCGTTGGTCCTGCTGATCATCTCCATGATATCCGGGGAGCAGTGCAACACCGGCTGCTTCGATCAGCTTCTTGGCTTCGATCTTGCTGCCCATCGCTTCGATGGCACTGGCTGGTGGACCAACAAATACAAGCCCGGCAGTTTCGCAGGCGCGTGCGAATTCAGCATTCTCTGACAGGAAACCGTAGCCTGGGTGGATTGCCTGTGCGCCGCTACGTTTCGCGACCTCGATGATCCGGTCGCCGCACAGATAACTGTCACTCGCCGGAGCGGGCCCAATGCAGTAGGCCTCGTCGCAGGCTTTTACATGCAGGGCATACCGGTCGGGCTCGGAATAAACCGCAACGCTGGCTATATCCATTTTTCTCGCGGTATGCGCGATGCGGACTGCAATTTCTCCACGGTTAGCTATCAGAACCTTATCGAACATGCCTCTATTTCCCCACCCAATCCGGTTTGCGCTTTTGCAAAAATGCGTTCAGACCTTCACGTCCTTCATCCGAAGTACGAATTTCGGCGATTCGCCTGGCAGTCTCTTCTACCAGCGATTCATCGATTGGTCGCGCCTCTACGCGATAAATTAAATCCTTGGCCGCTGCCTGCGCTTTAGGACCCGAACTCAACAAATCGTCTATACACTGTTGCAGGCAGGCATCGAGCGCCTCCGGTTCGACCACTTCATGCACCAGGCCGAGCTGTTGCGCGCGCCCGGCGTCGAATCGCTCGCCAGTAAGAAAATAACGCCGCGCCGCGCGGGAACCGATAGCCGCAATGACATAGGGTGAAATCACCGACGGTATCAAACCCAGCCGCACTTCGGAAAGACTGAATATCGCATTACTCGAAGCGATAGCAATGTCGCAACAGGCGATTAGTCCGACACCGCCGCCAAAACTCGCCCCCTGAACCAGCGCTACGACTGGCCTGTTTAACCCGTTGAGTGAATACATCAGGCGTGCCAGTTGCATCGCGTCGGCATGATTTTGTTCTATATCATAATCCGCCATGCGCCGCATCCAGTCGAGATCGGCACCTGCCGAAAAACTTTTACCTGCGGCACGCAATACCAATAGGCGGATGGTTTCATCGCTTTCTATGTCTTCGAGCATCTGCAATAACTCGGCGATCATCGCATCGTCGAAGGCATTGTGCTTTTCGGCTCGGTCCAGGGTAATGGTCGCGACACCGCGCGAGTTGGTATGCAGATTAAGCGTATTCGGCATGGCTACATCCTGAAGATACCAAACTGGCTATCTTCTATCGGTGCGTTCAAAGCCGCCGAGAGTCCGAGACCGAGTACCATGCGCGTATCTTTCGGGTCGATGATGCCATCGTCCCAGAGCCGGGCGCTGGCGTAGTAGGGGTGCCCCTGAGCTTCGTACTGTTCACGGATCGGTTGTTTCAAAGCCTGTTCATCGGCCTCGCTCCAGGATTCACCGCGCGCCTGGCGGGCGTCGCGTGCTACCTGTGCGAGTACGCTGGCCGCCTGCTCTCCACCCATTACCGATACACGGGCATTGGGCCACATCCACAGGAAGCGTCCCCCATAGGCGCGACCGCACATCGCGTAATTGCCCGCACCGAAACTGCCACCGACGACGACGGTCAACTTGGGTACGCGGGCACAGGCAACCGCGGTCACCATCTTCGCCCCGTCTTTGGCGATACCACCCTGTTCGTATTTCTGACCGACCATAAAACCGGTAATATTCTGTAGAAAAATCAACGGGATATGTCTTTTTGCACAGAGCTCGATGAAATGCGTTCCCTTCAGCGCCGACTCGGAAAACAGGATGCCATTGTTGGCTATTATACCCACCGGATAACCCAGTAAATGCGCGAATCCGCAAACCAGGGTTTTACCATAAAGCTGTTTGAATTCGTCGAATTCACTGGCGTCGACCAGCCGCGCGATGATTTCGCGAATATCGTAGGGCTGGCGTAAGTCTTCCGGCACGATTCCGTACAATTCTTCGGTGGGGTACAGGGGATCCCGTGGTTCGCGCATCGCCAGCTCTAATTTCTTGCTTCGATTCAAATGCCCCACCGCATTCCTCGCCAGGCCTAGTGCATGCGTGTCATTTTCGGCCAGGTGGTCGGTCACACCGGAAATCTTCGAGTGAACTTCGGCGCCACCCAGGTCTTCGGCACTGACGACCTCCCCGGTCGCGGCCTTTACCAGCGGTGGGCCACCCAGAAAAATGGTACCCTGATCCCGAACAATAATGCTTTGATCCGACATCGCCGGCACGTAGGCACCTCCTGCTGTACAGGAACCCATCACTACGGCAATTTGCTCAATACCCTGGGCCGACATCATGGCCTGGTTATAAAAGATGCGCCCAAAATGTTCACGGTCGGGAAATACCTCGTCCTGACTCGGCAGATATGCCCCACCCGAATCGACCAGGTAAATACAGGGTAGATTATTTTCCTGCGCAATGGCTTGCGCGCGGAGATGTTTCTTCACCGTGATCGGGAAATAGGTTCCGCCTTTGACCGTCGCATCGTTGGCGACGATCATGCATTCAATCCCGTTCACACAGCCGATTCCGGTCACCAGCCCCCCGGCGGCAATATTATCCTCACCGTACATGCCGTATCCTGCGAACTGACCAATTTCGAGGAACGGCGAACCCTCGTCTATCAGGGTATCGATACGATCACGTACCAGTAGCTTGCCACGACTCAGATGCTTTTCGCGGGCTCGCTCGCTACCACCAGCGCAAAGCATGGCCACCTTGTGGTGCAAGTCTTCAACGATTTTCAACATCGCGTCATGGTTGGCCCTGAATTCAGCCGACTGCCTGATTATCTGGGTTTGCAAAACGCCCATAGATTTACCTGCCCCCGGTTTTGGCTATTTCGCGCGCGATCACGATACGCTGAATATCGCTTGTACCTTCGTAAATTTGCGCAACCCGTACGTCCCGGTAAATGCGCTCCAGTGGAAAATCTTTTAAATAGCCGTATCCGCCCAGTACCTGTATGGCCGACGAACAAATTTTATCGGCTGCCTCCGAGGCAAACAACTTGGCCATGCTGGCCTGTTTCAGGCAGGGTTCCCCGGCATCACGCAGACTCGCTGCATTGAGCACCATCAATCGTGCGGCTTCGAGTTGGGTCGCCATATCGGCGAGGCGAAAAGCCACCGCCTGGTGATCGATAATAGCTTTGCCAAAGGTTTCGCGTTCCCTCGCATAATCGAGCGCAACCTCGTACGCCGCCCTCGCCATGCCTACGCTTTGCGCACCGATGCCAATGCGGCCGCCTTCGAGATTCATCAGCGCTATCTTGTAACCTTCGCCTTCTTCGCCCAGCAGATGGTTAGCTGGGATACGGCAATCCTGCAAAAATACCTGTGTGGTATCCGAAGCATGCTGACCCATTTTGTTCTCCACGGCGCCCACCTGGTAGCCGGGGTTATCGGTCGGCACCACGAACGCGCTGATACCCTGCTTGCCCGCGCTTGAGTCGGTAACGGCGAAGACGAGCGCGACCTGGGCATTTTTCCCCGAGGTGATAAAGGTTTTGGCGCCATTCAATACATAATCGTCGCCGTCTTTTATAGCACTGGTTTTTAGCGCCGATGCGTCGGACCCGGCCTGGGGTTCGGTAAGGCAAAAACATCCCAGCCTGGCACCGGAGGCAAGTGGTTTCAGGTAGTCCTGTTTGATGAAATCGCTACCGAATTTGAGCAATGACATGCAGACCACGACGTTAGTCACGCTCACGATTGTCGAGCAGGCACCGTCCCCGGCGGCGATTTCTTCGAGTGCAAGCGCATAGGATACGTAATCGGCGCCACTACCGCCCCATTGTTCCGGTATGAGAATGCCAAATAAACCGAGCTCACCCATTTCTTTCAGCTGTTGTGCCGGAAAGTGGCTGGTTTTATCCCACTCGGCTGCATACGGCGCTACGTTCGCCTGCACGTAATCGCGCACACTGTCACGGATCAGAATCTGTTCGTCGCTTAGTTTCATTTATCTATTTATACCAGTTCGATCGCCATCGCGGTCGCTTCTCCCCCGCCAATACACAAGGCCGCGATACCTTTTTTCAGGCCCCTGTTTTGCAGGGCGGCGATCAATGTCACGAGGATACGCGTACCGGAGGCACCTATCGGGTGACCGAGCGCGCAGGCGCCACCGTTGATATTGACCTTTGCATGATCGAGCTCGAGATCGTGCATCGCAGCCATGGTCACGACCGCGAAAGCTTCATTGATTTCGAACAGGTCTACGTCACTCACCGACCAGTCGAGTTTTTCCAGCAAATTGCGAATCGCACCGACCGGCGCGGTGGTAAACCAGGCCGGTTCGTGGGCAAAAGTACTGTGCCCACGGATCACCGCGAGTGGCTTGATCGCACGTTTTTCGGCTTCCGCCTCGTCCATCAGTATCAGGGCTGCGGCACCGTCAGAAAT
>VAPB010141453.1_pt1 | contig 12218 bp, 9 predicted proteins | sample 3395101 | NCBI WGS metagenome assembly VAPB01 (sample SAMN08290433, study PRJNA428436) | hydrothermal vent metagenome | isolation source: Deep-sea hydrothermal vent chimney | place: Indian Ocean: Southwest Indian Ridge | reverse complement strand
AGCGAACGGAGACAGAAGACAGATTGAAGTGCTGCTTGAAAGAGCCAGGGATAAGAGAGCGGCGTTGATAAAGTATAAGATCGGGAAGAAGGAAATAATATCGTGAAGCAATGGCGTTTCGAGGTTTTCAATCGGTCGGGCTTTTCCGACGTACACGGCCAGAGCGTATTGGAAGACATCAAGGAATTGGGCATTAGTCCGGTGCAGGCGGTTCAGTCGGCCAAGGTCTTCCTGATTGAAGCTGATTTCGACGAGGATTTTGCCAGGCGGGTTGCGCGAGAGCTTTTGGCCGACCCGGTTTGCGAGGAATACTATATAGGCAGAAGCGGTCCGCCCGCCGGGCTGGCCAAGGTGACACTTGTAGAAGTGCACCTGAAAAGCGGTGTCACCGACCCGGTAGCCGAGTCGGTTATGGCGGCCGTTGCAGACATGGGGGTCAAAGCCGAGCATGTTCGAACTGCCCGCAAATATATCCTGCTCGGCGAGATTGCGCAGAAACAGATAAATACAATTGCCAAGAAGATTCTCTCGAACGATTGCATCGAAGATTGTGTCATAGGCAACGAGGCAGAGCCTCCGAGTCCGCATCTCGAGCCATACGAGTTGCAGATAGTACGCTGGCCTGTCTGCGACCTCGACGACGATGCCCTCATGGCGCTGAGCAAGGAAAAGGACCTGTTCCTGAACCTGATCGAGATGCAGACGATTCAGAAATACTTCACCGAACTGGGCAGAGAGCCCACCGATATCGAGTTGGAAACGCTGGCCCAGACCTGGAGCGAGCACTGCGTGCACAAGACGCTGAAAAGCTCTGTCGATATGTCAATTGACGGCGAACAGGTGCATTTCGACGACGTGCTCAAGGATACGGTTTTCAAAGCCACCAAGCAGCTCGATAAAGACTGGTGCATATCCGTTTTTGCCGACAACGCCGGGGTGGTCGAATTCGACGAGGATTCGGCAGTCTGCTTCAAGGTGGAAACTCACAACCATCCGTCCGCCCTCGATCCCTACGGTGGCTCGGCCACCGGCATCGGCGGCGTGATTCGTGACCCGATGGGAACCGGTATGGGCGCCAAGCCAATTGCCAACACGGATATATTCTGCTTTGGCGAGCCAGACAAGAAGCTCGAGGACATCCCCAAAGGAATCCTGCATCCCAGAAGAATCATGAAGGGCGTAGTCTCGGGCGTACGCGACTACGGCAACAGAATGGGAATTCCAACCGTCAACGGGGCGATTTACTTTGATGACAGATACCTGGCCAATCCGCTCGTGTACTGCGGCAACATCGGCTTGATGGACAAGAAGAAGTGCTTCAAGAATACGCAAAGCGGGAACCTGATTGTCATGGTCGGTGGCCGCATCGGCAGAGACGGCATTCACGGCGCGACCTTTTCGAGCGGGCAAATGACGCACGAGCATGAGACCATTTTTTCGCACGCCGTGCAGATAGGCAATCCGATAACAGAGAAAAAGATGCTGGACGTTTTGCTTAGGGCAAACGAGGCCGGGCTGTACGAGGCGATCACCGATTGCGGGGCCGGCGGATTGAGCAGCGCTGCGGGGGAGATGGGTGAGGAACTCGGAGTTCAGATCGACCTTGAAAAAGCCCCGCTGAAGTACGCCGGACTGAACTATACCGAGATATGGATCAGTGAAGCGCAGGAGCGGATGGTCCTGGCTGTCAAACCGGAGAACTTGGAAGCGATTACGAAAATCTTCGACGATGAGAACGTCGAGTCTACGGTCGTGGGCAAATTCACCGATGACAAGAAGTTGAAGCTCCGATACAACGGCCAGCAGGTCGGCGAGCTGGATATGGAGTTTCTGCACGACGGCGTGCCCAAGTATTCGCGAAAGGCTGTCTGGCAGAGCCCGGCGCTGTCTGAGCCGAACATTGCCGAAAAGGACAATTATAATGACGAGCTTCTTCAAATTCTGTCATCTTACAACGTCGCGAGCAAGGAGTGGGTGATCCGCCAGTACGACCACGAGGTCCAGGGAGGTTCGGTCATCAAGCCGCTGACAGGAGTAAACAACGACGGCCCCAGCGACGCGGCGGTGATACAGCCGAAGTTGAACTCGGACAAGGGCCTGGCTATCAGTTGCGGGATGAATCCGCTTTATGGCGACATCGATCCTTACTGGATGGCCCTGGCCGGGATCGACGAGGCGATCAGGAATCTGGTATGTGTCGGCGGCAGGGCCGATAGAATCGCCTTGCTGGACAACTTCTGCTGGGGTGACTGCACGAAACCGGAAACGCTCGGACCACTGGTGCGGGCGGCCCAGGCCTGCTACGACGGCGCTATGGCCTTCGAAGCGCCCTTCGTCTCCGGCAAGGATTCACTTAACAATGAATTCGCGTGCGAAGACGGGACGCAGATATCTATCCCATCGACGCTTCTGATAAGTGCAATGTCGATAGTCGACGACATCAACAAATGTGTCACGATGGACGCCAAGAAGGCATCCAATTTGCTGTTTATTGTGGGGGAAACGAAGAACGAACTCGGAGGCTCCCACTACTACAAGATCAAGGGACATCTCGGGGCAAACATCCCGAGACTGGACCTCGAAACGTCGCCGAGAATCGCCCGGAAGATTTCGGATGCGATAGCCGAAGGTCTCGTAGTCAGTTGCCACGATTGCTCCGAAGGCGGGCTGGCCGTAGCACTGGCCGAGATGGCTTTTGCCGGCGGGCTCGGAATAGAGGCCGATCTACGGGGCCTGCCGAGGAGCAAAGGCTGCACGCGATCGGACGCGCAGCTTTTCAGCGAGTCGAATTCCCGCTATGTCGTGGAAGTCGAGCCGGAGAAATTCGATGCGTTTGCCAAGCTGATGTTGAATGTCCCGTTCGGTCAGATCGGCAAGGTGACGGCCGAACAAACGCTCGTCATAAGAGCAGAAGATGGCCGAACTGCCATCGAGGCCGACATCGGCACACTAAAACAGGCATGGCAGAAACCGTTTGATTGGTAGCAAAGGAACTAAGGAAGGTAAGAAGGTTAGAGATGTCGGAAGTTAAGGCGATAGTTTTGCGGGCGGCGGGGATAAACTGCGATGTGGAAACCGAGCATGCCCTGGAGTTGGCGGGGGCGAAGGCTCGGCGCGTTCACATAAACAGGATAATCGAGAACAAGAGCCTGCTGGATGAGTTCCAGATAATTGTCTTGCCGGGTGGCTTCAGCTACGGCGACGACGTCGCTGCGGGCAAAATCCTTGCGAACCAGATCGTACACCATCTTTTCGAGCCGCTTCGAAGGTTCATCGAGCAGGGCAAACTCGTGCTCGGGATATGCAACGGCTTCCAGGTACTGGTCAAGACCGGAATCCTCCCGGGTGACAATTCGGCGCAACAGCAGCAAGAGATCACCATAACCGACAACGACAGCGGCAAGTTCGAGGACAGGTGGGTGTATCTGGCTGCCCAAACCAAGAGGTGCGTTTTCATCGAGCCTGGCAGACAAATCTATCTGCCGATAGCGCATGCCGAGGGCAAGATCGTCACCAGGGACGAAGCCACGCTGGAGAAACTTAAGTCCGAGGGACATCTCGCCTTCAAGTATGTGGATGAAAACGGCTGGGAGGGCGATTATCCCGTCAATCCGAACGGATCGGTGGAATCCATAGCCGGCCTGACAGACACGACCGGCAGAGTCCTCGGCCTTATGCCCCATCCGGAACGGTTCGTACGACGTACACAACATCCCCGCTGGACCCGACTCGGGGATATCGATAGCGACGGGATGACAATCTTCGCCAACGCCGTCAAGTACATCGGCGAGAACTACTGACTGTGCGTGTTCGCTGACAAAGTTGCTTTGCCAACAACCTCCAGAGCGGCAGACTTGCTATCGGCAAAAGTGAAAACATCACTGAGGCCGGCTACGACAAAAATACATTTGGTTACCGTGCCAACGTTGCAGAGAACAAGCTTACGCTTGGATTCCTCCAGCAGGCTCTGCAAGATCAGGAGATTGCTGATATTCCAGGAGTTTATTATCTCGACCCCCGAGAAATCTATTATTATGTCACTGTCGCTCGTGTTGCTGACAACATCGTTGACAGCCTTGAGCACTTCCGCTCTCTCCGGCCCGTCTGAGGGCAGATCGACAAGAACGACATCTTCTGATAGATTCTTGATCCCCATATCTTGCTCTCTCCGTCGGTTTACTGTCTCTTTCTAACGTGTATGTAGACTCTATCGGAATAAGTCTCGGTGGGGTTAAGCAAAAAATTGCCGAATTAGCGTCTTCTCACCCGGCACGGAACTGTTTGCAGGTATTATCGGCGGGGCTAAACGTCTTCAAGACTCCAACCACTCCTGAAGGTTTTCTTTGACGAAATCGTCATCCGTAAGATGCGGGTAGTCGCGCATTATTGCGTCTATCTTCTCGGACTGTCCCGAGGAGAGCCTTTCATCCGGATCGAGCGCCCGCACCTCCTCCAAAAGTCCCTGTCTTTTCAGTATGTAAGATATGCCCGGGATGCACCCTTTGAAATGATTCTCGGCGTCGAAGATCTCCCTGTTGGCCAAAGTCAATTGGACGGCCAACGTGAGCAGCTCATGCGAAACAGGCTCGTTGTTCTCGCGAATCGTCTTAATTTGCTCGAGGTGCTCGACCGCTGTTCTCGTCCAGCAGGCCCATTGTCCCAGCAGTCCGCCGACGATTCGAAGCAGCACCGTTCGACCGTCGATATTGAACTCGTACCGCGTGAGCAAATCGAGAATAATGTTGTCATCGTTGCCCGTGTACAAGGCTATTTCATCGGACCTGCCGGAATGGGCGACGGCTTCGAGCACGTCAAGGGTTTGATATCTGTTGAAAGGCGCAATCTTTATGGCGAGCACATTTGGTATCGCGATGAACTTTCGCCAGAACTCGGAGGGCAGGGTCATCCGGCTTATCACCTCCTGCAGATAAAACCCCATAATGGGAATCACTTCGGCCACCTCTCGGCAGTGCTCCACCATTTCATCGATGGATTTTCCTCTCAAGGCCGTGAGAGAGAGCAGACCGAGATGGTAGCCTAGTTCTCGGGCCAGCCGTGCCTCGGCCAACGCCTGGCTGGTGTCGCCCAATATCCCTGCAATCATTATTGGTTCGTCACAATCTGCCGAGGACGTGAATTGTCGTGCCGTCGCCATTGCCAGTTCCAGAACCGGCCGATACAGACCTGCCCCAGGCTCGTGAATGGCGAACTGAGTCGTATGCACGCCGACGGCCAGGCCACCCGCGCCGGAGGCCAGGTAATAACGAGTCAGCGCTCGTTGTCGGCGCTCGTCGATGCGCAGATCTTTCTGTAAGGCCAGTGGATGGGCGGGAATAACACAACCTGAATGAAGCTTACCGAGCAAGAGTGAATCCAGCATGGTAACTGTCCCTAAAATTTGCCGTCACGTACATCGTATTTGGTCGGCTTGTTCAAAGTCTTCTTTCCTGAGACCACCCATTTGGCGATCATGGAAACCATCTCCTTGAGCGTCGTCCGCGGCGGGCCGAATGTGCTCAGACAGTAGGATGCGTTCGAGAGCAGGGCGGATTGGGTCTCCTGAGAAACAAATTTCGGCTCTCTTCCAAGCTCGCGCCCGATCTGCTCGGCGAGCCGGCGAACGCCGATCGTATCGGGTCCGGCGACATTAAGAATCGCCGCCGGCGATTTGGCGAGAGTAATGGCGCGAATAATGTAATCGTTGGCGTCTCTCTGCCAGATAAGATTAACCGCCCCCATAGACAGGTCGATAGGCTCTTCGTTCAGGATTTTCGCGGTCAGATCGACGATTATGCCGTATCGAGGCTCGTTGGCGTAGTTGAGCCTGACCAATGTCACGGCCGTCTCATAGAGTTGCGAGAAATACTCGAACATCCGCTCCCTGCCGAGGCACGACTGGGCATACTCGCCGACGGGGCTGGGGGTGGTATCTTCGGTCGCTCCGCCACTGCCGATATCAACAAGCGGGTAGACGTTCCCGGTTGAGAACACGACAATTTTCGAGTCTCTGTAGTGTTGTGCGACGAGAGCCGGCACAAAACTGTTGAGCGCCCAAGTTAGAGGTTGATTGCCGCTGGAGCCGAACTTCATGCCGGCGAGGTAGAACACGTTCTCCGCATCGGGCAATCTGGAATATTGCGACTCGTCCAGCAGGTCCGCCTCCACGGTCGTGATCCCCGCCTGCTCGATTCTGGCCCGGGCCGCCTTGTCACTGAACCGCGAGACGGCGTAGATGTTTCTCTCCGGCGCGGCCTTCCTTAGCATCATGGCCAGACTCGGCCCCATCTTACCTCCTGCGCCGAGCACTACGATATTGCCCTGCACGTCGGCCAGTGCTTCGGCGGCGGGCCGGGACGGTGTGCTGAGCATTTTTTCGAGACCGCGCTCGTCAAGGGCTGTTGTGTCATTCATTTTTCGGATTCCACTATTCGGATGTTCAGCCGAGCTTCAAGACTACTAAAATCAGGATCCTGACTGCCATGAACACCACTACGAGGAAACCGACGCCGCCGAGTATGTTCTGGATCAGGTTGTTGCGGTGTCGGCCCATGATGGCCTTGTTGTTGGCAAGCCATAGTATTGTCGCGGCCATGAGCGGATTGCCGATTACTGTCAGAGCCGAGCCGAAGATTATCAGGTTGACCGGCTTTTGCCCCGTCCGCAGCGCCAGAATCGCCACGACCATCCCAATGAGCAGCACCGCAACGGTGAATATTCTCGAGAAGCGGTCGCTGAGTCCGGCGGGCTTGCCGAGGCCGTCGGCGAGAATGCTGCCGCCGATGATCGCGTTAATCAGGAACGGATTCATCGCCACTGCAAACAGGCCGATGCAGAATATGACGTATGCCGTCGAGCCGAGCAACGGCTGGAGGGCTTGGGCGAGCACACCGATGTTTTCGGCCTGCTTGCCGGGGATGACGGTGGCGGCGGTGATCATTACGATGGCACTGACGGAAGTTATGACCGCCACTCCTGCGATAGAATCGCCGATTCCTCTGCCGTAATCCTTTATCGTCCAGCCCTTTTCGCGCACGAGGTTGCCCTGGTAGAAGGCCGCGGCGATTGAAAACGTTGTGCCGAGCAGCGAGGCGATCAGCAGCAGGGGATCTTCGATCTTTCCTTCTAGTTTGTGGGGAAGTCCGAAAGAGATGCTATCGGGGATGCCGGGGATCAGGCCTTTGAGGATTGCTATCAGGCTCGGGGAGGCCAGAATCAGGTTGATTGCGAAGCTCAGTAGAATGACGCCGACCATTACCTTCATCATCTTTTCGAGCAACTGATAGATATGTTTGGCGGTAAAGAGGAAAGTGATGATTAATCCGTTCAGGGCAACGAGTATGATTATTGACGGCACCTTAGGCACGAGGGCCTCGGCGGCGGCGACCACGGCGAGGTTATTGGAGAATTGAAAGGTCGTACAGATCAGGCATAGATTTATGGCGACAACAGCAGCGGCAGGGCGGCCGAGCCTTTGGGCAACGAGTGTGCACGGCGTCACCCCGCCCACAACGCCGATACGTGCGGCGGTCGTCATGTACGTGCCCATGAGGATTCCGGTCATAATCAGCATCCACAGCAGCTCATATCCGTACTTTGCGCCGACGTTCGAGCTGATCAACAGGCTGCCCGGCCCGAATACCACACACGCTGTGATCAGGGCCGGACCAAGCGAACGCCACCATGAAGAGCGCCGTCCGGCTTCAGGAATTTCAGATGGCTCCGACATAAAATGTCTCCCTGCAGAATGCACTCAGTGTTAACAGGTTCGGTCTATCCTTGTTGGGACCGGATTACTTGTACCAAATGTGCGCAGGAAATGCCAGCTTTTTGGGGACATAGAAGATTTGCGCCCGCGTGTTGCTGTCAGGCTTCAGCCGCCCGGAGAGGGTGAGGCTGCTCGCCAATTGTCCGGGTCATCGCCCGAAAGGTGCAGCTCGGGCTGGATTCTTTGCAGAACGTCACCGGCGCCACCGGAGCTCTTTTATTCACCACGAAGGCGTGAAGAATCACGAAGGAAAACAATATCGAAGATCCCGATCCCTGGGAGCCAATTATAAGCCCGCCCAAGAAAATTAACACAATTCTAAATTCTAAATTCAAAATTCCTTCTCATCCCACGCCTGTGTTCGGCCGATAAGATCAACTGGCGCAGATATTCGACACCTATTGCTAAGCAAACCACCAAAGCCGAGAACGCGAGCAACACAGACATCGACTGGAATTGAGTATGGTCGGAATTCCGCTGACCTTGTGGTTGAAACTTCCAAACGCAGAAAGATAAGCCTGACCCCGAATGTTCATAAATCCCCCTTGCAATCGATGTGGAATTGAGTATCATCGGATCTCAAGTAGGTGTAACTCTTCCGCTGGAAGTGCCACTGGATGTAGTCGGAATTCGTGGCGATTATGGCTGCGGTTGGTAGCGGTGCCATGTTAGATGGCTTGACTGAGAGACTAAGCAAGGGTATCTGCTGGTGAAAGCAAATGGCTGATATAGTGTCGTCCAAGAAGCGTTCTTGGATGATGTCACAGGTGTCTGGCAAGGATACGAAGCCTGAGTTGAGACTTCGTTCCGCCCTACATCAGTTGGGATATCGCTTTAGACTACACAGCAGGAATCTACCCGGTACTCCGGATTTGGTTCTGAAGAAATATAGGACTGTGATATTTGTAAATGGTTGTTTTTGGCACCGTCATAAGGGCTGCAAGAAACGTACTACTCCCAAAGTCAATTGTGAGTTCTGGGCTGTGAAGTTTGAGCAGAATGTAAAGCGTGATAGGAGAAACTATGGACTACTCAGAAAGGCAGGATGGAATGTCGTAATCGTCTGGGAGTGTGAACTCATCAGCATTGAGAGAGTATGCGAACGAATAGAAAAGTCACTGATGGTAACAGCATGATTGGCGACTATGAAGAATGAATTCACAGGAAGAATTGGGACGGTTGAGCTTTTTGCAGGCATTGGGGGATTCCGCATTGCCTCTGACAGACTCGGATTCAAGACTGTCTGGGCAAATGATATCAACCCGAAGTCTTGTGAGGTGTACAGAAACAGGTTTGGTCGTCACGAACTGCGCGAGGGGGATATTCGGGAACTTGCAAATGAAATACCTGAGCACAATTTGCTCACAGCTGGCTTTCCCTGCCAACCTTTCAGCAGTGCAGGAAAGAAAGAAGGGATCAGGGATGCTCGTGGCACCCTTTTTCAGGTTATTGTCAAGATCTTGCAGGAACACAGACCTGATTTTTTTGTGCTCGAAAATGTAAAACGATTGCTGTCGATGGAACGGGGTTCGCATTTTGCAACGATTCTCCATGCGTTGGCACGGTTAGACTACCATATTGAGTGGCGACTATTGAATGCCATGAATTTCGGCTTATCCCAGAATCGCCAACGAGTCTTCATCATCGGCATCAAACAGCCCGAGAAATGTACCAACGATGATGCCCGCGTCAAAAGTCAGAAAAGTGGATTATGGCCCGCGATTCCCATTCAATACCGCGGATTGGTGTGTCAAATTTCGACTTTTGACGCTACCGTCAACGATGGTCCGACCATCCATTTGAGTGCGAAAGAAGATCTTCTTGACATGAGTCCTGCCCAATACGATTGCCTTGTAGATTTTGGCATGTGGCGGGAAATCAAGAGGCATGCCGCTAGGTTCTCCAACTGGGGCATGGCCCGAAAAGGCAGGTTCTTTGATCTCAATATACATGATTTCACTGATGGCAAGAATCCGCCTAAGCTGAAGTCGGTCCTGCAGTCAGACGTCCCAGACATGTTTGACTTCACCTGTGAGACGCTGGAGCGTCTTCGCGACAGCACTTTAGTCGAGAAGTTTGTCTCCGGTGTAGAGATTCTGTCGAATCAGAACGGAGGGGCAAGAATGGGCTACACGGTCTTCGGAACAGAGGGCATTGCTCCGACGCTAACAGCCGCAACTAGCAGGCACTACGAGCGGTACAAAATTGGCGATAGATACCGGAGGCTCACTAACATCGAGTACGCTCGACTCCAAGGGTTCCCAGACAACCACTGCCAAGCAGTTTCCGTGTACGATCAATATATGCTCTATGGAAATGCAGTACCACCACCAATGGTTGAATGGGTCATCGAGAAGATCATCAAGGAAGCGGGCGTTGTTATGCCGGAACCATGCACTTTGTTCAATTGCCGATAGGATGGAGTATGACGAAGAGCGAGTTGAGAGAAATTCTGCGGACTAATCTGAACAGTGCGGTATCCGGAGTGAACTCACTACTTCAAGGAGAAGATCTTGATCGAGTGAAGCCAATACTGGAAAGGCTTGGCCGAAACGGACAACTGCCGCACTGGTTTGAACAACTATCCGAAAGCGGCACTTTGCCTAATCTGGATGGCAAAACGATTGGCAGTGTTATTGAGATGCTATTCGTTTCAGTTGTCGAGAAGGATGTCCTCTGCAAATACGATACTGAACCACTAAGGATAAACCCAGCTTCTGGCGTGGATATACCCGACCTTGATTTGGGCGTGAAGTCTCCTTCGGAGAACTTCTGTACGAGTGAACCTTTCTTCTCTCCCTACGAACGTTTGATTGGTTCCGAATATGATATTGCGGTACTGCTAACTGACTACCAAACCGCCAAACGGAAGCCCCCACTTAAACTTCACAGATCATCAACAGCGCTTATTTGTGCAAGACCCAAATTGCGGATCGCGGTTTATGCACGATTGCTCGCAACCTTCGCGAGTGGTTGCTAAGTGAGAGCGAGCCGTGGGCGAAAAAGGTGTTTCGTTTTCTGGCTTACATCAATCAACAAGATTGGCGAGCCAAGCACCTGCTGAAATTGGTTGAAGTCCTTCCTTATCATGATAGCATAGTCGAGAGAGTTCAAGATGCCAGAAACGACTTTGATAGACAGAACGCACGGCGTGCGAGGGCGAACAAGGAGCCGCTTCCAGAAGAAGTGATTCAAGATATTGAGCGAATTTCGACAGTGAGACCAACCTGCCTCGGGGTTATTGACGGATCGGACAATTGGGTTGTACGGACACATAAGGATGCGGCAAGGACGCCAACGGAAAACGAGTGGAATAGGCTAGTCTCTGGCCCCCTTGATGGAAAGATCGGAATGAGTTTTGCCCTGCAATGGCGATATAATTTTGGACGTATTTTCAGATGAGGAAATCGGGAGGACTTTCGGGGTCTTATGATATAAGTTACCTTTCTTCTCCCTTTGACGCAGAAACTTTTCGAAGAGAGAAGCGTTCAGGTCTATCTTTTTGCTGTTGACGAATGTTTGCCGTGTGAGGATTATTCGGACTTGTTTTCCTGTTGAACGTGCCAGTCGGCCCGGCGATTGCTCTTGGTTTGGTTCAAAAGTTCCACCAAATCTTTGGCATTGATCGCGCCGTCGGGATTTATGTCGCCGATTAAGTAGCTGTTCTGCAGTTTATCTCTGTTTGACAGATTGTTGAGTGCTTCTATAATGTCCAGGTCGTTGACGATGCCGTCAGCGTTCAGATCGTACCAATGGATGTTGTCCGTTTCCTGCTTTTCGCTGACCGTCCAGGCCAGACCATATAGCTGATCGGCTTTCGGCTCGGTTTGCCGGTCGATGTCGCTGAAAGAAACGAATATTTCATAGTCGGTATAGTTAGGGTCCACAGCGGCGTGAATGTGCTCGACATTGTCCACCGGGCTGTCGCTGTAGTCGAGCAGATAGTCGTTGTCATGGTTAGCAGGGTCAACCGCCCAAAGCTCGATCCGGAGATTGCCGTCCTTTTCCGGTAGCGACTCAAAAGGATACTCCTTCTCGAAATGCCTGTTCCAGGCGATAGTTGCGGTGACAAATCCGTCGATGGGCTCGGTAAGTGTTATCTTGTAGATGTGGCCTGGATTTTCGCTCTCGGTCAGCACGTTCAGGTCCCAGCCGGTTGTCGGAACTTGTCCTGGTTTCATTTGCCCGGCAACCAAATGTTCGTAGGCGCCTACTGCATTCAACATGCCTGCACCCTGGATGTAGTCCAGCGGTGCGATGTGGTCGTCGTCGATCTGGAGCCGGCCTTTGTGCCAGTATGGCAGTTTGGTCGCCGAGTTCAGAAGAATCGCCTTGATGACACAGTTTCCGCCTTTGGCTGATACGGCAGAACTCAGGGCCGGATCCTGCTTGGCCTTCTGGACAAGCAAGCCGACCGCTCCGGCGACTATGGGTGTTGAAAAACTCGACCAGT
>VAPB010951760.1_pt1 | contig 12229 bp, 8 predicted proteins | sample 3395101 | NCBI WGS metagenome assembly VAPB01 (sample SAMN08290433, study PRJNA428436) | hydrothermal vent metagenome | isolation source: Deep-sea hydrothermal vent chimney | place: Indian Ocean: Southwest Indian Ridge | reverse complement strand
CCAATTCGCATTTATTACACTTCAAAACACCATTGACAATAGAGTCAATAGCCTCCTCGTCCAGATCTACAGGTTGTGAGAGGTCAACACCATGACCATTCTTACAGGTACATTTGAGTTTGTATTTTATCTTATCAAGTTCAATATTCTTGATTGAAAGGGGATCTCCACAATCACGGCAATTTAGCATCGAGCGTACAATACTTCCCTCAGACATCGCCTCCACGATAGATTCAAACATCCACGCGTACTCTGCCGGAAGTTCCTTCTTTGTTTTACCATGGGCGGGACATACAATTTCCACACGAGCTTTGTTACCTTTAGGTTGGGTTTCTAATACTTGACATGGTAGACCACATTCATCGCAATGGATGAGTCGCTTCACTACAGTTTTGAGGACGGATTCATCAGCAATCTTCGGAATGTAACGCAGCTCTTTGTGACCATTAGAACATTTAGCTTTTATTGCGAGAACCCCTTTCTTTTCATCAATATCATGCACAACAAATACTTCACCACATTTCGGGCAGCTCAATGAATCAAGAATGGATTTTGAGCTATTCACATTTCCTTGTAACCCTGTAACAACAGTGTGGTAGTAGGCAGGAATTGATCTTTCTTGTGGTCCATGAATTGGGCAAATGAACGTATATTCAGCCTTCATTCGACCAACATCAGTATTCATGAGCGACATTGTTGAACCGCATTCAATGCACGTGAAAATTCCACTGAAGACTTCATTGGCCATACTGTCTGCTTGATGTCTTGAAATATCCCGTTTCCCTTTGTGACCATTCAGACATTGACAATAAACACGAAGTGCCTGCCCTCTCAATTCACCAGCTAGAGCATAGAATGGCTCTTTGCATTTCTTACAAGTGAAAATCGCTTTCTCCTCCATCAGGCGCGCGGCGGTGAAACTATTCCTCAGTTGATGAAGTTCTTAAAATACCTACCTCTAATGAAGATAGAGGGCTATGGTTAATGTTGATGTGCAATAAATGCAACGAATTGGAAGCCGTCTTCCCATTTCTTCTACCTGGTCAATAGCAAGTGGGGCCCCACAGCGGAGACAGACCCATGAATCCATAGTGTCAGCTAATTCATCGATAGTTGTCGGGAGCATTGAAATATCATCACCCAATGCTTCAACTTTCACATGGGCATGTCTTCCATTTTCTGGTCCACTGATGAGAAGAATAACTGCAACTCTTTGCTGAGTGTATTTGCCCTCAGCATAACCCCTGATTGTGCCAATGAATTCTCCACCGACAATTTTCTCTTCAGCATCAACGATATGAAAATTCTTGGCAGGGAGTATCTTCTCAGCTTTTGTATACAAGACCTGTGCATTCCAGTCCATGGTCTGATCTTGCTGCGTTTTTTCCAATCCTGTTAATATAAGTTCGAAAGCCTCAGTTGTTTTCTTTGTGGGTTGCAGAAGATCACAGACCGACCGGATTAGATAAGGCTCTACATTTACAGAGTGTAGTTGGTCAAGAAAATCAATGTAAGAAACCGTTGCTACCATCTTTCCTTGCACACAGTCTTTCGTTGGATAGAGAGTGAAAAGTGGACTTCGAAAGCCACCAACCTCAATTCTGGATATGGATTTTACACTCTCTCCAGCAAGCTCCATACAATCTTGCGGATATGCTACAATACTGACTGTCACATTTGTGATTACATAGCCAGTGTCGTTCTTGATTTTAACCTTGTAATCGAACTTACCGCCAACTATCTCGCATCCTCTAAGCACTTGAACACCAGCGACTGGGTCTGCGTACCCCACAGAAACTTCCAATGTTTCAGGCAGGTCAACTTCTGGTGCTTCAGTAGGAGGTTTGATTTTATCATCTTGCATCTCATTGTATGCTCTTTGCATTGCTTCTGCATGATCTGGTGGAATGTCCAGAACTGTTTTTCCATGAAGAGAGCAAAGAAGCACAACTCTATCCTCACGACCACGTGGTTCAATGTAAACGAGATCCAATGATTCATAGCATTCAGGGCATTGGTAAAGACGTTTGTACAAACCAGAGAGGGTTTCTTGGTCAAGACCGGGAATGAATAGTCTCTTGCTTCGATGTCCATTACGACATTCAGTATCGAACTCGATGAGATGTCTTCTTTCTTCAACATCACGGACATTCAAAGGCATACTGCATTTTTCACAACTTAGACTTCGTATAATTGAGGGCATTCTATCGAGTGATGGTTCAGATTCCTCAATCATCTTGAAAACAGCAGGTGTTGCTTCACGAGTCATCACACCATGAATTGGACAGACTACTCTGAAGTCCACTTTCTTCTTGCTCTTCTTCTTGTCTAGAATATGTGTCAGATGTCCACACACGTCGCAAGTCATGATTGCACGTGTAATCCGTTTCACAATGGATTCGTTCCACGTGAGTGGTAAGACTCTAGTAGAAGTGTGCTTGGTACCCGGACAGACACACTTGAGTCGATATCCTTGTTTACTCTCTTCAATCCCTCTGATTGCGAGAGGCTTACGACATTCATGAGAGGTCAATGTAGAGTTCAATACTGCATCTTCAGGTATTTCTGAAACTGCCTGTTGGAGTAAGTCCAGCTGAGTACTGAGAATGTCTTTCTTAGCAATACCGTGAAGCGGACATGAGGTATGGACTCTTGCACTATTTCCTCGCTTTTCCACATGAGCGATGTGTCCGGGGAGGCCACACTTTTCGCAGTGTACTACTCGTTGAAGGATATTCTTGAGCAGTGTTGTGTCGATACTACTGGGCAGGTATCTGATTGCCTTGTGTCCATTTGCACATCGAGTGTCGACCTCTAGAATTCCTCGACGTTGATCAATCTCATTTACTGCGTAGACAAGTCCACATTGCGGACATCTGAAAGAATCGATTATCGAGCGGGGGCTATCAACATCTGCACCTACAAGGTCCACAGTAGAACCAAAAGATCGGGGAAACTCACGTTTCTGAGGTCCATGAATTGGACATAGAAAGAGGGACTCAATCTTGTTTCCATGACCTCTTTCTTCAATGTGAGTCATGTTGGACCCGCAATCTGTACAAGTGTACAATCTCTTGAATACGTCAGATGCCATTTCCTTTGCTTGGTGATCGGAGAGACGTCGAACGCTCTTGTGACCTCTCAGACACTGGACGTTCATTGTTAGGATTTTATCCTTCATCTCTGCACTATGGATGAAGAGGGGGTCACCGCATCTCTTGCATTGAAACAATTCTGAACACCTCTGATAGGGAAGATGTTGTCATGTGAGTTTGATTTCCAGAATTCACTATTAAGGGAATTTCCGGTAGGCTTCTGGGGAAGAGCCCAGTCTATTGTTCAGTTGAATCTGTTTCGTCTTCTGAAGGTTTTTCTGGAACTACCTCAGTAGTTACATCTTCAGGCTCCGCCTTGGGTTCATCTTTCTTCTTCTGTTGTGACTCCAAGAAATCCTCAAGGTTCTTGACAACAGGAATGTCAATTCTCTGAAGTGCAACTGAGAATGCATAGAATAACAACAAGACTCCACCAAATACTATAATCACAGGTCCAATAAATAATCCAACTACTGGAATTAGTAAGATGTAGTATCCAACAATTTGGATTAGTCCACCTATGAGTAATCCTGGAAGAACAGAGGATACTGGTCTACTCATTGCAGCCTGAGCAGTAGCTATGATTGTAAGTGCAAACCCGGCTACCATGAAAAATGGTCCAATGAACCAGACATAGTATCCCAGAATCCAAAACACTGCTCCAACTAGGATCAGCAAGAAATTTTTTGATGTTGAAATCTGCTTAAATACTTCTAATGGTTGATCACTCAACGTCCTCACCAACGTGTACAAGTAGCAAATCAGAGATATTATGTATTGTGGAGAATAGAATAGTTATTGACTTCCTGCTGTATCAACACTCTCCAAGACCGCATCTGCAGATTTCTTCAATTTCGACCTGTAACCCCGTGAGGTATAAACACGAACCGGTTTCAAAATCCTTGAAAAACTTCGTGCTACAGGACTGAGGTCTGTCACTTTCCAGAACTCATATCCTCCCGAACCACGTTCGAAGAGTACAAGGTCATCAAGATTGAAGCGTCCGGGGTAGTATGTGACTGATGCACGATCTGGAAAATCGATATAGACATTTCCAGGATCAATTCCAGCATCATCAGCAATCTCTTTCTCGATTTCGTATAACCCATCTGGTGTTGACAACTTAGACAGAAACACAGGGTCCGATAATGCTCTTGAACTGACTAGTTTGATAAGATTCCTCCTACTGTAATCACTATAGATTCGAATTGATTTACGCATCTCGTCTGTATCATCAGGTTCATCGTGCAGCAGACGATGGAGAAACGTCAGGTCATCACAAAGAAAGAATTGAGAGGGGTCTTCTGTGGGTAGCGGAAACAATTGTGAACCAACTTCATCTAACACTCTAAGCAGCATGAGTTCAGCAGCTCTTACAGTCTTGTGAAAATACACAGCACCGAACATGTTAGCTGACGCTGAGAGGTATGATTCAAGAGTGAACAGAGAACTACGTTCCACAGCTATCTTGTTCTTCGCAATCCGTGTTGATGAAAATAGTCGTCTGAATTCAAGTTGTGCGTATTCAACACCTGCAAAGTAAGAATCTCGTTCCAAGTCGTCAATCAACTCGGGATTGATGGGGCAATGAACCAGGTCCAATCGGAGACCTTTGAGTGGTATTCCCTTCCTAATCAGGTCTTTAGTTTCGGACTTGCTGAAGCCATGTTTCTCTACCAAATCTCCAACTTCAGTTTTATCGATGATTATCTCACAAATTTTAGCCCTGTCGATTCCACGAACGGATAGATACTCATCTGAAACATTCGCCCATGGACCGTTAGTGAGCATCAAGAGGAGCGACGCCAATCTGCCCTTGAGTACATCATCCAACTCGCCCCCAAGGTATTCAATGAAGAGTTCAGTCATATGCATGAATCCGAAAGTTCGTCCCATGAGGGACATAGCTGCGCCGGGATAGACAAGAGAAATTCCAGCAGGTCCTAGAATGTATCTCAATCTTTGACTTAAGCGCAAATCTATGATATTTTTCTCCAGTTCAGTAATGGAAATGTACCCATGGATTGGGTCTTTAATCTTGAGAACGGAGGGCAGATCTATTATTGGCATAAGATTTCAACCACTTAAAGCAAAAAGAAACCGTATAAAAAGGCTTCAAATACACTACCAATTGCTCCTAGGAGAACCTTCTTGAAGGGTATTGTACCGGTGAAGATATCATGAAGCGGTTGTGGCACCTGAGTTTGCTGGTTACTTTACTAATCATACCATTAGTCCCAGGTGCACCTATTTCACCAACAGAAAATGTGATACAGGCCGAGGTTCCAGCAGGCATCAACACAAGAGTGCATGGCGAGGATTTCTCAGGGGATATTTACAACGAAGTTTCGCAATCTGGATATAGAGAATTTGTCCGGAGGATTTCTGAGAACGGATCCAGATACATTATGGACTACTCTATGGCAACACGAGGGACCAACATGCACGCTAGGAATTACATTATTCAACAGCTCGAAGAGCTCTCGTTGGAAAGAATCGAAACTGAAATAATCGGGAGTTGTCTGAACGTTGTGGGTAAACTACCCGGGTACCTGCCTGGAAATAATCCGGCATTTGCAATAACTGCTCATTATGATTCTGCCCAAGGGTCTCCTGGCGCTAATAGTGATGGAAGTGGAATTGCTGCAGTTCTGGAGCTTGCAAGGGTATTATCGATGTATGAATGGCCGCTTGATATTTACTTCATTGCATTCAATGGACTCTATTCCCTGTCTGGCATGGAAGGTAGCCCACAGGTTGCTAACGAATTTAACAATAGAGGAATAGAGTTCCTGATGCTATACAATGTTGACACCCTCTTATTCCAAAACCCTGATGTTCCAAGGGATGAAAGGATTCAGTTTGGTTACAATATGGTAGGATATCATAATGGTCAATACTGGGCTGAACTAGCGCGGCAGATGAGCAACAATATTGGGCAGAATAGAATTGTACCTATTCCCTCGTCTAGTTTGGCTATATGGTCTTCTTCCGACCATTATGCATTCTATCAAAGGGGCTTCTCTAATGTTATATGTGCATTTGAATCCGGTTTTGCTGTAGATAGTTCTTATCTGAACTCATATGACACATCTACTAATCTGGAATTCAATTACAATCTCGGGCGTGAAACGACAGCTGTAATTGGAGCAAGCATAGGATTCACAATGAGTCGGGTTCTAGGTGAACCTTTGAAGACGGAACATGACTTCTCCCTTGCCAGTGGGCTTTGGGAGCAGATCTACATTACAGTGACAACTCCCACGATAGTGAACATCACAGCGAGATGGTTCGGGGGTCATTCATCGTTCTACCTGCTTGATCCAGCAGGTGCATTGGTCACATCGAGAGTATTCGATTACGCCTCTGCATGGGAGTCTTCTAATGTTTTGAATCAATCAGTGACTCAAAATGGACAGTACACTTTGATTGTGTATAATCAATATTACAGATCTATTGGATTTGAAGTCGAGATTTCTATTGAGACTGACATTGATGCAAATGGTGTATTGGATAGTCAGGAATATTGGATTGACGAAGCGCTTTTTGATTCGGATTTAGATTCTGATGGCTTGAGTGATGCCGAAGAGCTGTTTCTAGGTACTGACATGATGCTTGTTGATTCAGATGATGATATTATGCCTGACAAATACGAGGTGGACAATGGGTTTGACCCAAGAGACCCTTCTGATGCCAGCGAAGACGCGGATTCTGATGGCCTAAGCAATTCCCAGGAGTACATTGGTGGGCTCAATCCTCACTCTGCGGATTCTGACAACGATATAATGCCTGACTTATGGGAACTTGAGAACGGACTCAATCCACTGGTTAACGATGCGGACCTTGATTTCGACGAGGATGGGATTAGTAATCTTGATGAGTACTTGAACGATACTGACCCACAAGTACCCAAGGCTATGGAGATCCCCATTGAGTGGTACACGACACCAGTACTACTTGTTGCTGTAATCGGTATACTTGTTTATATTCGCAGACGAGAAGACCCGTGGAATTAGCAGAGGACGCGAGATGAAACAAGGACTACCAATATTCCTCATCTGTATGTTCATACTTATGAGTCCAGTCAATAGCGAGTATACTGTACTAGAAGATGTTTCTATTACCGAATATGTGCCAGCTGCGACCGCGGTGATTGAGAGAATCTATGGCATGGATTACTCAAATCAGATATTCAATTCAATAAACTTGAACTCATTTCGTAACTATGTCACCAAACTCACTGAGAACGGTTCAAGACCAGCAGGCGATATATCTAATTTAGGGCAAAATAATATTGCTGCAAGAAACTGGATTGTTGACGAATTGCGTGCAGTTTCAAATGGCAGAATCGAAGTGGAGGTGCTTGGAGACTACGCATCAGTCTTGGGTAAACTACCAGGATATTTGCCTGTGGAAGCACCAGCTCTCATGATAGGAGGTCATTACGATTCAGTTGGAAATTCAGCTGGAGCTAATGATGATGCCACAGGTGTGGCTGCAGCCTTGGAAATTGCAAGGGTGATGTCGATGTACAATTGGCCGTTAGATATCTACTTTGGTGCCTGGAACGGCGAAGAGATAGGTCTATTCGGAAGTGATGAAGTGTCGCGTATCTTGAGAGATAGAGATGTCGAACTTCTAGCATACTACAACATTGACATGTTACTCGTACCCGACCCTGAAGCGTCTACAGGAGAGGAAATTCTCATGGCATACCCCATAGGATTCTATCATGAAGGCAAATATTGGGCGGAACTGACAAGAATGATGAGTCAGAACTATGGTCAACATATGATTCAACCTATCATGTCTAGTGATTTCTCAGGCTGGCAGAGGTCGGACCACTGGCCATTTGTACAACGGGGATATACTGCACTCTTTGCTCATGAGAGTGGTTTTGCATACGACACAACCTATCATACTCCCCAGGATGTATGGAACAATCCACTTTTTGACTACCAGGTGGCTATTGAAGCGGTGAAAGCAATAGGAAGCGCCATGGCATTCACAATGGCACGGGAGTATGGTGAACCCACAAGACACGATCTTAGGTTTACATTAATCCCCAGTCATGAACGAAATTACACATTTGCAATTAGTGCTTCCACTACAATCAATGTAACTAGCCGCTGGTGGGGAGGAGGCACTGCTATCACACTCTATGATACGAATGACCAAATTGTAGCTCAGATGGTTGACTTCGATTCAGCACCCTGGGAACAAAATCAGATAATCAGTCAAAGCGTTCTTACACAGGGTCTCTATAGACTGCATGTTGCCAACTACGGTGGGACAAGTGTGGGACATGAAGTCGGAATTACCTATGAAACTGATATAGGTGGCAACGATATTCTCGATCATGAAGAGTTCTGGTTTGGCCAGGAATATTTCTCTATGGATTCAGATTTGGATTCGATAAGTGACGCTCAAGAGATGCTTATTGGTACAAACCGCTTTTCCAATGATTCGGATTCTGATACTCTTCCAGATTCATGGGAGATTGAACATGGTCTTGACCCCCTAGACCCAATCGATGCAGAGGCAGACAATGATTTCGACGGCGTGCTAAATACGGACGAGTATATCTATAATTGTGATCCAAATGAGCCGGATTCAGATTTGGATACAATGCCGGACCTGTGGGAAATCCAGAACAATCTTGATCCAACCATTGATGATTCTTTGGAGGATCCAGATAATGATGCGGTTACTAATGTGCAAGAGTTTGAGGATGGAACAGATCCGCATTACGTAGAATTTAGACCACAACGGCTCATTCTTCCAACACTGACAATTGGTTCATTTGCAGCTTTAGTAATAGTAGCATTTCAAATTAAACGTAAAAGAAACTAAACAGAAACCAAGGGCTTCACGCAGACATTATGTTCTCTGGGATTGTTGAATACTATTTTTCTTATGTGAAGGTCCGCATTAGTATATCCCATCTGTGTTGAATGAAATCCTCAATCTCCTTGATCTTCTTGTCATCCCGTTCTGGTTTGTAGAGATGAGAGAACCGACCCTGTGGTTTCAGGAACTCATCAATTGGTTTTCTCTTCTCAGGGTCCTGGAATCTCTTGCTGTGTCTTCCAAGAGTGAACTCTTCACCAATCCTTTCCCACTGAATCCAATACCCGGTTTCAACAGCGAGCTTTCCGATTTCAACGCCTTTATCGACGGGGTAGTTCCAGGCCTGAGGGCAGGGTAGGAAGATGTGTCCAAACTTCGGACCCTCAATCTCGCGAGCCTTCTGAAACTTCTCATAGAGGTCCCGTGGATAGGAAGTGTTGGAAGTAAACTGGTAGACGGGTTCGTGTGCAGCGACAATTAGGTCAAGCATCTTCTCGGACTCTGTCTTTCCAAACCAGGTAGTGGTTGTTTTTGCATGGAGCGGAGTTGCCGAAGATCGTTGAGTTCCAGTGTTGCTGTATGCCTGATTATTATAGCATATATACAGGAAATCTGTCCTCCTTTCAAGGGCACCACTTAGAGCCTGTAAGCCGATATCAAATGTACCCCCATCTCCAGCCCACACCATCACCATCGTGTGGTCGTTTCCTTTCACCTTCAGAGCTGCTTTAACACCCGAGGCTGTGGCTCCAGATGCCATAAATGCAGTATTCAGCACAGGAATCCCTAGACCGCTCTTTGGCCAGAGTGACTGAACAACGCTAGTACAGCAAGCAGGTACTACTTGGATAACGTCACCTTCAAGTGCCTTGTGAGCATGTCTGAGAGCCACCATATCCTGACAGCCCGCACATGCAGCGTTTCCCTTCAGCACGTATTCTTTGATGGGCATATCTTTTATCGCTACCACATAACTCACTCCATTAGATTGTGCCAGGTTTCTTCAGGTCCTAGCTCACCGCTCTCGCTCGCGTTGAATGTGTCCAAAATAATTGCCTTGATGTCAGGCACTGTCACATCGCGTCCTCCAAGACCTCCAATGTAGCTCTTAATCATAGGACGATACTTGGTGTGATACATTGAAGATCGAATATCGTTCGCAACAGGTCCACCAAAGCCGTAGGACACACCTCTATCGAAGCTGGCAAATGCATTCACTCGACTTCCGAGTTCACGTATCTTCTCAGTTGGGAAAGGTCGAATCATCCGTATCCTCGCATTTCCAACCTTGTAACCTTCTTCCCGGAGTTCATCCACAGCATCCTTTGCTTCTGCGCCAATTGAACCCTGTGAAGTGAATACTACTTCAGCGTCATCACACCTATGGCAGTCAATTGGACCACCGAAGTATTTTCCGAATAGTTTCTTGTATTTTTTCTCAACTTCTTCGTAGACTTTGAGGGCATTATGTGTACCCTCATGCATCATATAGCGGAATTCTTGATAGTGTTCTGGAAACACAATATTCCCATGCGATACTGGATTCTCTGGGTCCATCACCCAGTGAGGGGGCGTGTATGGAGGTAAGAACTTGTCTACCTCTTCAGGTTCAAGATAATCAAAAGGTGAGAGCGTGTGACTGAGCACAAAGCCATCTGCATTCACCATTACTGGCATGAGAACACGTTCATCTTCTGCTAGTTTGAAAGATTGAATGATTGTATGGTACACTTCGTCAACGCTTGATACATAGAACTGAATCCAACCTGTATCACGCTTAGAATAGGCATCGTCGTGTGACACATGAATATTCCAGCTCGGTGAAACGGAACGATTGACGTTGTTTATCACAATTGGTAGTCTTGCAGCTGCAGCCCAGTGGAGACCCTCATCCATCAATAGAAGTCCATTTGATGATGTAGCTGTAAATACACGAGCGCCAGTAGAGCTCGCTCCTATACAAGCGAAGATTGCAGAGTGTTCAGATTCAACTCTGATGAACTCCCCTTTGAAAATACCTTTCTCGTTCAGCAACGCTATCTGCTCAGGCACTGTTGTAGCTGGTGTGATTGGATATGCTGCTACTACCTCAACTCGAGCAGAAACCACGGTCCTTGCTGCGGCATAATTTGCACTCATGAGCTCAGTCTTCATACCTCACCAGTCCTCCTTTTTCGTTCATCTGTACGTAGCATCTCTATGCATCTCTTAGGACAGACTTGAGCACAGATTCCGCAGCCCTTACAATAATCATAATCTGTGTGAGGAGTACCATCCTCATCAACACTAATCACAGCCTCAGGGCAGTGTAACCAACAAATTCGGCATCTGTTGCACTCATCATAATCGACCACTGGATCAAAAGTGCGCCAGCTTCCCGTCTTACCTGTCGCACCAACCATAGGTTTGGAGTAAGACGTCTTTGGCATTTCCTTCCTGCTCTTTGGCTCAGTATTAACCTCGTTTACCAACCAGAACCACATCCAATTGAGCCTACAACAGCCCGCAACACGAGCTGGATATTAAGCGTTATGATAGTGTTGATTGGGACGTACTCAATTCGGTTTCCTTATCAGACCCACTAACTATGACTTATTCACTCAGTGAGGATGATTCGCCTTGGAGTTTACAATGACTCTAGTCCAGATGCCCTGTGAAGAAGGGAATCGAGAGAAAAACTTTGAACGGACAAAATTCTTGCTCGAGCAGAGTGAACCTGGTAGAGGGGTCCAGTTCATATTGGTACCAGAGTTGTTTGCCATTGGATTTCGAAACGAGGATTACACAAAAGAAGGACCTGGAATTCCGGGTCCAACAACGGATTTCATTTGTTCAATAGCTGAAGAACATCAAGCCTATACAGTTGGTACTGGCATTGAGAAAACAGGGAACAAATTCTACAATACACTCGTTATGGCAAAGCCAAATGGAGAGGTCCATGGAACATATAGGAAGATCCATCCATTTCAGGAGGAACGTGATGTATTCGAGGGTGGAAATGTGATGGCGATGTTTGAATGCTCCGGCATCAAAGTTGGAGTCGAGATATGTTATGATATCAGATTTCCTGAAATCACACGTAAGCTTGCTCTTGAAGGTGCTGAAATAGTCCTAGTTCCGGCAGCGTTCCCGAATCCCAGAAGTGAACACTGGAACACATTGGTACGAGCACGAGCTATTGAAAACCAATTATTTGTTGCAGCAACAAATCGGGTTGGTTTTGGTTTCGATGGTAAGAGATACTTTGGTCATAGTCAAGTAGTTGACCCATGGGGAGTAGTCCT